>MAAC01011274.1_pt1 | contig 27709 bp, 22 predicted proteins | sample 1115981 | NCBI WGS metagenome assembly MAAC01 (sample SAMN04961126, study PRJNA320927) | seawater metagenome | isolation source: sample BD02T64 sea water enriched with oil for 64 days | place: USA:Gulf of Mexico | collected 2013-07-27
AATCAGCTGCTCTAGCCAGCTGAGCTATATCGGCATAAAAAAACAGTCCCACAATTGCTTATGGGACTGCAAATTTATAAAACATTTAATTACAAACAAACATTGTGAAAGTTTTTTCTTCAATTAACTTCTCACCTTATCCTTGTGTTTCATCAAAGCCCTTCTCAACGCCTCTACAGACAGGTCCGCAGCCTCTTCAAATGACTTACACTGCTTACTTACCATCAAGTCCTTTCCAGGAACATTTAATTTAATCTCACAAACTTTGTTTTCTCTCTCGGAAGAACCTTCAACCTTTAGAAAAACATGACCATCTAAAATATGGTCAAAAAACACATCCAGTTTATCCATTTTCTTTTGGATAAAATCTAATAACTTCTGATCTGCATTAAAATTAATTGACTGATAATTTACCTTCATAATTTACCTCCATCTATTTTCCACCTCTTGGGTGATATGATTTATATATCCGTTTCAATTTCTCAGCAGAGTGATTCGTGTAAATTTGCGTGGCAGACAAACTAGAGTGTCCTAACATTGTCTTTATAGAATTTATCTCAGCCCCCCTATCTAACAAGTGTGTAGCGAAACTATGTCTCAGCTTATGAGGGCTCTTTACCTTTCCAATCACTCCTACACTAAGATAGTGTTTTACTCTACTATAAACAAACTTAGGATATAATTTATTGCCCTTATTAGTCAAAAACAACCAACTGCCAGAACTAGGGAATGCTTCCTTTCTTAAACTTAAATACTTATGTAAAAAATCACACATCTCTGGAATTAATGGTAAGATCCTTTCCTTTCTTCCCTTCCCTAAAACTCGTATTTCAGCCTTTACCAAATCTACATCTTCCAAGCTCAAGGCAATTAATTCCGCTCTACGTACACCAGTAGTATAAAACATCAATAACATACAGTAATCACGATGACCATAGAAGTCATCACTAAATAGACCTATATCCAATACCCGGTCCATTTCCTTTTCATTATAATTTACAGGAAGCTTACTGGGAGTCTTTAGACTTTTCACCAACCTAGCGGGGTTAGACTCCCTAACCTCCACTGCAACTAAAAAATTATAATAACTCTTTAAAGCAGCCAACTTCCTATTAATACTTGTTTCCACATTCCCTGCCTCAAACAACGATACCAACCAATGTCGGATATGCCTTTTTTCAGCAACCTCCAAATCAACATCGAAAGAACTAGAAAGATAGTCTGTAAATTGACCTAAATCTTTTCGGTAAGCACTTATAGTATGCTCACTGCAATTTCGTTCTTTATATAAATAGGTAAGAAATGATTCCAATAGAAATTATCATTTATAAGCCTCCTTCGATAGAGGCCAGTTTAGCGCAAAAAAAAAGACAACTAAAATTACGAATTTTAGTTGTCTTTAATATCAAAAGGGAAATACTTTTTAAGCTTCCTCGTCTTGTCTTAGGCGCTGTACATAAGCAGCTTTTAAGATTTGTTCTCTACGTATAACAGATTTCTTAGTGAATTGCTTACGCTTACGTAATCTTTTCATTGTACCTGTCTTGTCAAACTTTCTCTTAAAACGCTTAAGTGCTCTCTCTACAGCTTCGCCTTCTTTTACTGGTATGATAATCATAGTAATTCTCTTTATTAAAGTATCGTACGATAATTCTTTTTCTTCAATGATTTGATCTTTTATACCAAATCGAGCTGCAAATATAGAACTTTTTGAAGAAAAGAAAACTAACTACTTCAAAATATGTTTAGAAATTACCAATTTTTGCATTTCAGAAGTTCCTTCCCCTATAGTGCAAAGCTTTGCATCCCTATAAAACTTCTCAACTGGGAAATCTTTTGTATACCCATATCCTCCAAATATTTGAACGGCTTCATTTGCAGACCTACACGCCACCTCAGAGGCATAATACTTTGCCATAGCACATTGCTTGGTGCATTTCTGCCCTTCCGTTTTCAAATAAGCAGCCTGATAAATCAGCAGCTCAGCAGCTTCGATTTCAGTGGCCATATCAGCCAATTTAAATCCAATAGCTTGAAATTCACTAATTGGTTTACCAAATTGAACTCTTTCCTTTGAGTATTTTAAAGCAGCGTGATAAGAACCTTTAGCTATCCCCAAACTTAATGCAGCAATCGAAATACGACCTCCATCTAAAACCTTCATAGCTTGAATGAATCCATCACCTTCTTCTCCTAAAACATTCTCATTAGGAACTCGGCAATTATCAAAAATCAACTCAGCAGTCTCTGAAGCTCTCATCCCCAACTTATTCTCTTTCTTGCCTGAATAAAATCCAGGTGTACCTTTCTCCACAACAAAAGCAGTCATCCCATGGGAATCCCCTTTTTCTCCTGTTCTTACAATTACAACTGCAACATCTCCAGAAATGGCATGTGTAATAAAGTTCTTAGCACCATTGATCACCCAGTGATCTCCATCACGAACTGCAGTTGTACTCATCCCTCCTGAATCCGATCCCGTATTGTGCTCTGTCAACCCCCATGCACCAATCCATTCAGCTGTCGCCAACTTTGGCAACCACTTCTTCTTTTGCGCTTCATTACCGAACTGCAATATATGTCCAGTACACAATGAATTATGTGCAGCAACGGACAAACCTATTGATGAACAAGCTTGTGATATCTCATCTACAACAGTAATATATTCATCATATCCGAAACCAGACCCACCGTATTCCTCAGGCACCAAGATACCCATGAATCCAAGCTCGCCTAATTTTTTAAATACCTGAACTGGGAATTCTTGACTATCATCCCACTCCATCATTTTAGGACGAATATGTACATTACTAAAATCACGGATCGATTCCGCTATCATTTGCTGAGTTTCTGATTGTGCAAAATTCATTTATGAAATATTTAGGGTTGAAACAATATTATTTGAATACGAAGAAAGCTTTTCACGGCCAGACAGAAATGACAGCTCCATTAGAAAAGCGAAAGCCAATTCTCCGGCACCTGCCTTTTCACACAACTTTGCAGAAGCCAAAGCGGTACCTCCCGTTGCCAATACATCATCATGAATTAGCACACGAGCACCTTTAGGAATAGCATCTGTATGAATTTCCAACGTATCATTCCCATACTCCAAGCCATAAGACTCACTGAAGGTTGTAAATGGCAACTTTCCCGATTTACGTAATGGTACAAAAGGAATCTCCAACCTTGAAGCTAGTATAGCTCCTATGATAAAACCTCTACTCTCTACACCAACTAACACCTCAGGATTAAAATCAGCTACCTCCTCCAGCATGTTATCTACTACGGCAGACAAACATTCCGGATTAGAAAGTAAAGGAGTAATATCTTTGAATACAATACCAGGGCTCGGAAAATCCTGAATGTCTCTTAAGTTAGCCAGAAGTAATTCCTGAAGATCTGTTTTAATCACCTAGGTAAGGTTTTAGCTTTTTCAGTTCGGGCTTTGTGAAGCCTTCAATGTTTGAAAGATCTCTGAGATTCATCAACCTATTCAACTTAGTTCTATACTCAATTATTGCCTTACATTGATCCTTATTCATATAAGGATGTTTTGAAAGCGTCTCAAAGGTACTATTATTTAGCGACAATCGTTTCACCATTGAATAGTGTAATTCTATTTTATCACCAGAAAATTGACCAATTTTACTACACGGAAAGTAATATACCTCGCAAAGCTGATTTAGATCATAATAGCCACCCAACAACCTACGATAGGCAATAATTCGGTTGGATATTTTTTGAGTCAAACCAAAATGGCTTTTAAAGTCTTTTGCTGTCATCTTGTTCAAATCCAACCTTAGCCTCACAGGAGAATTTGGATTCATCAATTCCCAATTCAAGGAACTTCCTAGACGATTTATTAAATCGCTATCGAAATTATAGAGACTATTTAAATCATCAAATGATTTTATAGGGCGAACCTTTTTCTCAAAATTTCGAATAGTTCTGATCTGCTTCTGAGTTAATCCAAAGTCAAAAAGTTCTTTGTCCTGAGTACTTCTTAAATTTAAGCAGGGAAAGGTGTCCAAGATCCCATGTTTATCTTCTTCAATTATAATATTAACCTCAACACCCTCTTTAAAAGGAACCGACCGCCAAATTAGAACAATTAGGCAAAAAAAAGAGAGAACTAAAATTCCCCTTTTTTCTTTCGGTCTGAAATAAAAGAAGGATTTCAATTCTCTCCAAAACATACAATATGTTGTTTAGTCCTATTTTTTGGACTTTATTATTTCTAAATATTTATTCAATTCACCTTTTACCTTTGGTGCAAGAATAATTAAACCGATTACATTAGGAAACACCATAGCAAAAATCATTGCATCTGAAAAGCCTATAACTGCACCTAAGCTTGCAGATGATCCTACTACGATGAAACATAAAAATACGATTTTATACATCATATCGGTAAGCTTTCCTTTACCAAAAAGATACTTCCATGCTTGAAGCCCGTAATAAGACCAAGAAAGCATAGTTGAAAATGCGAATAGAATAACGGCTATAGTAAGAATGATTGAAAAGTGAGGTATCGCAGAATCAAATGCTATAGAAGTTAAATCAACACCTCCTAAATGCTCTCCCCCATTCATAATTACATTATTAGCGTCATCCAAATTTCCATAACTGAATAACCCGTGTTTAATATTTGTAATAATCAAAACCAAAGCGGTCATCGTACAAATGATAACGGTATCAATAAAAGGCTCTAATAAAGCAACTATACCTTCACTGGCTGGATATTTTGTTCTAACAGCAGAGTGAGCAATTGCAGCAGATCCTACCCCTGCTTCATTTGAAAATGCCGCACGTTGGAAACCTACTATTAATACTCCAATAAAACCACCAAAAGTTGCTCCTGGAGAAAATGCTCCGTCGAATATTAATCCAAAAGCTTTTGGAATTGCAGTGAAGTTCATTACTAAAATCAATAAAGCGGCACCTACATAAACTACGGCCATAAAAGGAACGACCTTTTCAGTTACCTGACCAATACGCTTAATACCTCCTATAATTACAATACCAACTAAAATAGCCATCAAAATACCGAAATACAATCCAGCATTTGAGTCTTGTATCCCCATCAGCTGTGTAAATTGAGCGGCAGCCTGATTCGCTTGAAACATATTTCCACCACCGAATGATCCACCAACACACATAATGGCAAAAAATATAGCCAAGCCCTTTCCTAGACCAGCCATGCCTTTTTCTTTCAATCCTTTTGTGAGGTAATACATAGGACCACCGTATACGGTACCATCTTCACCAATATCTCTATACTTTACCCCTAGCGTACATTCTACAAATTTAGATGCCATTCCCAAAAGACCTGCTAAAATCATCCAGAAAGTAGCACCAGGACCACCAATCGCAATCGCAATCGCTACCCCGGCTATATTCCCTAAACCAACTGTTGCTGATAAAGCAGCTGTCAAGGCTTGAAAATGCGAAACTTCTCCGTGAGCTCCTTCCACTGCAATTGTATCTGGATTATCACCTTCTATATTATGTACATTATCACCATTTAAATCATGATGATCAATATCGTCATAATCCCCTTTCACCACCTTTATTGCAGTTCTAATCATACGAACGTTGATAAACTTAAAGTAAAGTGTAAAGAAGATTGCCCCCAAGAGTAATACAATAATTACAATTGGCATGTTCTTACCAGAAATAGGCACTGAATAAAAGATAGTTTCTACTATCGGAGCAGTAACTCTCCCAAACCAGTCATTGATTTTTTCCGCAGCACTTTGAGATTCCTGCGCTGAAGTCAAGAATGGAATAAGCATAAATAAAGAAAGTAAAAACGATCTTTTCATAAACAGTGATTTATTTTGATGTTTGATTAACATGATTGAGTTGTTGTTCTATAAGGTCTAAACTCTCTTTAAAGGGAGTAGGTATAAATGATAATTGTGAAGCTGCTTTATCTAGTATAAAACCAGTTCTTGCAGGTCGATGTGCTTTCTGACCAAGCTCGGCAGTCGTAACGGTTCCGATCAATGATTGATCTAAGTTCCAATGATCCGCTACCATTTTAACAAGGTCCAAGATACTAAAAGTTTCAGGACCTGAAATATTATATATTCCCTCTGCCCCTTTATCCATCGCTAATTTACAAGCCATCGCCAAATCCTCGGCCAAAGTAGGTGATCTAAATTGATCATCTACAACCTTGATGGACTGATTTTTTTCCAAATTAGATTTAGACCAAAGTATAAAATTGCTTCTCGACAAATCTGGTAGTATTCCATACACAAGAATAGTTCTAAGAATACAATAGTGAATTCCAGAATCTGAAAGAATTTTCTCGGAATCCAACTTACTCTGACCATACACACTTAAAGCATTCGCTTTCGCCTCCTCTGTATATGGTCCATTCAATCCATCGAAAATAAAATCAGTAGAAATGTGAATCAGCTGTGCAGAGGTACCTTTCAATGCATCGGCTATAAAACGTACAGCTTGTACATTCAATAAATCGCATGCTTCTTTTTCATCTTCACAAGCATCCACATTGGTCATTGCTGCAGTATGCACTACTACGTCAGGTCCAAAAGACGAAATCGTCTCATGGACAGATTCACTATCAGTAACGTCTAATTCCTGATAAACAACCTCTCTTCCTTGTGGTAATCTACTTATCCCCCTAGCGGTAGCCAAAAGCTGATATTCTGAATTTGAGGACAAGAGCTGTACCAGTTTTTGTCCCAACAGGCCATTTGCACCTGTTATCAATACTTTCTTCATTAAACTTTTTCTAATAGGAAGACCTCGTTAAGCGTTTTAATCTGCTCTGGAGTACCCAAAACAAAAAACTTACTATCTGGAATTAATACGGTATCAGCACTCGGGTTTATAACATAATCTCCTTCCTCCGTTTTAAAACCAATTACGGTGCAACCAGTCTGGTACCGGATGTTCATTTCCCGAAGTGTTTTATACTGGAAATTTTCCGGAATTTCAGAAAAGGTGATTTCCTCCAAATTAATATTATTCCCTCCACCTACACTAATATGCTCTATAAACTCTACCACATCTGGAGTTACAACCAAACTTGCCATATGGGAACCACCTACCTTATCTGGCATGATTACATTGTCCGCTCCGGCAATTCTAAGCTTCTTAACAGATTGACTATTAGAAGCTCTAGAAATAATTATTAAATCCTTATTAATCTGTCTAGCCGATAATACGACATACAAATTTAAGGCATCACTTGGTAAAGCAGTAATAAGAGCAGAAGCATGCTCTAAATTCGCACTTTCTAAAATAATATCAGAAGTAGCATCTCCTTCAATGGTATGAGGAAAACCATCTTCCTTGATAGTATTAATTAAATCAGAGTTTGCTTCAATTACCACAAATTCCTTATCATGGAGGCGCAATGTTTTGCTCGCTTGCTTCCCATTCCTACCATAACCACAGATAACAACGTGTTTTTTTAATTTGGTAATTTCTTTTTGCACCCTTTTTTGTTTTAATTTCTTTAATAATTCATAATCCCCAAAATACCTTGAAAAAGCAGAAATTGCATAGGCATAGGTCCCTATACTAAATATGATAAGGCAACTTGTAAAAAGCTTTCCCTCTATCGATAATTTCTGAACCTCACCAAATCCTACGGTAGATACAGTTATGACACTCATATAAAAAGCATCTATCCAACTATACCCCTCTACAATAACGTAACCTACAGTTCCAAAAAGGAGCATGCATAACACCAATCGGACAGCAAGTTGCAACTCACCTAATTTCATAATTTTCCTCATGCAATTACAAATCGAAGACTGAAGGTTTACGAGATCGGATATAATCCTTCAAGTGAAGGAAAAACATTAAAATCAAATAAATAATCAAAGGGGAACCCAGTGTAATAAAACTAAGATAAATAAAATACAATCTTACAGTACTAGCCTTTATTTCAATTTTATCAGCCAGTCGAGAACAAACCCCGAATGCCTGAAATTCCATGTATTTCCTTATCTTTTCTATCACCTAATGCGTATTATTTCGTTTCCTATCCTGCAATTTAAACATTTTTTTGAAATACAATAGTTCTGATGCAATTGTAGCAAAGCTTGACTGTTTGCCGCATTCAAATTTAAAAAACCATTATCCGCCATTTTCCTAACTATATTATTATTTTCTGGAGCGAACAGGGACAATTCTTCTAATGCCCCATGCCAATCCTCAGCATTAACATGATTCAACTTCGCATAAAACATCCTCAATGGTATGACAGCATTGATTAATATCTGAAAAGCTCCAACTTTACCCAACCTCTTTCTCCCGCTTTTTGATTCAACACCAAAAATATAATGCGATTGCCAATATTCGCTTACTTCTAGATTTGTCAATATTTTCAAACATTGTTTCAATGATCCATTTATCAAAATGGATCCAAAATCATAGAGGCTAAACAAAAATTTTGCCCACAATGAAATCCGAATGGTAGGAAATGACCTTGGTCTGAGCCTATGAAAATACCAACATGTTTTCAACATTGGTTCTAAACCATACAGATCGGTAAGATGCCTATATTCCTGTTCCCATCTAGACACTATGGCTTCTTCCGATGGCCCGTTCTGTAACAAACCAGATTGCCCCAAGAGAAACGCCTCCATTATTGATAAATTTGATCTATATTTTCTAAGAATCCTTAAGGGTGTATTTTTAGAAAGGGTAAGAAAGGCTTCCTTATTAATCTTCACCCCCCAAGAATACGCGAACATCTGATAAGTTGTCTCCTCTAAATCATTATTATTTGTATCGTATAAATTTTCTATAAACGACAATTTATGTTCAAATCGTTCAATCAATAAGGACTCATAAAATACCTGTAATAATTCAACATCCATTTCTTTAACGTAGGAACGACAAGGCAGTGTCTCCTTATAGAATTGCAATTTCTTATAATTATCAAGGTATTTTCGTGGGATCCTACCTCCCAGAGAAAAAGTAGGGATATTCAATTTCCTAATTATTTCTTGCTCTCCTTCTATCAGATAAACAACATGTAAAATAACATTGGAATAACGTTCATCATATTGGTGTCTATGGTTATACCATTCAGAGGGCTTCATATGGATTTCAACAGACCCCACCCAAATTTCATTTCCAATTTTAATTTTTGCTTCTAGAAAATCAGGTCCAGCATTTGTATTATAAGTACCTCTATCAATAATTACTAAATCTTGCCCATCTTCATCCATTAATTCTCGCTGATTATACATGGAATGACGCCATATAAAATGCAGAAATTCTTCATTAACTTTCATTATCATTAAATATTATATACCAATAAAGATATCAAAATCAATAGAATAAAAAAATGCCATCTATTTTAGATGGCATTAAGTTTTATCAGAATTAAATCGGGAAATATTAGAATCTAACCTTAGCGACAAATAATAATCCAAAATCATTATCAGTCATCCCCTTCGGCCCTAGCTCAGTTAGTCTCCAGACCCCCTGTATTTGAATAAATTTAAAAATATTATCTATTCCTGCCCCTACTTCAAAATAACCATCCTTAGGAGCATAGGCTTTAATCTCTTGACCATCACCTTCAGTTCCAGTCACTACATACCGCCGCCCCTTATCATCTTCCTTAATGAAAGTATTCAGCTTAGAAAAACGCCCATACAAACCTTTAAAAGAAACTATTTCTCTCCAATTCAATTTCCTAAATAGAGGAAGGTGATTTAAAAATAATCCTTGAAAATTATGTTCTAAAAATAGGGAAGCATATTCATCCGCCACATATTCAAAGTAATTCATTTGATTGAATCTCGTTTGGGAATAAATCCTAGTTTGATTCCCAGGCGCAACATCTAGCAATGGGTAAGGAACATCACCAAATGTTTTACCAATATTTAATTGATATTCTAACCTACCCAAAGGATTAAGCATGATAGGATGTTTATAACTGAAATACAGTTTTCGGTAATCAAATTGACTCTCCAACATTCCCGAAAAACCAATTTTTGTTCCAAGTACAAAACTGGCCTTATCAGCCATAGTTATTCGCCTTCTTTGAAGTTTATTTTGACGAGCATATTTTGCCTCCGGATAATATTGTAGTTCTAATCCGGCCTCACTAGTATGTAATCGATCGAACCTAGATCCACCAAGATCTTCCAAAAATTCAAATTCTAAATTCCCTTGACCTTTAATATTACGGGTTCTAACATATGCACCCGCAGTTAAGTCTCTTATCAAATCCTTTTGCCAGAACAATTTATATTCCTCAACCAGCGCCAACTTGTCTTCAGCGGAAGTAGCAAAAGCACTCGATAATAGGTTCCCAGTGTTCAATAAAGATCGACCAGCCTCAAATAATTGACGAATATCATTACTATAAACAAACCCTACTTCATTCCTATTCGATGTTCCCAATAATTGCCGATAGGACATGGACCCCTTCAACTGCTCATCCCTTGTTCCGTATGCCAAGTATCCTGAATACTCTCTTTTATCACTAAATTTAATAGAACTCCTCCCTCCTAATCGAATTCTAGCACCTTCAATATCATTAAAAGATAGAACAGATAATATTGGACCAAAATCAAATTTTTCGCCAATCCGATAATAACCAGTAAGTATCATATTCACAATATCAAGGTAGGTTCTGAATTTTGGTATATTCTTAACTGAATCCACCATATCATATATCCCCGATTCTTGACTAGATAATTCCAAATGCCGTTTTTCCCCTAAAATCTGCTCAAGCTCCTCCTTTTCCAACAATTCAGATTCCTCCCTTTGCTTATCCAGCTCGTCAAAAAACATATCATCCAATGGATAATTCAATCGGTAATTTTTGTAACTGATAGTCCGAGTACCAAATACCCCCAATTCATCTTTGGATTTAAAGGCTGAAAAGTCAAGGAAGATTTTATCTTCAGAAATCAACCATTTTTTTTCCACATTGTCATTGGAAAACTTTTGCTCTATTACTAGGTCATTTACAAAGTTCAGGTTAGCATCCTTCACCTTTCGCATATTCACCTTTTCCACTGCCCAGCTACCACTCTGAACCCAGAACTCACCATAAAAGGTTAATTCATGCTTACGCCGTGGAACGAATTGCAGCATATAGGATTTTACACCATCTACCTCTACACTGTCAGTCAAAAAATATTTATACGTTAAATATCCAGAAGTAGATAATGGACTTGAAAAACCTTTATTAAAAAGATTGATATAATTACTATAAATATCGACATCCTGATGCAAGGCATCCATATACTGATTTACACTTTGGTTGTCTTGAAAACCAGCTACTTTACTAGCCTTTAACATTTCAACTTCCCTTCTCGGATTTTTTCTGAAATGATAATCATAAATCGATTCTGTGATAAAGATTGGAAGAAAGACTTTTCCATTTATTTCTGAAGTATCGGAACTATCGAAAATGAATTGAAAATCTTTAAATAATTTCTTTTGCTTAAATTCATCATCAATATTATTCAGATCAAATTCTATCTTCTGGTACTTTTCATACTCTAATGAAGAAAGGTTTTCCGGTAAGTTTTTTTTCTTATTTGCCCATACCTTCTTCATCATGATATAGGCAGGATCGTCTCGTTTACTTTTTTTACTTTCTTTTAAAACAATTTCACCTAATATTTCCGCATCTTCCTCGATAAGCACATTTATTGTCTGCTTTACCCCTTGTTTAATCTTCTTTTTAATCTTTTTATAACCGATAAAAGAAACCTCAATATAGCTGACATTATCACTGCTTTGTATGGAAAAACTTCCATCCGCTGCGGTAATAGTCCCCATAGTTGTCCCAACAAAAATCACATTTGCAAAAGGAATTGGATCCTTTGTTTTACCGTCCATGACCTTTCCTTTAACCAAGGTCAATTGGGCAGCTGCAGTAAAAGTTATAATAGAAAATATGCACGTTAATAGTGTTATATACTTTCTCATATAGTTCAATCCTATTAAATTTCTCCAGAATAAAATCTGAACTTCAAGTTTTCAGTAAATCATAAAAACACCCAGGAATTGAGCTAAATTAATCGATCTATACTCGATTCCCATTACGAAACTAACAAATATTACCTTTTGACTATCAATTAATTTAAGAAATAAAAAAATATAAAGTCTGCTATTGAAGGTAAATAAATTATACCGTAATTTAATTTTAAACTCTTATCTACATTTACTTATTCCTTTTTAAGGAATTCTTAACAATGCAAATCAGAGTCTTTGACATATCCAATCCATTAATTAGGGAATAATTTCTATCGGAATATTTCATTTTCAAATCCTTGAGAAATCCTTTCTACCTATAATTCTAAGAAAATAAGTTCTGCAGAATTCTATCCTCGGGCGTACCAATTTTCAGTAATACTATCCCATAAAAAATAATTCAAATTTGACTTAAGAATAAACCAAATCAATAGCATTTCTGACATTTCATAAATATTAATTAAGATATGCTTCATTGTAAACTACAATGAATAAATCTGTACTAATAGGTCCACAAAATAAGAACCAGGTCAAACGTGAATATTATTTCACATTTGCCTGGTTCTTGATTCAAGAGAACGACCACTTGATTTATATGTTGACTTTTAAAAGATCTATTTATACATAAAATATGTGAGCACCGATATTCCGACCACAGCGCATAGCGCTATTACATACTTCATTCGTTTCATATCATTCGTTTCCTTTAACAACTCATTATACGTTGCTATTCTGGAAATCATAACCTTCACCCTTTTCATTGCATTATCGTTCTTTTCTACATAATCATATGCACCAAACTTTAATGCTTGAATTGCAATGTCAAGCTTCTCTTGAGCCGAAAGAAAAATAACTTGAATATTAGGATGCGTCAATTTAACTTGTTTCAAAACATCCAATCCATTTAACTTCCCTAAGCAATAATCAAGAATAATGATATCCGGATTTTTCGAAAGATTTCCGAGACAATCCTCCCCAGACTTATAGGTTTCAATATTATTAAATTTCGCAGCCTGTAACTCCTCTGCTAATATGTTAGCATAAAACCTGTTATCTTCTACGATAAAAATGTAAGGAGAACTACTCATCATTATATCTTCCTAATTACCTGGATCTTTATCATCTATACCATAAGCATACCAAAAAGTCTCCCCCTTGAAACACAAGGTATTAAGTGAAAAATACATTGAAATAAATCATCATAAAGAGACATAATTCCCAAAATGGGAATATTAAACTAGCAGCACTACAGGGTCTTCCATGAATTTGCACAAAAAAAAAGAGCCTTAATAAGGCTCTTTATCCAAAATCAAAAAAATGACTTTTTACTGTACTTTAAACTCACCTAATTGTCTCAATAAGACAATTGTATTTTCGATTAAATCATTCGCCAATCGAACGAGTTCATTATTTGAAATTCCATCCCTACCAATCTCATTTACAATCTTAATCACTGATTCCTGAGCGACATGAGAAAGTGATGGTTTTATCCTGTGAACCACTGTTTTAATATGCTCATAATCCTTTGATTCAACTGCCTTTTTCAACTCATCCATATCTCTTGGTGTCTCTTCAAGGAATATCTCGATCATTTTACCTATAAAATCCTTATTCCCTGAGGCTACCTTTTCCAATAAAGTTAAATCATACAATTGATTAGAGATAGATGATTCTCGTATGAATTCTTCCTCTTTGACCTCATAGTTATCATTTTTAACAGCTATAATATCAAGCCATTTAGCCATTTTAAAATTCAGATCCTTAGGATCAAATGGTTTTGATAAATAATCGTTCATCCCAACAGCAGCACATTTTTCACTTTCACCAGTAATAGCATTAGCAGTAAGTGCAATAATTGGAACAGTTAATTTAAGTTCGTTACGAATAATTTTAGTAGCATCAATACCATTCATATTTGGCATTAACATATCCATAAATACAAGATCGTAAGTCTTTTCTTTTAATTTTTCTATGGCAATAATCCCGTCCTCAGCATGGTCTACAACACAATTCCACTGCTGTAATAAGGTAGTAGCCATAAACCTGTTAATGGCGTTATCCTCAACAAGTAGGATCTTTTTCCTTTTAAAATTATCTATCTGAATAATTTCTTCATTTATTTCAGGAATTATTGCACCAGAACCTTTTTCAAATTCCAGTGTGAAGAAAAATTCAGACCCATGACCTTTCTGACTCATTACTTCCAATTGCCCTCCCATTTGATCTACAATCTTCTTACTAATCGCAAGACCTAGACCTGTACCTCCGTACTTACGTGTTGTAGAATTTTCTTCTTGAGTGAAACTATTAAAAATTGAATCCAACTTATCTTCAGCTATACCTATACCCGAATCTTTTACCGAGAACATTATTCGAATAGAAGATCCAATATTCTCAACTTGCTTTACAAAAATCAAAACAGAACCAAAGTCGGTAAACTTAACAGCATTACTCATTAAATTTAAGATAACCTGACCTAATCGCGTAGGATCTCCCAATACGGTGTCGTGAATGGTATCTTCAATAGAGTAATACAAAAGAATCCCTTTTTCTTCAGCCTTCAATTTCATGATTCGATAACACTTATCGATAATTTTCTGAAGACTAAACTCAACTGATTCAATGATCAGGTTTCCAGATTCTATTTTAGAGAAATCCAATATATCGTTAATAATGACCAACAGGTTATCGGCTGAAATCTGAATGGCTTCCAAGTATTCGAGTTGCGTAATATCCAATCCTGTTTTTCTCAGAAGACCTCCCATCCCAATAATGGCATTCATAGGGGTTCTAATTTCATGACTCATATTGGCCATAAAAATCTCCTTCGCCTTCATCGAATTTTCAGCGGCTTCTTTTGCAAGGTATAAGTCGCGTTCCATTTCTTTTCTCTTAGAAATATCCAAATGGATACCAATAGAACCAGAAATATTATCATTTTCATCATAGAAAGGCGCCCCACTGATAATCACCCAAATACGAGAACTATCTTTCTTAAGAATCTGAACCTCATAAACACCAGGATTACCCTCTTCCCTCTCTCTACTTTGCTTCGCCAAAACAGCTTTAAACTCGGGAGGTAGTAAAGCATCAACGGCGCTTTTACCAATCAGGTCTTCCGGTATATATCCTGTCATCTCACAAAACTGAGGGTATACCTTTACAATTTCACCAACTGTATTAACCTCCAATAGCCCAAGTTCAAGATTCTCAATAATCCCACGGTATTTCTCCTCACTTCTTTCTACCGCCAGATGGGCATTTTTGATTTCAGTAATCTCTGTTCCATACACATTAACATAACTATCAGCAGTTATTGGAACAGCATTAAAAATATAACTCTTCCCCTTTAAAACTACCTCAATGTGAGAAATTTTATTCTCTTTAAAGGCTCGCTTTATATGGTTTAGAAAATAATCTTTTGTTTCCGGGTTATCCAATTCATCCAAATAGGACACAATGGAGCTACCTGATTTATTAAAGTAAGTAAAACCATCCTCATTAATAGAAAATCGCAATACTGGATTTGGATTTTCTTGAGGCAGCTTACTTAATGTTTTTATTACGTTCTGCGCCTTCTTCCTTCCTGTAATATCCTTAATAAGAGCAAGGCAAGCCTTTTCACCCTCGTAATCGATCTCATTTTCGGTGATTTCTACATCAACAATTTTTCCACCTTTTAATTGATGTTTCCACTCTTTTATAGATCGAGAACTCTGATATTTTTCACTTTCATCTTCATTAAAGTTTAAATCTGATGTAATTTTACTCAATAATTCCTGTCTACTGTAGCCGTAATATTCTATCGCAGTATCATTTACCGCGATTATTTTTTTGTCAGTAGCCCTATAAATAATCATAGGCAACGGATGATTATCGAAAAGTAGCCTTAGCTGATTTCTATCTTTAACCGACTGCTCGTGAATTAAACATGCTTTGATCGAATGGGCAAATCTAGAAACTACTTGATCTAACTGAAATAACTCTTTGGAAGAAAATCCTTCATTTTGCTCTGAATAGGTAATCAATAAACCAACATCATCCAATACAAAGACAGTAATATTACCCGTTTGAATATCTCCTGGCAACAACCATTCACCATTATCATCCATATTAATATTGAATGAAATGGACTCTCCCCTATAATTCTCTATCTGCTGATTTGAAATGGATATTTTACTCTTCCTTTTCACTCCAGGTATGGAATACTTTAGGGTATTCGAATCATCTTGTTTAAGGTAAACCCAGCAGGCATCCAATTTCTTTTTAGCCATTAGAAGTTTCAAAAAATGTTCACAATTTTCTTCAAAGTCTAATGACTTACCCGGCATCAGAGCAAGATCATACAATAACAATATATCCTTAATAACACTGGGCTTCATCAAACAATAAAATTAAAATTGGGTAAAACACTCCTACCGCAACCATTAGTGAAAATACTAATAACCATATGGAAATAACTTTGAGACCTAATTGACCTACTTAATAAGGCAACAAGTTTTTCATTTTTTATAAATAAACATATTGTCAATAACCATCAAAAAAAAAGCTCTAGACCTTACTATCATTGAACTTTTCTCAAATCAAATATTAACAATATTTAAATAGCAAAATAAACAAGAATAATTAATTTTCAAAGAATTCCGGAGCCTCTTTCAGCATTCTATATATCGTAGATTTTCCGATATCCAGTTTCTCTGACACTCTTACAACATTGCCGTTGTATTTTTCCAAAAAGAGTCGAACAATTTCCATTTCATACTCCCTTAAAGTCATCTCGTTATAAAGAAGACTACTGGTATTGTCAATTTCATGAAAATTAATATCATCTAGGGAAATTTGCTCTCCTTCCGACAACACTATAGCCAGTTCTACAACTGCTTTTAATTCACGAACATTGCCTGGATAAGAGTATTTAGATAATTTTCCCGCTGCCTCTTTACTTAATTTCTTTACAATATTATTCTCCTTACAGAAATCATCGATAAAATGCTTAGCAAGAAGTAAGATGTCTCCTTCTCTATTTCTTAAAGGAGGTAACTCTATTGGCAATCCTATCAATCGATAATATAAATCCTGGCGAAAATTACCATTTCTCACTTCCTCTAATAGATTTTTATGAGTGGCGGTTACAATCCTACAGTTGACCTTGATCGATTCATTTCCTCCTACACGAGTTAGCTCTTTTTCCTGTAAAACACGTAAAAGCTTACTTTGAAGGTGAACATCCATTTCTCCAATTTCATCAAGAAATAAAACACCATCATTAGCCAACTCAAATTTCCCAATCCTTTTAGAAAGCGCCCCCGTAAAAGCCCCTTTTTCGTGACCGAATAATTCACTTTCCATTAACTCCCTTGGGATAGAAGCAACATTAATCGGAATAAAAGGATTTTTGTTTCTATTTGACCCTGCATGAATCGCCTGCGCAACCAATTCTTTACCTGTACCGGTCTCTCCTGTAATAGAAACATTAATATTAGTCTTAGCTCCTTTCTCAATTAAAGCATGAACCTTTTTAATTCCTTTACTATTCCCTCGAATTAATTCTTGTGTGTGATTGCTACGTTCAATTTTCTTCTTAAGCTGGACAACCTCCTCCTTCACATCTAGGTGATCCTTTATATTTAAAATAGTATTCCAAAGGCGTTCCTTGGTTTCCTCATTTTTGACAATATAATCATAGGCCCCTTTTTTCAGCAAATTAATAGCTGTAGAAACATCCTCTTGACCAGAAATAGCAATTACTGGTATATTGGGATTCTCTTGTAATATCCGCCCCAATAATTCTTCACCATTCATATCTGGTAAAGAATAATCTATAGTAACAATATCTGGTTGTTTATCTAATGCAGACAATAGATCACCACCAGTTCCATAAACGGATACCTCATAATCCATATTTAAAGAAAGATGGTATTGTAAAATCTGAGAATACCACTTATCATCCTCAGCAATAAATATCTTAAATTCAGACATAGTTCATACTTGTAATACTCAACTTAGTGTTCTATAGAAATAAAATAAACCAGCAAAACTTATCCATTGAGTTATGATTGAAATATACAAATTATATATTCTTCTTTCAAAATATATAACAGCAATAGAAGCCTGTAATCCACAGTTATTTCTATTGCCCTGAAATTCAATTATAAAATTTTACTTAGTATTAAAATCAAATTTACAATTTAACAATTGTTATTCAAAGCATATTAAATGTGAACCTATAGGTACCACAAAATATAGCAAAACAAAAAAAGACCTGCTTATCACATCGATAAACAGGTCCTTATTTTTGGGAACTACGTGTTATACTTAATACACTAAGGAACAATCCTTCAAAATTTTATTTGTCTATTAAAGCTTATACCTTTAATTCTTTTAAACCGATTGCTATTATAAACCAGACAAAATTCCCTAATATATCTTTTCCCAGCCTAAACTCTAAACATATCTGAATATACATTAATCCCTCTACAAATGCAAATTTCAAATAACTTATTTACAGTAGTTTACACTAACACACAATAATACTAGTCCTTACTAAAAAATAAAAAAAGCCCTTCATTCAAGAGGAATGAAGGGCTTTGAGACTTAGTAATGTGGTATTTACTTTTTCACCTTTTTGTAGGCTTCCAAACCGCATTTAAGAAATTCTTCATAATCCTTTACATAATTATCTGACTCTGGATTATACCCCATTGGAGCACTTAGAAGTATCTCGTCAGGAGATAACAAACAATACCAAGGTTGCGAATTATTACCAAAGGTCTCCGTTTGCAAGGTAGCCCACTTCTCACCAATAGTCTTAATTCGTTTAACACCAAAGTTCTTAGTTTGGTAATTCATCTGATCTTCTACAGGTAATTCCTTCTTATCATCTACATACAAAGAAATCAATACGAAATCTTCTCCTATAAGTTTCTTAACAGCAGGATCTGGCCAGACAGTTTCTTCCACCTTTCTACAATTTACACAAGCATAACCCGTAAAATCTAATAACACAGGTTTACCAACTTGTTTTGCATAGGCAAGTCCTTCATAATAATCTTTAAAACAATCGAATCCTTGAGGACAATTAGAAGGGTAAAACCAGCTATATCCAGCAGACGGTGCTAACCCACTCAATAGTGTTAAAGGTTCATATGTTTTAGTTTCCTTATTTAACCTGAAACCTGTAGCTAAATACACTACAAATGCCAAACTAGTCACCCCTAGAAGCACACGTAGACCAGAAAGTTTTTTCACAGGACTGTCATGAGGGAATTTCATCTTACCAAAAAGATAAAGTGTCAATCCGGCTCCACATAAGATCCATATTCCAAGGAAAGCTTCAATTTTCAGAATTCCCCAGTGCGATACCAAATCTGCGTTCGATAAAAATTTGAAGGCCAATCCTAATTCAGCAAAACCTAATACAACCTTAACTGAATTCAACCAACCACCAGAACGAGGTAAACTATTCAACCAACCAGGGAAGGCGGCAAACAAGGCAAAAGGTAAAGCCAAAGCAAAACCAAAGCCTCCCATACCAACAGTTAACTGTATAGCACCACCATCACCAGAAAGTGATCCAGCTAATAGAGATCCTAAAATAGGACCAGTACAAGAGAATGAAACCAAAGCCAATGTTAAGGCCATAAAGAATATCCCTATGATCCCTCCAACACTTGATGCGGAATCCATTTTATTGGTAAACTTACTAGGAAGTGTAATCTCGTAATATCCAAAGAAGGAAATAGCAAATACAATGAAAATCGCAAAAAAGAATACATTCAACCATACATTCGTTGAAATACTATTTAATATATCCGGGGATACTTGATCCATCAAATGGAAAGGCAAACTTAACAATAGATATATCAAAAAGATAAATCCTCCGTAAATAAATGCATTAACAATACCTTTCTTTTTATCCTTAGAGCCTTTTGTAAAGAAACTTACTGTAAGAGGAATCATCGGAAAAACACAAGGAGTCAATAGCGCTATTAATCCACCTAAAAATCCTAACCAGAACAAATCAAACATATCATTGTCTGATGTAGGTGTTGATTTTGTCTCGGAGCAGTTCGCTACCGGATTATCTAAATCAACCGGTTGTCTATTGAAAGGATCTACCAAACCTTGGTTTTCTGTAGCCACCAATTCTTTGACCCAACCTTTTTCAGATTTTAGATCGTAAATAAAATCTACATATTCTGGAGGCAAACACTGCTTATCATCACAGACCATGAAATACACATAACCTGTTACAAGGCTATCTAGATGATCCACCTTGACATCCATGTTGAAATCAGCGTAATTACCAAAGTAGCTCAACTCCATATCAAAATTTGGATCAAACTCATGATGCAACTCACCAGATTCCGAAACATCCCCTTGTACATGAGCGAAATCGTGTTGATTAAGCATAATTTCCGTAGGGATAGGCCCGTCGTCAGATTCTAACTTCTGAGAATATAAGTGCCAATTTTCTTTTATGTCAGCATGAATTTTGAAATTATATTCCAGATCACCTTTCTTTTCGACATCAAACGACCAATCTACAACCTTACTTACCTGAGCGGTAGAAAGAAGAGTGATAAGAAATACCCCAATGCTTAACAGCCTTTTCATAATTTTCCTAATTTCAGTTTTTCTATTTCCTGATTTACCGACATTTCAAATTCGGTAACTTTTTGTGTTCCGATAACGTATTCCAATCCTTCGTCATCTATTAAAACAAGTGCATCTACTCCTCTATTATAAAATAGAATACGACCTTTTCTATGCAAATTAAATACAGGATTCTTGAGATATATCGGATTATATTGCACCTGATATACTTCCTTTATCCCTTTTAAGTTAATCTTTACTTTACGACTAGTCCAAAGACCATCTAGTATTATAGATCCATTTTCTACAGATGTTTCAAAATGTAGTATAAATGTTAAAATACCACTCAAAACAACTAAAGACGCTCCTAAAAATAAAAACATTTTATTGATGGACTCATCTCCATAATCCAATATATAATACGCCCCAAAGCAAAAGGCGATTATAACTAACCTAAGTAGGTTAGAATATTTATTGAATCCCAAAAATTGACGTTCCTTAAAATTAACCATGCCTATTTAAATTTGATTCCCAACTTCATATTTGTTTGCTCACTTACGACAAATCTTACATCTTGTCTATATCCAACAATGTGCATGATTTTATCTCCAGAACAGATCAACCAGGTATTTTCCTTTTCAGGTAAACTAAATTTTTGGTCAGAAAAATAATCGCTAATTTTTTTCCTTCCTTTCATCCCGATTGGGAAAAAATAATCCCCTTGCTCCCATGTTCTAATTGTAAGTGGTAAATCAAATGTATCACAATCAAATTCAACATCAAAATTTTCCGCTTTCAGGTCGTTTTTCAATACCTGCCATTTAAATTTAAATGGTTCAGTAAGTGCCCCTTTATTATGCTTTATTTGGTATTCCTTCTTCACTTCAACAAGTTTGGTTAATAGCAAATAGTCCCGATCCTTAATCAATCGAAAGTCTTTTGACGCAATTAATTTCCCTGTTGAAGCATTTATCAATTTTTGTATTTCTCCTCCAGATTGAAAGCCATAAGAAGTAAACAATTTCGATAATATCCATACTTTTGGAGTCAACTCATTCAAAGCCTGAATGGATATTTTCGTTCCATATGCAAAATCTTGAAAAAGCCGTAATCGTATTTGATCCAATTGACAGGCAATAAATTCATCCGCATTTCGAATATTTTCAAATGATTTTTGAAAACGCTTATCAACATCTTCAAAAATTTCTTCAAATTTAGGGATGATCTCCAACCTGATTTTATTTCGACTATAGTTAGCCTTCAAGTTTGAACTATCCAACCTAAATGAAAAATCATGCTCATTCAGATAGTTCAATATTTCCTTTTTACGAAAATGATTTAAAGGACGAAATACCGGTCCATTAACAGAGGATATACCAGCTAAACCATGTATATCTGTTCCTCTAGAAAAATTGAATAAACTAGTCTCAATACTATCATTCAAATGGTGAGCAGTTAAGATTCCCGAATATCCATTATCCTCCAATAATTCAAAAAACCACTCGTATCGCAAATCGCGTGCAACCTCTTGTACGTTACCTTTTCTAGACGGGATCAAAGCTTTGGTGTCAAATCGCTTAACTTCCACAGGGATGTTATATTCACTACACAAAGACCGGACAAATTCCTCATCCAAGTCAGACTCCTCCCCCCTAAGTTGGTAATTACAATGAACTGCCTTAAAATCGATACCAATCGATTTTAACAAATGAAATAAACATACACTATCGCCACCACCGCTCAATGCAAGTAGATATGATTTCCCGAGCCCTATTCCGAGTTCTTTACAGTGTAGTTCAAATTGTTTTTTCATTCCGTGGCTAAAGTACTTAATTTTCACCTTGACAGTTTTAATAAAGAAATTTCAGAGACCCTTCCTTTTGTTAAAACATGTTAAATTTTTCAGTATTCAAGGCTTTCAAAACCCCTTGAATCTTAACCAAACATTCTTCATACTCTCCCATAGGAGATGAGTCAATGGTGATTGCACCTCCCACAGGGAAGGACAAATATTTGAGATCATCTTGATATAACACAGAACGAATTACAACATTAAAATCAAAATCTCTATTTGGTGTAAAATAGCCTACAGAACCTGAATAGTATGACCGCTTAAAATCTTCAAACTCCTCAATTAGTTCCATGGCCCTAATTTTAGGTGCACCAGTCATTGACCCCATCGGAAAGGAACTAGTTATTACATCGAGATAATTCTTATCAGAAGCTAGTTCACAACAAATAGTTGATATCATTTGATGTACGTGAGGAAAGGAATAGACTCCAAAGAGATCAGTAACCTTAACACTGGATTTCGCAGCTATTCGGGACAAATCATTTCGCACCAAATCCACAATCATGACATTTTCAATTTGATCCTTTTGACTTTTACTTAATTCTTCTTTAAGTTGGAAATCTTCCACGTCATTCTTTCCTCTTTTCCTCGTTCCCTTTATCGGTTGTGAAATAATTGTGCTACCCTGTTTTTTAACATATCGTTCTGGACTTGCTGAAATTAGATAAAAAGAATTGAAGCGAAATAATGTTGAAAAAGGAGCTCGTGAATTCTCATTCAGCTTTTGGAAAAATTTGGTGGGTGACAATTGGACATCCTCAGCAAAGAAATTCTGACAGAAGTTCATTTCATAAATATCTCCAGATTGGATCTTTTCTTGAACAAGTTTTATTTTATTAACATATTCAGACTTATTCAATGAGGACTGTACTTTAACAGCTTCTAAATTATCCTCAGGAATAACTTGTGACCTTATAGCATGTTCCAATTCCTCTACATCAACCTTAACAGTACTAAATAATTCTAAAATACCATCTTTAAACTCAAACAGATATTTAGGAACAAAAAACAACATGTCTGCCAACCCGTGTCTATCTGTATTCTCCGATGATAATGCCTCCAAGTCATTTTTTAAGTCGTAGGATAACCCTCCAAAAACCCAATCATTTTTCCCATCAGATAAAAACTCAGATAGCAACTCAAAGGCACCTTCAGTAGGCAGTTCCAAAGTTCGAATAGCATCAACAGCCAAACGATAATCAAAGGATGCATTGTATAAAGGATCATCTTCCTTATGAGAGTCCAGCAAAAAAAAGATATTAAATGCATCGGCCCATGCGAGTAATTGATACTTGTCTATGGAAGACAACCTATAAGAAAACCTCATCAGAACAATTCTATTAAATCTTCTAAACGAATACCTCTAGAACCTTTTAAAAAGAGTAAATGAGATTTTAGTGGATTTGGAAGAAGTGCTCTCTTCAAATCCGTTACAGTATCAAAAAACAGAATAGAAGAACTGCGGATTTTACATTTGCTAAACTCATTACCTACTAAATAGCACTTATCAAAAAGCGCAGTTCTATCCGCTAAATAATGTATGATTTTTTCATGCTCAATCTGGCTGAATGATCCAAGTTCCAACATATCACCGAGTATAAGGATCTTCTTAAGGCTTGTCTTCAGTTCAACAAATTGAGTTATAGCATTCGACATGCTGGTAGGGTTCGCATTGTATGCATCCAAAATAAGTTTATTACTTCCTCTATCAAGAAGTTGAGATCGATTGTTTCCGGGGCGGTAATTTTCAATAGCTAGCAAAATATTTGTAACAGAAATATTTAACTTCATCCCTAATGCACCTGCACAAGCAATATTCTCCGCATTATAATCTCCAAATAATTGTGATATAAGCTCTCTATCGTTATGAATTATCCCAGCGTATAAACTATCTCCAATTAGCTGGTAACTAAAATCTGCAGTGTAATCCTTCCGACTATAAGAAAACCGATCGGAATAGTCTTGAATCAATCCTAATAAAATAGTATCATCCAAGTTATAAATTATACATCCGGCATTATCCTTAACATAACAATATAGCTCATTTTTGGTTTTGATGATATTCTCAAATGATCCATACCCTTCTAAATGTGCCTTCCCTACGTTTGTAATGATACCAATATTCGGCTGAGCAATTACACATAGATCAGCAATTTCCCCAACGTGATTTGCTCCCATTTCTATGATAGCAACCTCATGATCATCATTGATTTCCAAAATAGACAGAGGAACGCCTATGTGATTATTCAAATTGCCCTTTGTGGCGTAACAATTGAGCTCGGAACTCAATACAGCAAGGCAAAGCTCTTTGGTAGTAGTTTTACCATTTGTACCTGTTATTCCAATGACTGGAATATCAAGTTTTTCACGATGGTAACGAGCCAATTCTTGAAGACCTACTAAACAATCCTCTACCAATACAATCCTATCATCCTGTAAAGCATCATAGACACTTTTATCATCTGTAATAGCCGATGAAGCACCTAAACGAAGAGCTTTCTGGACATATAAGTTTCCATCGAAATTCGCTCCCTTCAGTGCTACAAAAAAACATCCCGAATATACCTTACGCGTATCTGTACAGATTCCCGTAGACTGCTTATAAAGTTTGTACAGCTGTTCCATTTCTATTGATAATCGAATTTCAAAAATATTAATTTTTTCGGGCAAAAAAAAAGGTCGGTTATAAATAACCGACCTTTTTCAATATGCTAGTAAAATACTAGAATCTTTTTATTCCTTGAGATCCCATTCTATCAATTACACAACGGAAACCGATATCATCTGTTGAAAGATTTTCATCTAAGAATCTTCTGGTACCAGGTGTTAACCAGTATTGTCTATCTTTCCAAGAACCCCCTTTAAATACTCTAGTACGATCAGTGATCAAAGAAGATCCTTCATCATAAACTGGTGCATCACCTTGAGTTGCTCCTTTTTGGAAGTAAATAGATGACTGCATATCACCGTCATTAAATCCAACATTATTAGCAGAAGTATAGTTTCTTCTGTTGATATTCTCAGCATTCGTTACCAACTCAGTTGGTAAATGTCCTAAAGAATCAACATCAGGAAGGAAACCATCCTCATCTCTTGACATCTTTGTAAATACATTACCACGGAAAGGCATAAAGTCATCGTAACCTTCAGTACCAACACGGTAAACATCCAATACCCATTCGTTCACGTTCCCAGCCATATCATATAAACCGAAATCGTTTGGAGGATATGTTTTAACTTCCGTAGTACGAGCGCCGTAATCATTCAACCAACCTGCAGTACCCATGTTATCCCCTTTACCTCTTTTGAAGTTAGCTAAGAACACACCAGCAGTTTGAGTTAAGTTACTTCTTAGACCTCTAATACTAGATCCAATTCCTCCTCTTGGAAAATATTTACCATTGTCGATATTTCCTTCAATAGAATTCCCTTTTAATCCCAGAGCAGCATATTCCCACTCAGCTTCAGTTGGTAATCTATATCCAGGAGTAATAACACCATCTTCCAATCTACCAGCTCTACCATCCTTACTATCAGGATTTCTTAGGTCACGGAAACCATTGTCTTGCTCACCAATATATTTCCCAGCTAAATAAGCTTTTGTGTTAAAGTTATCATCATCATACTGATCAGGATTCCACTTCAACGCTTTCGCTTGGATCAATGTATATTCATTAACTCGGTCAGTTCTCCAGCTACAGTAATCCATAGCTTGTTTCCAACTAACACCAACAACTGGATAATAGTTGAAACCTGGATGACGAAGATAAGTTTCAACCATTGGCTCATTAAAGCCTAGTTTACTTCTCCAAACATTCTCATCTGGCAATGCATTACGCAAAACCTCAGGATAACTCTCGTTATATACACGCTCTAACCAGAACAAGTATTCACGATAAGAAATATTGGTAACCTCTGTCTCATCCATAAAGAAGGAAGCAACAGTTGCACGCTTTGGCAAATTGTTGTTATCCGACATTGGATCATCCATTACTCTTCCCATTACAAATGTACCCCCTTCAATGAAGGACATACCAGGTAACACGTACTGAGTGGTGCTCAAATTGGCTTCAAAACCTCCAGCCTCTGAACTGTTAACGGGCCATCCTGTTGCGGAATAAACCGTTTTACCACCTCCACCTCCACAGGAAGATAGGGAAACAGCAGCAGTTACAAGAAGTGCTCCTAATGCAATTCTACTCTTCATCTTTATCGTGCTCTTTAGAATATGTTTTTATTTTACTCTCTCGTCAAACTGTCCAAGTATTAAAACTTAGGACACAATATTGGTTGAAGTTTCTTAGGCTTCACTTTACATGGCAATTGAATTCTTAGAGAAATCTCATGCGCACCTCCAGTAGTATTACTTAATTCAGAAACAGTATAATCGTAACTATACCCAACGATATACTGATCAATTGTATAACCTACTACCATCATAACGGCATCAGCATTCTCAGAATTCATTCTGTACCAAACACCACCAGATAAACTTTTATTGGTTAAAGATAAACCTAAATTCATTTGGTCAGCCGCACCTTGTTGTTGATAAACAAATCCAGCTGTTATGTATGGACTATCCCCAATAATACCTTTACGGACATTACCATTTGTCGGAATATTAGCACCACCATGTACAGTAGTTTTCACAGGAACTTTACTTACCCCCTCTACAACAACACTATTTACATTATAGCTACTAAAGAAGGTATCTGTTGGCTTATTGATATGATGAAATGAAGCACCCAAAAACAACCTTTCCGAGAACATAATGAATCCTAATCCGAAATCAACAAATGTTGCATTATCATTCAGATTCTCTTCTTCAGTACTCGAATAGATAACCCCTTGACCTGGACTAATCATATTTCCAAATATCAATTTGGACTTATCTAAGAATTTATGATTTAAAGTAACTTGTGCACCACCGGATACAGAAAACTTCTTATTAATCTTAAAACTTTTAGCGAATATACCAGATATTTGCGAATAATTTAATATTCCCTCACCCGCTCTATCATAAACTGCTTGAATCCCATACCCACTATTAATACTGGGGATATTTTGATCCAAAGAAAATGAAGTTGTAACAAAAGACCCTGGAATATTCGGCCATTGATCTCTAATATTCAAGTGCAACTTAGGACAGTTAGCTGTCCCTGCAAACGCAGGATTCAAATACATAGGATTTGAATAAAATTGCGTAAAAGTTGGATCCTGAGCATAAGAGAAGTCGATTGAAATACAACTCATGATAAGCGAAACAAC
>MAAC01019426.1_pt1 | contig 27709 bp, 25 predicted proteins | sample 1115981 | NCBI WGS metagenome assembly MAAC01 (sample SAMN04961126, study PRJNA320927) | seawater metagenome | isolation source: sample BD02T64 sea water enriched with oil for 64 days | place: USA:Gulf of Mexico | collected 2013-07-27
TCTTGTTAATACAAATATGCCTTCCTTCAGCCGCTGTATCAAGGGGGCAAAAGACGTAGAATTCGTATAAAATCTAAGTGATCCAGACGGAAGTGCTGTTTGGTCGCAGTGGTTCGGGTGAGGTTGTGGTAGATTTCTGTACCTCAGCAAGGCGCACCAGGCTTGCCCAAGGGCCTTGCTTACCTTATAGGGCGGCCAAAGCCTGTCAGAATTTCGTGTCAATCTGCTGCGACGGGCAAAAAGGAGTTCCCATGGCCAGACGTAAAAAAATCTACGAAGGTAAAGCGAAAGACCTTTTTGAAGGCCCCGAGCCAGGAACGCTTGTCCAGTATTTTAAGGACGATGCGACCGCGTTTAACGCTGAGAAGCGAGACACGATTGATGGCAAGGGCGCGCTGAACAACATTCTGTCTGAATATTTCATGAATGGGCTGACCCAGATCGGCGTTCCAAACCACTTCATTAAGCGCTTGAATATGCGCGAACAGTTGATCCGCGCTTGCGAGATCGTGCCGCTGGAAGTGATCGTGCGCAACTATGCTGCTGGCTCTATGTCCAAACGTATGGGCATTGATGAGGGCACACAGCTGCCGCGCCCCATCGTCGAATTCTCGTATAAAGATGACAGCCTTGGCGACCCGATTGTGCCAGAGGAATATATCATCGCGTTCAACTGGGCATCTCAGCAGGACATGGATGACATCGTGGCGCTGGCGCTGCGTGTGAATGACTTCCTGTCTGGCGTGATGTATGGCGTTGGCATCAAATTGGTTGATTTCAAAATCGAGATCGGCCGTGTTTGGGAAGGCGACTTTATGCGCCTGATCGTTGCTGATGAGATCAGCCCTGACAGCTGCCGTCTTTGGGATATTGAGACCGGCCAGAAACTGGATAAAGACGTCTTCCGCCGCGATCTTGGTAGTTTGACCGACGCTTATACAGAAGTTGCGCGCCGTCTTGGCGTGTTGCCGGGCAATGTAACGCCGGCACCAAAACCAACAATCGTTCACTGAAGGAAATCCGATGAAAGCTCGTGTTCATATTATGTTGAAAAATGGTGTACTTGACCCGCAAGGCGACGCAGTGCGCCACGCATTGGGTACGCTTGGGTTTGAAGGCGTTGATGGTGTACGTCAGGGCAAGGTTATTGAACTGGACCTAGCTGAAACCGATGCCAGCAAAGCTGAAGCTTCCGTCACTGAGATGTGTGAAAAGCTGCTCGCGAACACTGTGATCGAAAGCTATTCGGTCGAGATCGTTTAATCCGGTCTTTGGCATCCAGTTCAGATTGAGAGACGCATGTTAGCCGCGCAGATCACAAAGTTTAACGCCCCACTGGAGCTGAACCAGGTCGCTGACCCGGTGTGCCCGGTGGATGGTGTTGTTCTGCGTGTTCTTGCCTGTGGGGTGTGTCGGTCTGATTGGCATGCTTGGAATGGTTCTGATCCAGATGTGAAACTGCCCCAGATTCCCGGCCATGAATATTGTGGTGAAGTTGTTTCGGCAGGTGCGCAATGCCGGGACTGGAAAGCGGGCGATCGTGTGATTGCGCCCTTTATTTTGGCCTGCAACCGCTGCCCATCCTGTGCGGCTGGGCATCAGACCACTTGCCCAACGCAGGCGGTTCCTGGTTTTACCCATCCGGGGGCATTTGCGGAATATATTGCCGTGCCTCAGGCCGATGGCAATCTGGCGCGTCTTCCCGATAGCATTGATGTGACCTTGGCTGCGGCGCTTGGCTGTCGCACCACCACCGCTTGGCACGCGCTGACGGATCGCGCTGCCTTGGCGCCTGGCGAATGGGTTGCGGTTTTTGGTACTGGTGGTGTGGGATTGTCGGCGCTAATCCTAGCAAAAGCGATTGGGGCGCGGGTGATCTGCGTGGATATCGTGCAGGACAAACTTGATTTCGCCCGTAGTCTTGGTGCGGATCACGTTGTGAATGCCGCGGATATTGACGCCCCGGCGGCCATCCGTGATTTGACCGGGGGCGGAGCCCACTTGGCGATTGAAGCCCTTGGTGTCGAAATCACCACCCGTGCCGCAATGAAAAGCCTGCGTAAACTAGGCCGCATGGTTCAGGTTGGAATGCCCGCAGGCAAAAACGCTGAGATGACACTTCCGATGGATGCGCTGTATTCTGGGCAGTTGGCGCTGTTTGGCACACGCGGTATGCCGGGCTGGCGGTATCCGTCTCTTTTGAACATGATCGATGCGGGGCAGGTGGATCTGACACCACTTATTGCGCGTGAGATTACCCTTTCACAGGCCAGCGATGAAGTCGCAGCCTTCAACGGTCTCACCCCGCCGGGCGTTGCCGTGATCACCGATTTTTCCCGATAGGAGCTACCCCATGAAAGCTGCAGTCATCGTCTTCCCCGGATCCAATTGTGATCGTGACCTTCAAGTTGCTTTGCAAGCGCAGGGCATGGATGTGACCATGGTCTGGCACAAAGACACAAGCCTGCCTTCCGGGCTTGATTTTGTAGGTATTCCCGGTGGGTTCTCCTTTGGGGATTATCTGCGCTGCGGTGCGATTGCGGCGCAAAGCCCGATTTGCAGATCTGTTGTCGATTTTGCCAATCGTGGTGGATACGTGTTTGGGGTGTGTAATGGCTTCCAGATCTTGACTGAAACTGGTCTGTTGCCAGGTGCGCTTTTGCGCAATGCCGGGCTGAAATACATCTGCCGTACAATTGGCTTGCAGGTGGAAACATCTGACAGCGCATTTACATCTGAGTGGGCGAAAGGTGACGTGATCAACGTGCCAATCGCACATCATGACGGCAATTATAACGCTGATGTTGATACGTTGGCACGCCTCAAAGGCGAGGACCGCGTGGCCTTCACCTATACTGAAAATCCCAATGGTGCAGCCGATGATATCGCCGGTATCTTGTCGGAAAATCGCCGGGTTCTGGGCATGATGCCGCACCCTGAACGGGCTTCTGATGATGGCCATGGTTCTGTTGAAGGGACGCCAATGTTCAAAGGTCTCGCTGGGATGTTTGAAACAGCCTGATCCGCTGAAAATGGCTGTTAAACGTGGTTCTCAGGTCTCATTGGTTGTGGCCTTAGCGTGCAGCGCATAGGTTTGGCCCATGAATACCGCTCAGACCACGTCAGAACTGTCAGATAAGAAGCCGTTGTCTTGGCGGATGCGGCTTTTGGTGGCCGTGTTGCTTTTGTTTGCAGTGGTCGTGGTCTGGATCAGCAATTTGTTCCTGACGGAACGCTTCACAGAGGCGACGCGCAACCGGGGCGAGCTACGGCTTGCGCTTTATTCCGGGAACCTGCTTTCTGAATTGCGCCGCAATGCGATTGTGCCGCAACTTTTGGCGCGTGACCCGGCTCTGATCGGGGCCTTGCAAGCAGGCGATTTTTCGCAATCAAGTCAACGCTTGATCACCTATGATGAAGAAATTGGCGCGGCCAATATCTTTATGCTTGATCGTGATGGGCGCGTCGTGGCCTCAACCGATCGCAATCTTATTGGCACGCCGATGCGTTCAGAACGCTTCTTTGTTGAGGCCGTACGCAGCAATGAGACCCTGTTTTCGACTGGCGACCCTGAGATCGTTACGCCGCGCTTTACATGGTCGCGTCGGATGGAACAGGGCGACCAGACCGTCGGTGTGATCGTGGTTGAGGTCGATCTATATAAGTTTCAGACCGCTTGGGCCGGGATTTCAGACGCGGTTTTTGTCACCAATAGTGAAGGTGTGATCCTGCTTTCAACAGAACCGCGCTGGCGTGGGTTACACGAAACAGAAGCCCTTAGGGTGCAATCCGTTCCGTCCGCATTGACGCGGGCGTTCCAGGCGACGGTCGACTGGTCGGTGCCGCCGGATGCTTGGCTGGAAGGATCTGCAGTACTGCATTTGAAGGCGCGGATGCCATTTCATGGTTGGCGGATTGCATCATTCACGTCATTTACGTCTGTGCGCGAGCGGGTGAACGGTTTTCTGGCGATTGAGATTATGGGGTTTGCCATGTTGCTGACCCTGACATTTTACCTGATGAGCCGCCGTGCCACGGGTAAGTTACGCATATTCCAGCAGGAATCGGCGGAACTGCGCGCGCTGAACCATCAACTCCAGCGGGAAGTTGCCGAACGCCAAAAGGTGGAAAAGAACCTGAAATTCGCCGAACAAACTCTGGCGCAAAGTTCGAAATTAGCCGCCCTTGGTGAGATGTCGGCCGCGGTCAGTCATGAACTGAACCAGCCTTTGGCGGCGATGAAAACATACCTAGCCGGGGCGCGGTTACTGTTGCAGCGCAAGCGCCCGGAAGAGGCCCTATCGTCGTTCTATCGCATTGACGATTTGATTGATCGTATGGGGGCGATTACGAGGCAGCTCAAAAGCCATGCACGCAAAAGCAAAGATACGTTTGAGCCAATAGATTCAAGGGATTGCGTGAATGCGGCGCTTGAGATGATGGAGCCGCAACTGAAGCAGCGTCAGGTCGAAATCAAAGCCGGTCTGCCGCGTGAACCTGCGATGGTTCTTGCCGATCCCTTGCGGTTGGAACAGGTGTTGATTAATCTGTTGCGTAACGCCCTTGATGCCACAAAATTCACAGCCGAACCGAGGATTGAAATCGTTTTATCGGTGGGGCACCAAGTAACCCTGACCATTCGAGACAACGGCGAGGGGATTGAAGACTTTGAGAGTATCTTTGAACCGTTTTATACCACCAAAGAACCCGGCGCCGGTATCGGTCTGGGGCTTGCGATCTCTTCCGGGATTGCAGGCGACTTCGGCGGGCGGTTAACTGCACATAACAGCGCAGATGGTGGCGCGGTGTTTGTATTGCACCTGCCAAATCTGGGCTCAGAGATAGAAGCTGCGGGCGCGACCCGCGATAACGGCTGAGATAGCACCCCAGGTCGGGGGTAGGAGTATTGTAAATGGCACAGGCAATGAAGATCGCGATTGTGGATGATGAACGGGACATGCGCCAGTCCATCAGCCAATGGTTGGCTCTGTCGGGCTTTGACACCGAAACCTTTGCCTCTGCTGAGGATGCGTTGAAGGGACTTGGGGCGGACTACCCTGGCATTGTGGTCAGCGACATCCGTATGCCCGGCATGGACGGGATGCAGTTTCTAAAAAAGCTGATGAGCATCGATAGCGGCCTGCCGGTGATTATGATCACGGGTCACGGTGATGTGCCTATGGCGGTTGAGGCGATGCGCCTTGGTGCTTGGGATTTTCTTGAGAAACCTTTCAACCCAGATCGCATGACGGAATTGGCGAAGAAAGCCACGCAGAAACGCCGCATGACGCTGGATTCTCGTGCTTTGCGCAAAGAATTGTCCGACGGCGGCACGATGATGAAAAAGCTGATCGGCAGTTCTGATGCCATGCAGCGGTTGCGGGAAGATATCCTCGATTTAGGGCAGGCAGATGGCCATGTTCTGATTGAAGGGGAGACCGGCACCGGTAAATCCTTGGTTGCCCATGCGCTGCATGCGGTTGGGCCGCGGGCGGGTAAGAAATTTGTATTGCTGTCCTGCGCGGCGCTGGAAGAAGAGGCGCTGCTGAAGGCGCTGTTTGGGCCGATGGATGATGATGGCGGTTCCATCCCACTGGTCGAGGCCGCGCGGGGTGGCACACTTGTTTTAGAAGATATTGAGACGCTTTCGCAGGCGGCTCAGGCACGCCTTCTGACGTTTATCAATGAACAAGGCGTCCCAGCGGAAACGCGGGTGATTGCGATTTCTAACCTGCAAGAAGCGGGTAAAACCTTGGAAGATGCGCTGCGGCCAGATCTGTTTTACCGCTTGGCCGCGCTGAAAATCACTTTGCCACCTTTGCGTCAACGTGACGATGATGTGCTGTTGCTGTTTTCTCGCTTGTCAGAACAGTTTGCCGAAGAATATGGCTGCCCCGCACCAGAGGTTTCTGCCCAAGAAGCCGCGCAATTACTGCAAGCCCCGTGGCCAGGTAACATCCGTCAGTTGATCAATGTAGCCGAACGCGCCGTGCTGCAAAACCGTCGCGGTTCAGGCACAATTGCCAGCCTTTTGATGGCCGATGATGATGATAGTCAGCCGGTGATGACCACCGAAGGCAAGCCGTTGAAGGAATACGTTGAGGCGTTTGAGCGCATGCTGATCGACAACACCATGCGTCGCCATAAAGGTTCAATCGTTAGCGTGATGGATGAACTTTGCTTGCCGCGCCGAACCCTGAATGAGAAAATGGCGAAATACGGGTTGCAGCGCTCTGACTATCTGGGGTGATTTCCGGAAGGTCGCGGCGGCGACCCAATACTGTCATTTACACCCTGAGATTGCCTAATACATAGTCACGTTCTTTTAACGGGGCTATGCTGGGCGATCTCACCGCGACCTTGTGCGGATTTGCCATTGTAATTGACCCACTTATGACATTATGTTGACGGTACGGCGGCTACAGATGTGCGCCGATGGAATTCACTGCTTAGGTTGTGCCGCTATTTGGCCTCCAGATGCAGACTGATGTGGTTACCGGCAGATCCAATAGGGGTGCGGTAATCGGATACAAACTTTTGACCCACCGGGCGCTGACAACCCCGGGCGATTGGCCAAAAGTGGATAAACAGGCGTTTAACAATAAAACGTCAGAGAGAAACGCGATGCGAGGCAGTGCTGATACAGGACGAAACGAACGGGAAGCAATGCTTTCTGGCGTCGTCCGCTGTCGCACCCCGCGCGCCCAATCAGGACATTGCAGATCAGACCGCCGGTCGTCACGCCTTCGCGTACCCCGGCCTGCGTCTCTGCTCTGCGCAGAAACTTTATGGCTAAAAAGATGCTCATCGATGCCACCCACGCGGAAGAAACCCGCGTTGTTGTGGTCGACGGAAACAAGGTTGAGGAATTCGACTTTGAAAGTGAAAATAAACGCCAACTAGCAGGCAGTATCTACCTCGCAAAGGTGACGCGGGTAGAGCCATCGCTGCAGGCGGCATTTGTTGATTATGGCGGAAACCGGCATGGTTTCTTGGCCTTTTCAGAAATTCACCCCGATTACTATCAGATCCCGGTTGCTGACCGCGAAGCGCTGATGGCGGAAGAACGTGCATATGCGGAAGCACAGCGCGCTGAAGAAGAACAAGACGAAGGTAAGCCAGAACCGCGCCGCCGCCGCCGTCGCAGCAAATCAGCAGCTGCGCGTAGCGAGAATACGGATGCGGTTGAAACACGCGAGGTGCCGGAGGCATCTTCTGACGCGCCAACAGGTATGGAAGTTGTCGATCTTGATGATGACCGCGATGGGATCGAAGGTAGCTCCCCGATGGAGCTGGTGTCAGAGACACCCGTCGATACACCCGAAGCTGGTTCTGAAGAAGATACGTCTGAATCTGAAGGCACACCGGTTGATGCGGCTGAAACAGCAGAGCCTGAGGCTGCTGTTGAAGCAGTGGCCGTGGTTGAAGACGCACCTGTAGTCGAAGCGGAAGTTGCACCTGAGGTTGAGGCCGAAGCTGCACCAGCGGCTGACGTTGAAGCTACTCCTGTGGCTGAAGTTGAAGCGACTCCTGTAGCAGAAAACGAAGTCTCCGCTGTGACGGAAGAACGCACTGAGGAAACCACCACGGAAGAAGCCTCTGTGGATGACAGTGAAGGTTCCGACGATGGCGAAAATGCGCCAACACAAGAAACTGACAAAGATGATGCAACCGATGCTGATGACGAGGTTCAGGAAGAAGTTCGCCGTCCACGCAAGCCGCGTCAGCGTCGCTATAAAATCCAAGAAGTTGTCAAAGTACGTCAGATCTTGCTGGTTCAGGTTGTTAAAGAAGAACGCGGCAACAAAGGCGCGGCCCTGACCACATATTTGTCATTGGCTGGCCGTTATTGCGTTCTGATGCCAAACACAGCGCGTGGTGGCGGGATTTCCCGTAAGATCACCAATGCGGCTGACCGTAAGAAATTGAAAGAGATCGCGACTGAAATTGATGTGCCCCAAGGCGCGGGCTTGATTGTGCGCACCGCTGGTGCACAACGCACAAAAAGTGAAATCAAACGCGACTATGAATATCTGCAACGCATGTGGGAACAAATCCGCGCGCTGACGCTGAAATCCATCGCGCCTGCCAAAATCTACGAAGAGGGCGACCTGATCAAACGGTCGATCCGCGATTTGTACAATGGCGACATCGACGAGGTGATCGTTGATGGTGAGGCTGGTTATCGTACCGCCAAAGACTTCATGCAAATGATCATGCCAACGCACGCGGACAATGTGAAACTTTACACTGAGCAACTGCCGTTGTTTGCACGTTTCCAAGTCGAAAACTATCTGTCGAGCATGTTCAATCCGACGGTTCAGTTGAAATCCGGTGGCTACATCGTGATTGACACCACGGAAGCGCTTGTTGCTGTGGATGTTAACTCTGGTCGTGCCACCAAAGAGAACTCGATTGAAGAAACCGCGCTGAAGACCAATCTTGAGGCGGCTGAAGAAGTTGCGCGCCAGATGCGTCTGCGTGACCTTGCTGGTCTGTTGGTCATTGACTTCATCGACATGGACGAACGCCGCAACAACACTGCCGTTGAGAAGCGTCTGAAAGATCGCCTGAAAACCGATCGGGCACGTATCCAGGTTGGTCGGATCTCAAACTTTGGTCTGTTGGAAATGTCACGTCAGCGTCTGCGTCCTGGTATGCTTGAGGCAACAACACAGCCTTGCCCATCGTGTCACGGCACGGGGCTGATCCGCTCTGATGACAACCTTGCTTTGACCATACTGCGTTCCTTAGAAGAAGAGGGCGTGCGCAAGCGCTCCCGCGAAGTTCTACTGAAAGCGCCGATTGCAGTGATTAACTATCTGTTCAACAACAAGCGCGAACATATCTCTAATATCGAAAGCCGTTATGGCATTTCGATCCGTCTTGAAGCTGATCCACATCTGACCAGCCCTGACTTTACGATTGAGCGTTTTAAAACGGCGACCCGCCGTGTGAAACCTGTCGAAAGCCAAGTTGTGACCGGCAGCATCGAAATGATGGAAGACATCGATGATGCGGTTGAAGTGTCTGGAACTGACGCCGAAGTTGTAGCTGCGTCTGAGGGGGATGAAGAGGGTGCACCAAAACGTAAGCGCCGTCGTCGTTCCCGTCGTCGTGGTGGCCGTGGCCGTGGTGGTGAAAATGGCACCGAGAATGGTGATAGTGAAAATGGTGAAAGCACTGAAGGCAATGGTGAGGCCGTTGCCGTTGATGCTCAAGCTGATGCCGTAACATCTGAAGCGCCTGCTGAGGCTGCGCAAGATACGCAACCTGAAGAGAAACCAAAGCGCCGTCGTCGTCGTCGTAAATCTGATGATGTTGCGGTTGAGGCCACTGAATCTGAGGCTGTGTCTGACGCCGGAGCAGAGGAGGCACCTGCTGTCGAATCTGATGCGGAAGCAAAACCAAAACGCCGCCGGGTTCGTCGCAAGAAAACCGATGAGGTTGAAGCACCGGCTGGTGAAGCTGAGGCGACACCTGAAGGCGCGTCTGCCGAAGCCGTTCCTGAGGAGGCGCCTAAAAAGCGCCGTACCCGTCGTAAGAAGGTGGAAGAGGTACCTGTGGAAACGGCTGAGGTTTCTGCCGATGCAGATACTGCGGATGCGCCAGCGACTGACGCGCCTGTGGCTGAAGAAAAGCCAAAACCGCGCCGGACACGGAAGAAGAAGGTTGTAGAACCTACTGCTGACACGGAAACAACGGCAGAAACTGCGGATGCGGACGCGCCTGTTGCGGAAACAAAACCTGCGCCGAAAAAACGCCGTACACGTAAGAAGGCTGAGCCTGTAATTGCTGAAGGCGCTTCGGCTGAGGTTGCAGTTGCGGCCGAGCCAACCCCAGAAGTGGTTGCCGAACCTGCGGTAGAATCCGTGGTTGCAGAGCCAACTCCGGAACTGGTTGCCGAACCTGTGGTGGAACCCGTGATTGTCGAACCAATTACGCCCGAACCAGTTGCGGCGGAACCAACACCTACCGCCGTGTCTGCTCCCGCGGTAGAAGATGCTCCGGTGGTCGAGGTGGAGGCCGAAAAGCCTGCTTCAGAGGAGCCGCCAAAGCCAAAACGCCGCGGTTGGTGGTCTCTGGGAAGTTAATTTCCCTAGGCATTGATACAGAAACGCCGGGCATTGCCCGGCGTCTTCGTTTTGGGAAAGGTGTTTTAAGGTCAAGCCTTGTGCCGGATCCACCAAATATATGAGTTGTCATTGGCCTGTTGATCTAAAAGCTCATGGCCGCTCTCATTGCAAAAATGCGGCACATCAATCACAGCCGCGGGGTCGTCAGTTTCAAGCCGTAACACCTGCCCAGGTTTCAATCCACGCAGTCGCTTCGCCGCCCGCAAAACGGGCAGTGGGCAAAGCATTCCTAGGGCGTCAACTTCAAGATCTGCTGTGTGTTTTTCCGTCATGATCCATCTTTCCGAGCAACCGCAGTTCACCTCACACACTAATGCACAGGAATGTGACATTCTGTAGCGTGACCTTGCCCTGTGTTTCGCCTAAATAACGAGGGCGGTAAAGGCTCTCATACCGCTGATTTATCCGGAAAGGATTCTACGTGCTTGACGCGACACAGATTTTTGATGCCTCTTTGCTGTTTTCCCTACTCATTGCGCTTACGGGCGGATTGATTTCCTTCCTCAGCCCCTGTGTGCTGCCGATTGTGCCACCATATCTGGCTTATATGGGCGGTATCAGTATGTCAGAAATGTCAGGCGACGATAGGGGCGAGCAAACACACGGCCGGGGTAAGGTATTGATTGCATCGGTTTTCTTCGTGATGGGGCTGTCCGTAGTCTTTCTGATGATCGGTCTCGCGGCCTCCTTTGCGGGGCGGTTTTTGATCCAAAACCAGGACCTGTTCACGACCGTTGCTGGTATAGTCATCATGGTGATGGGTGCACATTTTATAGGTGTTTTTCGCATTAAACTCTTAGATCGTGAGGCCCGTATCGATGCCGGTGATCAAGGGGGCTCTGCTTTCGGCGCATTTGTGCTTGGCTTGGCTTTTGCCTTTGGCTGGTCACCTTGCCTAGGACCGATTCTTGGCGCGATTAGTTCACTTGCAATGATGGAAGGCTCTGCCACGCGTTCCATGTTGCTTTTGGGTGTTTACGCATTCGGGTTAGGTATCCCGTTTATCTTGGTGGCGGCGTTCTTTCCACGCTTGCAAGGGCTGATGAGTTGGATGAAACGCCACATGAGCCAGATAGAGGCGACCATGGGCTTGTTGCTTTGGACGGTGGGCTTGATGATGGCGACCGGAAAATTTACGGAATTTGCACTTTGGATAAATGAACAATTTCCAGCCCTTCAGGCCTTTGGCTGATCATGATCTCGGGGTTTGCGGCCCAAATGCCGCAGACCACAGGTCCAATCGCGGGTTTTGGACGAATTTAACTTAATCTCACCATCTTCCCGGTTTAACTTGCTGCTGTGAAACGTAGGTGTGCCCCGGATATGTCTTCTGACAAAAATAGTGATATTTCGCAAAGAGATCAGCAGGTCCGGCGGCGAAAGATATTCTATTTACCGGGCTATGACCCGTTTCATCCGCGCCGCTATCGCGAATTGTATCGCAAGGAGAGCGCGCTTCAGGCTGCAATTTGCGGGTATGATATTTCATTAAAAGCCGCGCAGGGCAAAGGGCCTTATGGCTGGCATGTGGATGCGATGATCGACGGGGTGGAAGTTGAGGCTGAGTTTGAGGTTTTGGTTTGGTCTGACATTGTCAAAGATACGATGACGCAAAATATCCCGCGCACCTATCTAATGCTGGCGCGCACGGCGTGGACTTATATCGGGTCGGGCGCGTTCTGGAGTTTGCTGAAGACGCGCAAAGGGCCGATAATTGCGGCGCTCTATCCGATTTTTATGCTGACATTGCAATTACTTGTCGCGCTGTTTTGCGGGGCAGGTATATTTGTTCTTATCACGGCATTGGTAGATTTATTGCTGCAAGACGTTCTGATTTTGTCCAACTGGCATTTCGTTAAGATTGCGATCGTATTTGCCGTGGCGGTGCTAAGTGTCGGGTTAATTTTGCGCTGGTTTCGCAAGATCGACAAGAAGCTGTTCGCCTATTACCTGATGCATGACTATTCGTGGTCCGCACGTCATCACGGCGCAAGCCCGCCTGAATTGGAAGCGAAGGTCGCAGAGTTTCAGTCCAGGGTACGTGCTGCACTAAACGAGGGTTACGATGAAGTTCTGGTGATTGGGCACAGTTCGGGCGCTCATATTGGGGTTTCAGTTTTGGCGGATCTATTACGTGTGGAAGCTGTGCCCGACGGCAATCCAACTTTGTCTTTCTTGACGCTTGGCCAGGTGGTGCCAATGGTATCTTTCCTGAAAAACGCAACACGTTTGAGGGCAGATTTGGCGTTTATGTCGGCGCAGAAATTGGTGCCCTGGGTTGATGTATCCGCGCCGGGTGACGGTTGTGCTTTTGCGCTTTGTGATCCGGTGTGCGTGACTGGGGTTGCGCCAAAAGATAAGCACTGGCCATTGGTGTTTTCCGCAGCGTTCACCCAGAGCCTAACACCTGCGCGCTGGAAAGAATTGCGCTGGCGGTTCTTCCGTCTACATTTCCAATATCTCTGTGCATTTGATGCCCCAAAAGATTACGACTATTTTCAAATCACAGCGGGACCGGTGACATTGTGGGATCGCTATCGCGGACGTCCGGCCTCAAAGTCACGTTTGGAAACACCTTTGTCGCGCTACAGGAGCATGAAATAATGACGTCTCCCATGCCGCCTAAACCCCCCGCTCGCCCCGATAATGTGCCTCTTTGGCGGTATGTGAAATTGTTCCGTCAGGACATTTTGTCAGCCCAGCCACAACGTTTGTATCGGGCTTGGATGGCGGCGTTCAAGACACCGTTTTTCCGTAGCTTTATGGTCAATCAGCCAGATCTTATTGATGAGGTTCTAAAGAAACGCCCCGATGATTTTCCCAAATCCGGACGTATTTCTGAAGGGCTACGACCTTTGCTCGGAAACTCTGTTTTTCTAACGAACGGGGAGACCTGGAAACGTCAACGCCGCATTATTGATCCGGCCTTTGAAGGCGGGCGCCTGCGTGAGGCTTGGCCTGCGATTTATGCAGCTTCTGAGGCTTGCGTCGCACGTCTTTCAGCACAAGATGGCGCTGTGATTGAGGTCGAGGCAGAAGCCAGCCATGCGGCAGCAGATGTGATTTTCCGCACTTTGTTTTCGATCCCGATAGAACATGAAACGGCCCATGCAGTGTTTACGAGGTTTCGGGATTATCAGCGCAGTCAGCCGATCCTGAACATCGCAGCCTTTGTGCCTTTGCCGCGCTGGATGCCGCGCCTGTTTCGCAAAGATACAAAACAAGCGGCGCGTGAAATTCGTGGCCTGATCACACAATTAACCACCGCACGTATGGCTGATATTGAGGCGGGCACTGCGCCTGATGATCTGGCGACAAAGATTATGACAACGCCCGACCCTTTGACCGGGGCGTATTTTACCACGGAAGAGATGGTGGATCAGGTCGCGATTTTCTTCCTAGCCGGGCACGAGACCAGCGCCTCAGCCCTTGCTTGGACGCTATATATATTGGCGCTATATCCAGAATGGCAGGAGAAGGTTGCGCAGGAAGCCGCTGCTTTGAAAGCAGGCAGGTTTTCGGAACTTTCCAAGTTGAAACTAAGTCGGGACGTTTTCCGGGAGGCGTTGCGTTTGTATCCGCCCGTGCCAATGATGGTGCGCGAAAACAAATGTCCGGAACAGTTTCGGGATCGCGACATAGCCCCTGGCGCGCAGGTGGTCATTTCACCTTGGCATTTGCATCGGCACGAGCGTCTTTGGGATAATCCCGATGGGTTTGACCCAACGCGGTGGCAAACTGAAAATGGGCGCGATTGTATGCGTAAAGCCTTTATACCATTTTCCACTGGTAGCCGTGTTTGCCCGGGGGCAGGGTTCGCGATGGTGGAGGGACCACTGCTGGTGTCGATGATCGTGAAACATTTCAGAATCGAAACGGTCGAAGGCCGAACGCCGGTACCCGTAGCGCATCTGACTGTACGGGCGAAAGATGGGATTTGGCTGCGGCTTGTAAGGCGCTAATAACCGGTGTGGTTATGCTTGTGCCAATAGCCTTTCAGTGAATTTACTTGGTCTGATTCGAAATGGATGCGGAATTCGCGTCGAAAAGAACGTTGTGTAACTGGCTGGGAAAGCTATCCCCAGCACATTCTTGGTACAGTTCTGTCAGCTTTGATATGCGAATTCCGGTCTATATTCGGAGAATTATTTTAGGCAGCGCTTTGTGCCATTACCCGATAGTGACGCAAAATATAAATGCGGATGGCTGTAGCTAGGCCAGATTCAGTTCCGCGTTCTGCATCAATTTCGGCCGCCAAAGTGTTGACCGCAACTGCTTTTTCAGAAGCAATGGAACGGAAGGCTCTCCAAAAATCATCCTCGAGGGTAACGGATGTCCGGTGACCTTTCAGGGTCAGAGAGCGTTTTTTGGGGCGTGTGTCAGTATAGATGTTCATTCGGTGATTTCGTCTTCATTTTGGTGTTGATCGAGCATCTGTTGTGCCCGCGCATTACGTGTCGCCATAAGCAGTTTTTCCGCCTTGCTCAACCCATGTTTTGCAGCATTCTCTGTGCTAATATCACGTTTCTCTTCCCGGACCTGCTGTTTGCGAGCCCGGTTGAGATTTATAAGCTTTGCCATGCCGTTTTCTTACGCTTTCGGGCCGATCATTTGCTCGGGACGCACGACCTCGTCAAAGGTTTTTGCATCTACGAAACCAAGGGCAATGGCTTCTTCTTTGAGAGTTGTACCATTTTTATGCGCGGTTTTGGCAACTTTCGTAGCATTGTCGTAACCGATGGTTGGCGCAAGCGCCGTAACCAGCATCAGGCTCTCTTTCATCAGCTTGTCGATGCGCGGCTCGTTCGCCAGAATACCATTGAGCATACGTTCCGTGAAGCTGTCGGTCGCATCACCCAAAAGTTGGATAGATTGCAATAGGTTATAGCTCATCATCGGGTTGTAAACGTTGAGCTCAAAGTGACCTTGTGACCCGGCAAAGGTCATCGCCGCATTGTTGCCCATAACATGGGCGGCAACTTGGGTGAGGGCTTCAGCTTGGGTTGGGTTTACCTTGCCTGGCATGATGGAAGACCCTGGCTCGTTCTCAGGCAAGATCAGCTCGCCCAAGCCAGAACGTGGCCCAGAGCCCAAGAATCGGATGTCATTGGCGATTTTATAGGCGGAACCTGCGACGGTTGCCAAAGCGCCGGACATAAACACCATGGCATCATGGGCGGCGAGGGCTTCGAATTTATTCGGCGCGGTCACAAAGGGCAGGCCGGTGATGCGGGCCATATTGGCCGCCACTTCTTCACCCCAGCCAGCGCGTGTATTTAGTCCCGTGCCAACCGCAGTGCCCCCTTGGGCGAGTTCATAAATACCGGGAAGGCAGGCGTTCACACGTGCAATGCCTTGGCGGATCTGATGGGCGTAACCCGAGAATTCCTGGCCAAGGGTCAGAGGCGTTGCGTCTTGGGTATGGGTGCGGCCAATCTTGATGATATCTTTGAATTCTTCTGCTTTGGCTTCAAGTCCCGCAAGCAATTTTTCAAGACCTGGTATCAGTACATCGCGCACAGACATGGCCGTGGCGATATGCATGGCGGTCGGGAATGTGTCGTTGGATGATTGCCCCATATTACAGTGATCATTGGGGTGAACAGGAGTTTTAGATCCGATCACGCCGCCCATAATTTCGATTGCACGGTTCGCGATGACCTCGTTTGAGTTCATGTTGGATTGCGTGCCAGAACCTGTCTGCCAAACGACCAGTGGGAAGTGGTCATCAAGCTTACCTGCAAAGACTTCGCCAGCGGCTTCAACGATCGCTTTGCCTTTGTCGGCTTCCAGCGCACCGGCGGCCATGTTGGCTTCGGCACAGGCTTGTTTGATCACGCCAAGCGCACGTACGATAGCAACAGGCTGCTTCTCCCAACCGATTGGGAAATTCATCAGTGAACGCTGTGTTTGCGCGCCCCAGTATTTATCGGAAGGAACTTCAAGGGGGCCAAAGCTGTCAGTTTCGGTACGTGTATCGGTCATGGGTATCTCCGCAATTCGGTGCCAGTTCAGTGGTTGCGTTTCTAATAGCCTAGGGGGTAAGAATTTCCAATGCGCAAAGCGCCGCGCTTGACTGGGAAGTAGGGAGAAAACGATGGATCTTGCATTACTGGTGTTGCCTGTCTTTTTGACCATCCTGTGCGGCTATGGCCTTGCGGTTAGTGGGGGCTTGCCTGCGGATCAATGGACGGGCGTGGAAGTGATGAGCTTCCGCCTGCTGATCCCAGCGGTTTTGATTGGCGCGATTGCGGGCTCTGACCTTGAGGTTTCGCGTTTCGGCCCATTGGTTGGGTTGTTGGTATTGACGCTGGTGATTTTGGCGGCGCTGGTCTTTGCTATACGTTTGGTGTTGCCGGAACGCATGATGGATGCGTCATCCTTCACGACGTTATTTCAGGCGGCGACACGCTGGAACGGGTTTATTGCGCTTGCCCTTGCGGAACAGGTTGCGGGGCCTGAGGGCATTTTATTGGTCGCGGTGATTATGGCAGTGCTTATCCCGCTGATAAATATAGTAAATATCATCATCTTATCCGCTTATGGCCCTGGCGACAGCAGTGTGAAGACCGTTGCCATGACCATTGTGAAAAACCCATTGGTACAGGCGTGCGCCATTGGCCTGACCCTAAGTATCAGCGGTATTCAGATGCCAGAGCCCATCGCACAATCACTTGATTTTATCGGGCGTGCAGCGCTTGGTGTTGGCCTGCTAGCGGTTGGGGCTGGGATCACGTTCCGACGCTTGTTGCGTGCGGGGGGGTTGGTTTGGATCGGGCTGATTTTACGGCCACTTCTGGCGCCGGCAATTTTTATCATGCTTGGCCAATACGCCGGTCTTGCGCCGTTGCACTTGTTGATCGGCGCAATGGTGATGGCTGTGCCTGCGGCGGCGAATGGTTATATCATTGCGCGACGCATGGGCGGGAATGCTGGGTTATATGCGGATATTATGACCTGGCAGGCGATTGCAAATCTACTCATCCTGCCTGGGCTGCTCTATATGCTTCCGCTGACATAGTATTCGGGGCAAAAATATGGGGCTAGATATGTGGGAACTGTCTGTCTTATAGGCCGATCCCGAAAATGAAATACGCCCCGCGTTGGCGGAGCGTTTTCAGAGAACAAATTGACACGTAGTCTATTTTCGAAAGGCGTCTAAGCTGACAACTTCTGCTTCATGTGGGCTGTCGTCATCTTGGGCATCTTCTTCCATGGGCGCCTCTGCGATATCCTCATCCTCTGGATCAGGGTCTTCGCCATCTTGGTGGGTTTCAAAGCGCAGGCCGAATTCCACTGACGGATCAACAAAGGTCACAAGCGAATCCCAAGGAATATAAAGTGGTTCTGGTTGTTCGCCAAAGTTCAGGGTGATGGAAAAACCATCATCTCCGACGTCAAGATTTTCAAACCAATGTTGTACAACAACAGTCATTTCACCAGGATAGCGTTCCTGCAGCCAATCTGCGATCTGCACATTTGGATGACTCGTGTCAAATGTGATGAAGAAATGGTGATCTCCTGGAAGGCCGCGCTTGGACACATCTGTAAGCACTTTCCGGATCAGGACGCGCAGGGCGTCATGCATCAGGTTGCCATAGTCAATACTATCATCTTGCGGGCTGTCGGACATTTTACATCTCTTTTTGCTTAGCCGGAAAAAACCGTTGCTTTCTTCCGATCATAATTGATTCCCGCGCGAATGGTAGCCCTGCAAAGCGGCTTTTTTACTGCACTGATGTCGAGGGCTGGGTTACAAGATGCTGGTTGCGAAACCAGCCACGGCCATGGTGGCCAAAACCAACAGTAGGTTCCACTTTTTCCATAAAAGCAAGGTCGCTGCAAGGCTTGCCAAGAGGCAGGCAAGCAGGTTGAGGCTGTAGAGTTCTGGGGTCAGAATTGTGACAAACCCGAACTCAGTGACCTCAACCCTATCAAAAAAGACATGTACTGCGAACCAGATGGATAGATTTGCAATAACACCAACCACAGCGGCGGTAATGGCCTGCAGGCCGGCGCGCAGGCGGGGTTGGGCCATGATGCGTTCGATCCAAGGGGCACCGGCAAAAATCCAGATGAAGCAAGGCACAAATGTCACCCAAAGTGTTAGAACAGCGTTGCCGATAGCCAATGACACGCCGCCTTGCTTGTGCGCAGAAACCGTCGCGACAAATTCGGTGACAAGGATCAACGGCCCGGGGGTGGTTTCCGCAAGGCCAAGGGCATCGAGCATTTCCGTGGTGTTTAGCCAGTTGTAAGTGTTGACGACTTCCTGGGTCATATAGGCCAGCACAGCATAGGCGCCGCCAAAGGTTACAACCGCCAGTTTGGAAAAGAATATGCCACTGCTTGAGAGGAAATCAGCGGCAGGGCTTGTGGCGATCAGTGCAAAGGGTAATGCCCAGGTGGCAAGGCCCGTGATGATGATGTATCCAGTGTGGCTTGCCTTATGTGACATGGTTATGGGGGCGCGATCAGTGAGGTTTGAGGCCTTTATATACCCCCAGAATCCTGCAAGCAGTATGATGGCCGGAAACGGGATGTTAAGGGCAAAGATCCCCAAGAAGCTGAGCAGTGCAATGATCCAACTTTGCTGAGCAGGTGCGGCGGATTTGTGGCCAAAGGCGCGTTTTGATACCTTTAGAAGGGCTTCAATCACGATCACCACAACGGCGGCTTTCACCCCAAGAAAGAGGCTTTGAACGACAGGAAGTGCACCATAAATCGCGTAGGCAAGGGCAAGAGCAAGCACCATTATCGCGCCGGGAATGACAAACAGTCCTCCGGCGATCAACCCGCCGGGAATGCCACGTTTTTTCCAACCTGCCCAAGTGGCAAGTTGCATGGCTTCGGGGCCGGGCAGCAACATGCAAAAGGATAGAGCGTTGAGGAAGCTTTCCTCATCAAGCCAAGGGCGTTCCTCGACGAGTTCACGATGCATCAAAGCAATTTGCGCGGCTGGGCCGCCAAATGAAAGAAGGCCAATACGCCCGAAAATGCGAAATAGGTCGGCGTAAGACGTTGTTTGGGTTGTCATGGGAACTCTGAAAATGGCTTTCTCGCCTGATTGCTAGCCGGTTGTCAGAGCAAAATCACCAAAAATCGAGGGGAAGGTGCAGGTTTCTGTTGCCAGGTACCTGCGGACCCCGCCCAACGCGGCTAGGCGAAGGGACTTAGTTTCGGCGACCCGAACTGCTTACGCAGCCAGAGCCATTGCCGGAGCTTTGTTGTCATTTGCAACTAGCTTATATTGAACCGATAACGGTGGTATCTCACCGAAACAAAGCTAACCCCTTTAGACGTCCGTCGATCCTATTTCGACCCCAGGATCCCCAAATGAGGGATGTGTTGGTGGAGTCGCCGGGTACCGCCCCCGGGTCCGATCCGCTTATTACGAGCGCGTTTATGTTCATAGTCCCGAAGGACAAGTTTAATATAGGGACTGATCGGAGGATTGAAAAGGGCGATCACCCGGTAAAACGGAAACTTTGAACGTTTCCGGGACGTTTTCTTTGATAGAAAACGGATCAGCGCAGAACGCGAACCGGGGGGTGATTGCAGAAAATCACAACTTGTCCGCAGTTTTCTATCGCATGATAGCCACGACGCTCCAATTCTGCTGAAAATGCATCCCAACCTGCAAAGCGTTCAAGGTCGCGCGCCTTGCGCCGGGTCACCTTACCATCCCGGGCAGCTTGCGATGAAAATAAATCGCGCAGCCAAATTTTGGGGGAAAGTGGGGAGCGCCGTATAGGGCTTTGAAACATAGCCGCACTACATCAAAATTTGGTAAAGCGTCGGTTAACGTTTGTTGCGTCGCTCCATCGCGGCACGGGCGAGGCTTTGGGTATAATCTGACAGTTCCGTTAAGGCGTTGTCGGCAGCAGTGCCATCCTGCGCCTCAATGGCGTCGGCAATTTGGCTGTGTAGCATGACAATCTGATTCCGGTCGCGCATGGAAAACGTAATCATATTCATCAGGGGTTCAATCGCCTCAACTGCGGCTGCCAATTGCCAAGACAGTACGGGATTATCGGCACCATCGACCAATGCTCTGTGAAAGGCGACATCAGAAGCACAGAAGCTTTCGTCGGATAACCCAATCTGACCCTGGCGGGTGATCTCTGCGCGCATGGTGGCGAGATGATCGGGGGTGCGGCGTTTGGCCGAAAGTGGTGCACAGGCGCGTTCCAGCGTGAAACGCGCTTCGCAAGCGGTATCAAAATCGACATCGTTCATTGAAAGAAGCAATGTGGAGGTGGTGATCAGATCACTGCGCGCTTCTTCAAAGCTGAGACGGTTCACAAAAGCCCCGCCGGTCGCACCGCGTTTCGTACGGATCAGGTTTTGCGCGGCCAAGCGTTTCAGAGCTTCGCGTACCGTGGGGCGAGAAACGTCAAACTCGGCGGAAAGCTCTGCTTCTGAGGGGAGACGTTCATCAACGATGAGTTTGCCAGACACGATCGCCTCGCGGATTGCGGTGGCAATTTCAACCGAGAGATCAGCATTGTTTTTCGTATCAGCCATCAGGTTTCCTGTCGGTTAAGCAAAATAAAAGTCGCACCTTGTTTAAATATTTTAATTGTCAGACATTTAAAATAATTGCAGTGTATTGGCAAGATATATCGGAGAATCGTTGATGGCCGCAACATGCATTAGATCCACGGGAAGTGCAGGTTGGTATACTTTGTTCATTCGGATGATTGCGGCGGGCTGCGTGCGACTGAGATGAGATAGGTCTGGTGTTTTGACTAATTTTTGTGTGGAAAACTGTCTGATTGACTGGATGGATCTTGGCCATTGAAGGTTGAGAGTTGAAAAATGCCGGGCGGGAAAACACTCGGTAACGGTAAGGAGATAAACATGGTTGCAATTGCCCCTTCTAACCGCCTGCGCCGCACACCGTTTTCGGATGGTGTTGAGGCGTCAGGCGTCAGTGCTTATACGGTTTATAATCGTATGCTCTTGCCTGCGGGTTTTGCTGGTTTGGTGCAGGATTGTGCCCATTTGAAAACCCAGGTGCAGATTTGGGATGTGTCCTGTGAACGACAGGTTTCCGTAAAGGGGCCAGATGCGGGGCGTTTGATGGGTTTGTTGACACCGCGTGATTTGTCAAAGATGGCGGATGATCAGTGTTATTACGTGCCAATGGTTGATGCACGCGGTGGGATGTTGAATGATCCCGTAGCGGTTAAACATAACCCGGATCACTACTGGATCTCGATTGCGGATAGTGACCTTTTGCTTTGGGTGAAGGGGGTTGCGGCAGGCATGGGCCTTGATGTTGAAGTGGAGGAACCGGATGTTTCACCACTTGGTATACAAGGTCCGAAAGCGGATGATCTGTTGGCGCGTGTCTTTGGCGATGTTGTGCGTGATATTCGCTTTTTTCGCTATAAACGCCTAGCGTTTGAAGGGCGCGACCTAGTGATCGCACGCTCTGGCTATTCCAAGCAGGGCGGGTTTGAGATCTATGTTGAGGGCGGGGATCTGGGCATGCCTTTGTGGAATGCGTTGATGCGGGCTGGGCAGGATCTTGACGTGCGTGCGGGCTGCCCAAATCTGATTGAACGCATTGAGGGTGGATTGCTGTCTTATGGCAACGACATGACGGCGGCGCATACGCCATTTGACTGCGGCCTTGGGAAGTTCGTAAATTCAGATACGGATTACATCGGACGTGCTGCGTTGGAAAAGGCCCGTGCGGATGGTCCCGCTTGGCAGCTTTGTGCTGTCGAAATATCGGGTGATCCCGTACCGCCTTGTGATCGACACTGGCCGATCATGATGGATGGTGCGCGGGTGGGACAGGTGACATCTGCCACTTGGTCGCCGGACCACAAGACCAATGTCGCCATCGGGATGGTGAGGGCAGCAGGCTTTATCCCCGGTGCGAAAGTAGAAATTCAGACGCAGGAGGGCATACGTAGTGCCCGGTTGCGTGATAAATTCTGGACTTAAGGAGACAGAGATATGTTTAAGGCACTCGTTGTAAATAAAGACGAAGAAACCGGCAAAACCAGCGCAGCGGTCGAGGAACTTAGCCTAGATCAGTTGCCTGAAACAGAGGTGACGGTTGCGGTCGAATATTCCACTGTGAACTACAAAGACGGGTTGTGCGTCGGCCCCGGTGGCGGGCTTGTGCGTAAATATCCGCATATTCCGGGCATCGACTTTGCCGGCACCGTCGAAGAAAGCTCTGACGACCGTTACAAACCCGGTGATAAAGTTGTTCTGACCGGCTGGCGTGTCGGTGAAGCGCATTGGGGCGGCTATTCGCAGAAAGCCCGTGTGCGTGCTGACTGGCTTGTGCCGCTGCCCGAAGGTCTGACCACCCGTCAGGCGATGGCCGTTGGTCATGGTCCGGTGCTTGTGACCGGGGCTGCCGGGGGAGTTGGTTCGGTGGCAACAGCCATTCTTGCCAATCTAGGCTATGAGGTTGCAGGTGTGACTGGGCGTCCAGAAACCGCGGATTACCTGAAAAGCCTAGGCGCCACGCAGATCGTGCCCCGCGAAGACCTGAACGAAACCACAAAACGGCCACTAGAGGCAGAGATGTGGGCGGGCTGTGTTGATGCGGTTGGTGGCGATATGTTGGCGCGTGTTCTTGGGCAGATGAAATACGGTACTTCTGTTGCCGCTGTTGGTCTGGCCGGTGGTGCTGGCCTGCCTGCAACGGTTATTCCCTTCTTGCTGCGCGGTGTGAACCTGCTTGGCATTGATAGTGTGATGCAGCCATACGAAAATCGTCTCAAAGCATGGCAGCGGATTGCAGAGGACCTGCCGATGGACAAGTTGGAAGCGATGATCGTACCCGCAACCATGTCTGACTTGCCTAGCCTTGGTCGCGACATCCTGAAAGGTCAGGTTAAAGGCCGGGTTGTTGTCGATGTGAACGCCTAATCAAGCTTCCTGAAAGACAAAGTGAATTTTGTAAGGGCGTCGGGGGAACTCCGGCGCCCTTCAGCTTGCCTGACGAAGTTGACGAATGAAGTGTCGCTTTTGTAGAATGCGATAATTACCCCGTCGTTTCCGCCGCTTTGAGCGTCCGTTACGTGCGTCTTTACGGCATAAAACTGCCGATAGTGCGCCTACATAAAACAGGGAGGTACTTTATGAGTGAACTACAGAGTGATCCTGATCAGACCTATGAGGCTGGGCAGGATAACGTTCAATTTATGGGGCTTGATGTCCACAATCCGGTGTTCGCGATCTCCGCGGGCACCATTCTTGCTTTTGTTTTCTTTTCACTGGTGTTCAAGGAACAAGCTGGTGAATTCTTTGGCTGGCTTCGTCCGGCTCTGACAAGCAAGTTTGACTGGGTCTTTATGATCTCAACCAATATCTTCGTATTGTTTGCGTTGTTCTTGGTTGTAACCCCTTACGGTAAAATCCGTTTGGGTGGCGCCGCTGCACGGCCTGACTATTCATATGCTGGCTGGTTTTCAATGTTGTTTGCGGCAGGCATGGGCATTGGGCTTGTGTTTTGGGGCGTGGCTGAACCGATCTCTCACTATGGGTCATCCCTTGGTGGTATCTCAGTCGGTGAAGATGGTCTGCGCACAGACTGGGCACCTTTGGGCGCGGCGGCTGACGATGCCGCAGCGGCGAAAGATCTGGCTATGGCCGCGACAATTTTCCACTGGGGTTTGCACCCTTGGGCGATCTATGCGGTTGTTGCCCTGGCACTGGCATTCTTCAGCTTTAACCGTGGTCTGCCTTTGACAATGCGTTCGGTATTCTACCCAATTCTTGGCGAACGGACATGGGGTGTTGCTGGTCATATCGTTGATGTGTTGGCCGTTTTCGCAACGATCTTTGGTCTTGCGACCTCTCTTGGGCTTGGCGCAACACAGGCTCTGGCTGGGCTGAACCACTTGTTCGGCGTTCCGCTGACAGATGGTATGCGCGTGCTTTTGATCATCGGGATCACTTTGTTTGCGCTGATTTCCGTTGTTGCGGGGCTTGATAAAGGTGTGAAACGCCTGTCTGAAGTCAACATGATCCTTGCGGCGGCTTTGCTGTTCTTGGTTCTGATTGTTGGTCCGACCGTTGCAATCCTGACCGGCTTTTTCTCAGGCCTTTCCAGCTATGTTGTTAATCTGCCTGGGTTGTCTAACTGGGTGGGTCGTGAAGACACGAACTTCATGCAGGGCTGGACTACGTTCTATTGGGCGTGGTGGATTTCCTGGTCACCTTTTGTTGGTATGTTTATCGCGCGTATCTCCAAAGGCCGTACCATTCGTGAATTCGTACTTTGCGTGATGATCATCCCAACTGTGGTTGGGGCGCTTTGGATGGCGGTCTTCGGTGGTGCTGCTTTGGATCAAATCGCGGGTACCGCTGGCGAAGCACTTGGTGGTGCTGCGCTGGAACTGAAGATGTTCATTATGTTTGAAGGATTCCCGCTGACGGGTGTTTTGTCCTTCATCGGCATTATCCTTGTGATCGTGTTCTTCGTGACATCCTCAGACTCTGGCTCACTCGTGATTGATACCATCACGGCAGGCGGCAAAACCAATGCACCAACAGCACAGCGTGTGTTCTGGTGTATCCTAGAAGGGGCGATTGCGATTGCTCTGCTTCTGGGGGGTGGTTTGGGTGCGCTTCAAGCGGCAGCGATTGCAACGGGCTTCCCCTTTGCCATCGTTCTGGTTCTGATGTGTGTGTCCCTGTTCGTTGGTCTGCGCATGGAGCGTAAAGGCAAATAATACCAGCAAATAATGCTGAAAATCTGGCCCCTGAAAGCACGTCTTTCGGGGGCTTTTTTGTTTCTTGACGGGGGGCGGGGGGAATGCGAACAATTCCCTGTCAGCGTTTCATTGAGGCGCTGTCTGTCGCTTTCACAGCGGCTGGCTGGAAGACCTGCCTGCAATCTGACACACCCTGACGGAGCCCTTGATGACCGACCTCGATATCGACTTTGTACGCAGCCAGTTCCCCGCATTCTCCCAGCCATCCTTGCAAGACCAAGCATTTTTTGAAAATGCAGGCGGCAGCTATACCTGTAAGCAGGTGATTGATCGCCTGACACGTTATTATAATGAACGCAAAGTTCAGCCTTATGCGCCTTATGCAGCCTCGACCCTTGCTGGCCAAGAAATGGATGAAGCACGCGCGCGCCTAGCAGAGATGTTGGGGGTGGACACGGATGAGTTGTCCTTCGGCCCATCGACCACGCAAAACACCTATGTTTTGGCCAATGCGTTTCGTCAGTACCTGACACCGGGCGATGTGATCATCGTGACAAACCAAGACCACGAGGCGAACTCTGGCCCTTGGCGCCGTTTGGCGGATGACGGGTTTGAAGTGCGTGAATGGGCGGTGAACCCAGACACTGGCAGTCTCTCAGCATCCGATCTGGAAGCGCTGATTGATGACAAGGTAAAGCTGATCGCCTTCCCCCATTGCTCTAACATTGTTGGTGAAATCAACGATGTGGCCGGTATTTGTGAAATGGCCCGTGCGCGTGGTATCGTTACCTGTGTCGATGGTGTTAGCTATGCCCCACATGGCCTTGTAAACGTTGGTGAAATTGGTGCGGATGTCTATTTGTTCTCTGCCTATAAAACATTCGGCCCGCATCAAGGTATCATGGTGATCCGCCGCGAATTGGGTATGAAACTGCCCAACCAAGGGCATTGGTTTAACAGTGACAGCCTGTATAAACGCTTCACCCCCGCAGGCCCGGATCACGCCCAAGTTGCCGCTTGTGCGGGCATGGCTGATTATATTGACGATCTATATGCCCATCATTTTCCAGGGCAACAGGCGACACCTGCACAACGCAGCAAAGCTGTTCATGATCTTCAGCGTAGCTATGAAACTAAGCTTTTGCAGCCTTTGCTGGATTATCTCAGCAGCAAAAACTCTGCCCGGCTGATCGGCTCTGCGGATGCCGCAGCTAAGGCGCCAACAGTTGCTATTGAATTGGCCGGTGCAGGCATCGATGCGGCACAGGCGCTGGTTCCGCATGGAATTATGGCTGGCGGTGGCGACTTTTATGGTTCACGCCCGCTGTCTGCCATGGGGTTGGATCTTGAAAAAGGCGTTCTGCGTCTGAGCTTTGTCCACTATACTTCGGAAGCTGAGGTCGCGAAATTGATACAGGCCCTTGATCATGTGATCTGATAATTCTGCGCAGCTCCGGTTGAATTGGAGTTGCGCAATTACCGCACAGGAAAATTTCGATCTGTATTTTTTTAAACAACGAAGCTAGGCTGCGGTAAGGTCAATTTGTTCAGAACATTAGGGATGAAAACCGATGCCCACCGCTGCTAAACTTGTTGGTGCAATTTCTTTTACGTTTCTTGCATTTATAATATCGACGATGATCATTCCGCTGATGCCTGAGGGCACAAAAGCGGAATACCACTGGGTTTTAAATTGTATCGTTGCTCTGGTTTGTGGCTGGAAAATCATGGGGCCACGCGGGATGGGGACACGTTTGGAAGCCCTTACTGGGGGCATTACGACGGCCATTGTTGCCTATTTAGGTGCAACCTTTCTGCACGCGGGTACCAAGATGGTCATGCTGTCTTTGCGGAAAATCTATCATGGTCCAGTTGAAGCGGTGAAGGCGGTGTTTGAAATTGGCTTTGAATGGACAACCTTTATTGCAACCCCTGCGACGGTCTCCAGCTTGATTGTTGGTGGTATGGTTTGTGGTTGGCTTGCTTGGATCGCTGGCAGGAAGTGGGGCTGAACGGCACTTGAACTATAAGACTCGCTGTGTCAGATCTTTGTAAAATCAGGCCCGGAGCAGCACGTGACACAACTTTTTTTCTACGGCACTCTATGCCATTTAGATCTTCTTGAACTTGTTCTTGGTCGGCCCTTGGTTGCAGGGGAAACCCGCAACGCGCGGTTGCCAGATCATGCAGTTTATTGGGCGAAAGATCAGATCTTTCCGATGATCCGTAAAGAAGCTGGTGGATTTGCAGAAGGTCTGGTGTTTGAGGCCGATGAAGATGCGCTTGAGCGCCTTAACTTTTATGAGGGTGGCTTTAACTTCGATTTGGAACATATTGTTCCTGAAGGGGAAACCAAATCTGTAGAGGTATATTTTGCGCAGCCCGGAAGCTGGGAATTTGGCGCACCTTGGAATCTTGCAGATTTCATTCGTGATCATGGGGCCCACAACCTACGTACGGCAAAACCTTTTATGCGTCTTTATGGTGAGGTCGATCGTGACGAAGCGATGAAGCGCCTGCCGATGTTGCGCGCTATGGCTGCAAAGGGCTGGCAAGTTGGTGCATTTGCACAAAACGATAAACGCGCTGGCATGACGACCGCCGACGTTGAGTTAATCAACCATAGCCGCCCTTATAATTCGTTTTTCGCAATGGACGAGATCACCGTGAAACACCAGACATTTGAGGGCGGTGTCACGGGCGAAATCCATCGGGAAGTTGTAATTTCTGTCGATGCGATGATGCTTTTGCCTTATGATCCCGTGCGCGATCGTGTGCTTGTGGTTGAACAGTTTCGCAGTGGGGCCTTTCTGCGCGGGGACACGAACCCATGGATGTTAGAACCCATTGCGGGGCGTATTGATCCCGGCGAAACGGCGG
>MAAC01018269.1_pt1 | contig 27708 bp, 20 predicted proteins | sample 1115981 | NCBI WGS metagenome assembly MAAC01 (sample SAMN04961126, study PRJNA320927) | seawater metagenome | isolation source: sample BD02T64 sea water enriched with oil for 64 days | place: USA:Gulf of Mexico | collected 2013-07-27
TGGACACCAGGAAATATTGCTGAAGATGCCATTAAAGCCATCAAAGAAAAGGTTGGCGATGATGAGGTTTTATTAGGGCTATCTGGTGGTGTTGATTCGTCAGTGGTTGCCGCAATGTTGCACAAAGCTATTGGTGATAAGTTAACCTGTGTGTTTGTAGACAATGGTTTGCTTCGTTTGAACGAAGGCGACCAGGTGATGGAAATGTTTGCTAAACACATGGGGATTCGTGTGATTCGCGTGGATGCCGAGGAGATGTTTTTGTCTCGTTTGGCGGGTGTTTCTGATCCAGAGAAAAAACGTAAAATTATTGGCAATGCTTTTATTGAAGTGTTTGATGAAGAGAGCACAAAACTTAACGGTATTAAGTGGCTTGCTCAAGGTACCATTTACCCCGATGTTATTGAGTCTGCTGGCGCTAAATCTGGCAAGGCCCATGTCATTAAATCGCACCATAATGTTGGTGGTTTACCTGACGACATGAAGATGGAGCTGGTCGAACCGTTGCGTGAATTGTTTAAAGATGAAGTGCGTAAAATTGGTCTTGAGCTCGGTTTGCCTTATGACATGGTTTATCGTCACCCGTTCCCTGGCCCAGGTTTAGGCGTGAGAATCTTAGGTGAAGTTAAAAAAGAGTACGCCGATATTTTGCGTGAAGCAGATCATATCTTTATTGAGGAATTACATAAGTCCGGTTATTACCATAAAACTAGCCAGGCATTTGTTGTGTTCTTGCCGGTGAAATCTGTTGGTGTTGTGGGTGATGGTCGACGTTATGAGTATGTCGTGTCATTACGAGCGGTAGAAACTATCGATTTTATGACGGCTCGCTGGGCTCATTTGCCTTATGAATTATTGGAAAAAGTCTCTGGACGTATTATTAATGAAATATCCGGTATTTCTCGTGTGGCTTATGATATTTCATCAAAACCACCAGCCACTATCGAATGGGAATAAGTATTAAGTATTTGTAAAAAAGGGTGCATTGATGCACCCTTTTTTATGCCTGTTGAAAATGCAGGGGTAAATGTTGTGAAGCGCAAACTGCGAGCGAGATGATATGAATGACCCTGCCTTTACAGAAGACGATTACGCATGGATGCTAAAAGCGTTAGCGTTAGCGGAGCAAGCAGAAGCTGCTGGAGAAGTTCCTGTGGGGGCGGTTATTGTGCGTGATGGAAAGCTAATTGGAGAGGGTTTTAATCAACCTATTACTACCTGCGACCCAACATCACATGCGGAACTTGTTGCTTTAAGAAGTGCCTGCCAGCAGGAGCGAAACTATCGCCTACCTGGAGCTACACTTTATGTCACTTTGGAACCATGCACAATGTGTGCTGGTGCATTAGTGCATGCAAGGATTCAGGAGGTGATTTTTGCTGCTAAAGAACCGAAAGCAGGCGCATTGGTGAGCACACAAAATTTGTTTTCATCGTCTCAGTTAAATCATCGGGTGTTATGTCGACACGGTCTTATGGCCGATGTTGCAAGTGATAGGTTATCACGTTTTTTTAAGCGCAGAAGGGAGGAGCGTAAGCGTAAAAAAACACAAGGGTAAGTGTTTAGTCAATAATCTCAGAGGTATTGGCAGAGCTTATCTCTGAGTACATCCAACTCTAACGGTTTGCTTAAGTGCCCATTCATTCCTGCGTTCTCACACTGCTCTTGGTGTTCTCGCATTGCATGAGCCGTCAGGGCTAAAATTGGGATAGGGGTGCGGGATCCACTCTTTTCGATCTCTCGAATAGCTTTGGTTGCATCACAACCATCCATGTTTGGCATTTCAAAATCCATCAGCACCATGTCAAAATTCAGAGATGCTTTCTCAAACCGTTCTACGGCTATAGCGCCGTCGTTAGCAACAACACATTTAGCACCTAACTTCTTAAGCATGTTTTTGATAACCATCTGGTTGACGGTGTTGTCTTCTGCGACCAGGATGTTTTTTCCTTTGATAATGTTGGAGTATTGCACCTCTGTTTGTTTGGCATCACTGTTTTTCTGGTCATCGAGTATGGATAGGAAGCATTCTTTTATCACACGGGCCGAAGCGGGTTTTTGCATGGCGACTTTAATGTTTGCTTGGCGTAGTTCTTCTTTTGGTGGTGTGACGCGCATTGCGGTTAGTAATACACGTTTTATATCGCGTAAATCTTTATCTTTTTGCATTATTTGGGCTATTTCCATACCACTTAACCCTGGCATATTCATATCGAGGGAGATAATGTCAAATGGCGCATTGTTGGCCGCTGCTGCACGCATAATTTCAAGCGCTTTGTCACCATAGTACGCAACGTTGGCTTTCATTCCCCAGGAAATGGCTTGCTCCTGTACAACGTGTGCAAATTCAGTGGAATCATCAACAAATAATACTTTTTTACCTTTTAGCAGTGATGCAGGAAATTGGTGTTGTTTGATAAATTGTACATCGGCAATATCACAATATACGGTAAACCAAAATGTAGAGCCCTCGCCGGGAACGCTGGTTACACCAATTTCTCCACCCATTAACTCTGCGAGGGATTTTGATATGCTTAATCCTAAACCTGTGCCACCAAACTCACGGGTGGTGGAGCTGTCGGCTTGGCTGAAGGCGCTAAATAAACGCGTTACTTGCTCGTCATTCATGCCTATGCCGGTGTCTTTTATTTCGAATTTGAGTAAGGTTGCAGAGCTTTTGGTGTCTTGTGGAATAGGTTTGACGTGTAGGGATACGCCGCCATTATTGGTGAATTTAAACGCGTTGCCGAGTAAGTTTAATAAAATTTGTCGTAGGCGTGTGGGATCACTTTTAATCAAGGTTGGCGTGCCAGGCTTTATAGATACCAATAATTCAAGTTTCTTTTTCTCTGCGGTAAGGCCAAATACAGAGGTGACATCGAGGCAAAGTTTATCAAGATCCAAGTCCACGGACTCAAGATCAAGCTTTCCTGCTTCTATTTTGGAATAATCAAGAATGTCGTTAATGATATTAAGTAGTGCTTTTCCAGAATTGGAGATGACGTCTAAATATTGTCGTTGTTGTTGTTCCAGTTCGGTGGTTTGTAAAAGCTCGCTCATGCCGATTACACCGTTCATTGGAGTGCGGATTTCATGGCTCATGGTGGCAAGGAAACGGCTTTTGGCTTTGTTTTCAGCTTCTGCTTCATCAACTTTTCGTTGGGATTCTTTTTCAATGATTTTTGCGTTTTTCCAGCTTTGGTGACGGTTGCGATCAAGAATAAAGATAAAGGTTGTAGCAATAAGTACGGTGGCCATAAGATCGTTAAGGCTATATCGTACCCGTAATGATGTGACATCAATGCCAGCATAAAGAGAGCTAATACAAAATAACAACAAGCTGACAACAAGGACAGATAACGTGATTCTTTTTTCAACTGGAGGCATGCAGAGCAAGCAAAGCAGTAATACATAGCCCGAGACGTAGGTAGGGTCGCAGCCACTTAATCCCGTCACTAACCCTGCTGCAATAATAATATAACCGCCCAGTATCGTAATCAGGTATTGGTGGCGGTGCGCAAAATACGGGTGACGACTAAGTGCGAAGGTTAATGCTCCTACCGCAAGCAATAACCACCGTAATATAACAATTAAGGGCTGGTCCGGATGTAACTCTTTATCGACAGGGATATAAGGGAGCCAACAAAAGGAGGCAACGTACACAAGAAATACTATGCGACGGGATTGGTAATGGAGTTCATCAACAAATGAGTCCGCCAAGAATTCTCGGTCATCTTTGAACTTCAATAACCGCTTTGTACGTTCCAATAACTTCATAGGTATACGTTTAGTTAATGTCTGTGATTTCGTTATTTCATTATTTCATTATTTCATTATTTCGTTGTGCGTATTATGCAGAACGTCAGTTCTAGTATAGACGGTTTATTTTACCTAATATGGTGTTGGGCTATCTTACTTGGCTTTGGTAGAAATGTTTGTTCTTTGCAGCATGAGTTGATGGGTACATAAAGATAAAAACTGGATTTATAGTGTTGTCAGTGTTGGCGGGGGTTATATAGGCGAGGCGAGGTATTTTGATGGCTCATTGGTTCATTGGTGGTTGCATTGGGATTGGACGTTGTATAGGTTGAATGGTCATGATGCCATCTCTTTCAATGTACTTTATGTCGGTATCATTACTTACTGTATTGATCAGGTTTTTTATATGGCTGGCATCTTGAGTGTTGGCTTTAATAATCCAACGCTGCGGATTGGTAGGGGGAACCGCCTTTAAAATAAGCCCGGTGAGTTTGCTCCATTGTTGTAGCTTTGTGTTTCGGTGAACCTGCACTTGCGATGGTTTGTTTTGAAGTTTCTGGATACTGATGTCGGTAAGCTGCACGATAAATTGAGAGTTTCGGTGAGTTTGGTTTTCCGCTGCGCAGGCTTGTATTGAAAAAGTAAAACTTATGATAAGCATGATGTGTCTTATTAAAATTAGCATCAGAATCCCTTAACCGCGATTGGTTGTAAGTTAGCAGAGTAGAGTATTCCCCACTCTGCCAGTATTTTTGTTTATTACTCGAAGGTTATATTCCAATTATTTATATAACCGGTGTCCCTGCTTGCATTGTCAACTGCTTCTAAGCGCCACTCGCCTTGCGACTCCAGAGTTCCCGCATTAAAACTGTAAGTCTTGATGAGGTTGTCTGCGCTACCTCCTGTGTTTGCAGAGAGTGTTGCAGATGCCCCGCTAGGTGTATACAGCTTTACCTTCAAGTCACCGATATAGCTGTGACGAATATCAACTGAAACCGTTATTTTTCCAGAGTCGCCTAAGCGAGAAACGTCAATAGGACTTGTTGCACCAGCAGGTGAGTTGTCTGGGATAGCGAACTGTCTGACATTCTCGAAAAAGTTGAGTTCAACAGGTTCGTCAAACGTTGCAATAATCGATGTGCCAGCAAATGCTTTGTAACCCCGAAGCATGACATAGTAGATGCCTACTTTAGGCTCTGCAATCGAAACAAGTTCGCTATTGCCGTTCTTGTAAGGGCGTTGATCCCAATCTTTTTCGGTAGCCTTGCTAGCAAAACGTACATAAAGGTCTGCATCTCCAGAGCCTCCTGCAAGTGTAAATGCTAAGTTGGTCGCGCCTTCTGGGACGACAATGGTGTAATGAAGTTCTTGAGTGGTATCGCCAGAGATATCATTTACCCGTACGCCATTCTCTAATGTATTTATTGTGGCAACTGGGGGCTCTGTTGACCCGCCAACCGCAATAAGTGCAGCTTTTACATCGACAATACCTGCACCGCACTTTGAAGTGTTGCATTGGTCATTGGAATTGGTTGCTGGAAATGAACGGGCGGTAGAAGTTAATGCGCTAAGTACGTCATCAGAGGTGAGTTCAGCATTGATGGCGTAAAGCAATGATGCTGCACCGGCAACATGTGGTGTCGCCATGCTGGTACCCTGAAGGTAAGCATAGTTATCGTTTTGAGGTGATGTGCTGCCTGTATTGTGAGTTGATAGAATGGCATTGAGTGAGGAGTTGCTAAACATTTCTCCTCCAGGAGCAGAGATGTCGACCGTTGCGCCAAAATTAGAATAATAGGCTTGCCCCCCATTTCTATCGGTGGCGCCAACAACAATAACGCCTGCGCAGTTAGCGGGTGTTGAGAGTGATGCATCTTGGCTTTCGTTACCCGCAGCAACAATAATGGATGCACCGGTAGCCCGTACAGCATTGATAGTATCTTGGTAGGTTCGTGTACAAGAGGCGGTTCCACCCAAACTTAGATTGAGTACTTTAGCCGGGTTCGGGTTATTTGGCGTGCCTGAAACAGGTAAGCCCGCAGCCCAGCGCATGCCATCAGAAATGTCTGACGTGTAGCCACCGCAACGACCCAATACTCGAACGGGGAGGATTTTGCTGTTCCATGAAACTCCCGCAACGCCAAAGCCGTTGTTACTCGATGCAGCAATGGTGCCCGCGACGTGTGTGCCATGCCAGCTACTACTTTGATCTTGTTGTGGGTAGCCATTGCCGCACTGGCCTGCGCTTAATGCGTCTCCCGCGTCACTCGCATCGTTATCTCGACCAGAACCGTCGTTGGCAGCCCAACTGTCAGAGATAAAGTCGTATCCAGGTAATAAATTACTTTGCAGATCTGAGTGAGGTAATACTCCGGTGTCAATGACGGCCACTACTACATCGCTAGAGCCTGTAGTGATATCCCACGCGGCAGGAAGGTTCATTCCGCCTTTGGCTTCAAAGTAATGCCATTGTTGATTGTATTGGCTGTCGTTAGGCGTACGTTTAATTTGCATAATGTAATCAGGTTCAGCAAACAATACGTCTGGGTTTGCTTCTAACTCACTCGCAAGCGCTTCTACTTCTGATACTGGTTGCATGCTGTCGAGCTGGTAGATGTTGTTACCTTCATCTGTTGTACGAACCAAATTGACATTTTGTTGTGCCTGGCTTCTAAGGGCGCTAACACGAGCACCTTGGACGTTCATTCTTGCCATAATGCCCGCTGGCCGAGCTGATGTTGTTTCACGATAGTGAACAATGATGCGGTTAGTGGATGGTGCTTGCCCCCATTGTTGATCCTGTTGTGCATTGACTGACAGGCTAAAGGTGCTGGAAAGAACACCTATCGCAACACTGCTTAGTGCTCCTAGCGTACGAGTTGTTTTCATTGTGTGACCCCAAAAAGGTAAGGTAAAAGAAAAATATCGAAAACGATTTAGGTTGCTATACGCATATTGTGGTTTTTTGTTTTGCGTAAATGCTCGCAATCGAAAATCAAAACGATGGTACCGTTATGGGTAAAGTTTGAGCAAGTTATAAGTCGCAAAAATGAGGGGTCAATAAGGGCTTATGGTGGGGACTTGTGGGTTGGATCACAGTTTGTTTTTAAGAGGAAAAGCTAATTAGCTTTTAAATCGAGGGAGGGCCGCTCTGGAGACCGATGTTATTGCGCTATCGGCGTTAGCATTGCTAAAGATGTTTGTGGGATAGGCACATAGTGATCTGTTGACTTTTCTGTTGCCCATACAAGAGAGTCATAATAGCGACGAATATTTTTCACATACAGAATTGACTGGCCTGCACCGCGGGCGTACCCATGTCGGGCATGTTGATAATATTTACGCTTCTTAAGTAGTAAAAGGTGTGTTTTGACCTCAAACCAATTGTTTGGGTCTTTGCCTTGTTGTTTTGTTAGGGTTCGGGCGTCTTGGACGTGGCCATAACCCGTATTGTATGCTGCTAATGCAAACCAGGTTCTATGTGGCTCGTTGATATCTTTTGATAAACGCTTATAGAGCTTTTTAAAGTAATGAGCGCCACCGTCAATAGATTGTTTTGGATCTCGCCTATTGCGTACACCCATCTCTTTTGCCGTGCGCTGCGTTAGCATCATTAATCCGCGCACCCCGGTAGGGGAGATGGCATTGGGGTTCCATAGAGACTCTTGATACCCAACAGCAGCTAATAATCGCCAGTCAACATCCAGCTTACTGGCAACGTTTTTAAAGTCTTCTTCATAACGAGATAGGCGACTATCAATATGAGCAATAAAGGCTCTCGCTCCAACATAGTCAAAGTCACGGTGGCCGTAAAAACGTTCTTTTTGTTCTTCTAGAGAACCGTCTTCATTGATTTTATTAAAGAAATTTTCAGCAGCGGTATAAAGTGTTGTGTCAGCGGTTGGAGGAAAGGCCCACGCAAGAGGCTCCCAATCCTTGATGTTAAACGCTGACTTTAATTCTGGGAATATGTCTCTGTGGAGGGCGAACACATTGGAATCAACAATGGTATAAGCGGCTTGTCCGCCGTTAACAAGGTTTAACATGCTCAACATGGTGCTGTTGGACTTTTCTGTCCAGGTAATCTTGTTGTGATTGTCATTGAGGCGCTGTAGGTGTTCAGAGTGGCTGCTGTTTGCGATAACCACTAGAGAACCTCTGCTAAGTTCTTGGATATTGCTAGGTTTAGGCGTCCCCTTCTGATAGATGACTTTCTGGGATACTTGCTGGTAGGGGGAGGTAAAGCGAAACTCTTGAGCGCGCTCTTTCGTTATCGTGAGGCCTGCAGCTGCGAAGTGAACCTCGCCATTTTTAAGTGCACTTAATAACTCACCAAGGTCTTTGTAGGTGATGACTTTTAGGCGAACACCTAGGTAGTCAGCAAACTGCTTCGAAAGCTCGTATTCAAAGCCGGTGTATTGGTCTAATTCTTGATAATAGGTTGTAGGGCCTACGCGGGTAGCAACCACTAACTCACCTTGACGCTGAATGGATTCCAGCAGGTTTCTTTGAGGCTGGCAGGCCGATAACACCATCATTAATGTTATTACGGTAAGCGCCTGAAATGTTGAGTTGAAGGTGGTTTTACTATGCATTGTTACGTTGATAGAGCCAGTAGTTCCGAAGGCTCAATTCTCCTTTATGTTTTTTTGAAAGATAAAAACAATATAACGGTACCTATATACAGAACCAAATGCTGTAAAAAAATACCGTTTGCACCTGTTGATACGAAAAGGTGATTAAAAAGTGATCGCATTATAACCATTTTTTTAAATTTTGTCGATAGGGTACCTTCGCCACAGTACATCAGCTTTACGGTCATTTGGTTAACAAACGTAACAAATGTGTAACGCTGTAAAACAAACGTAAAAAAAGTAGTCCTCAATTGGCACATATACCGAGTGTTGCCTAAGCTCAAATGAAGAGCGCTATTTGCCCCTTGTTGGGGCATTAACAATGAAAAGAGAAATTGTTGAATAATTTTTTTGCATATCTAATTGTGCAAATCGGAGAATGGTAAAATGAGCAACCCTGCAAATGGAAAGATAATTGGAATTGTATCTGCTGGTGCAGCAATTCAGCTTGCGTACCTCGCTTATGCGGTTTCAGGTGCAGAAAACTTTGGTAGTTTGGTTGGGGTTGGTGCCGTTGCCGCTGCGGCAGGTGTTGGTTTGACGACGGTCTTGTTGAGTAAACAAGGTAGCGGGGAAGCTATTAAGACGTTTTTTGAGAAGCTTGCTTCTGGTGGGACATTAAATGACCGTATTCCTGGTGCAAAACCTGAGTCGTTGGAGCAGTTAGTTAATACAGCTATGACGGCACTACAAGATAGTATGGGTAAAACCTCCGGAGACTTGGATCGTGTTAAGGTGATGGCGAAAGAGGTGGGCAATATTGTTCGAGGTAATAGCGGTGGCGCTGACCTAGAGCGAGACTCTAGAGATGTTGTTGATGCTATCTCCCATATGACGTCGGCAGTACATGAAGCGTCCCAAAATGCGGCGACAGCAGCCCAAGCGGCTAGAGATGCCAATAATGAGGCGGATAGTGGTCAGCAGGTAGTAAATAGTGTGACTTCGTCTATTCACTCTCTGGCAGATGAGGTGGAAAGGGCGGCTTCAGCAATACAAAAATTAGAAGAAGATAGTGAGTCAATTGGTGCAATACTGGAGGTTATTCGCGGCATTGCGGATCAAACCAACTTGTTGGCCCTTAACGCCGCGATTGAAGCGGCTCGTGCCGGAGAGCAGGGGCGTGGTTTTGCGGTGGTTGCTGATGAAGTAAGAACATTGGCGCAGCGCACCCAGGAAGCAACAGAAGAAATTAACGACATGATAGCGCGCCTGCAGGAGGGTTCCAGTAATGCTGTGAAGGTAATGGCAGAGGGTCGTAAACAAGCCGAGTTAAGTGTTGAGCAGGCTTCAAAGGCAGGGGAGTCCTTGTCGGCTATTACCAGTGCAATCAGTTCTATTAGCGACATGAATGAGCAGATAGCATCAGCGGTAGAGCAGCAAACAACGGCGGCAGACAATATCAGTGCTAGTTTGAATCGAATGAGTGAGTCTACAATTGATACAACTCGTCACAACGAGGAGCTACAGCGCCTAAATCAAGAAATGGAGAGTGCCATTTCTGAGTTGGATACCGGTATTCAGCGTCATGTAGGTTAACGTTACGGATAAGATCGAAGTAGAAAGGGCGCCTGTTGGCGCCCTTTCTACTTCCTAGACTCGCTGCATTCCCTTATAATATGCCCTCATTTATACCCTTCCGAATTTCATAGACAGCCAATCCGAGATCAACATGCTAGAACTGCGTGGTGCACCTGCTTTATCCTCATTTCGTTGTAATAAATTACTTGTCAATCTTCAACAGGCATTACCTCAAATTACAGGCCTATACAGCGAATTTATACACTTTGCCGACGTACAAGGTGATTTGTCTGATGCTGACAGTGTTGTGCTTAATCGGCTGCTGAAATATGGCCCAAGTGTTGATGTATGTGAGCCTAAAGGAACGCTGGTTCTGGTTACACCTAGACCAGGTACTATTTCACCGTGGTCAAGCAAAGCTACTGACATTGCACATAATTGTGGGCTGACAGCGATCAAAAGGTTGGAGCGGGGTATTGCTTATTACGTTGAAACCAATGCGGAGCTATCAGCGGGCGACGCTGCTCAACTGGCTTTCTTATTGCACGATCGAATGGTCGAGGTTGCTTTTAGCGCGTTGTCGGATGCAGAGACATTGTTTGTTCAGCATGAGCCTAAACCGCTCTCAACAGTGGATGTCCTCGAGGGTGGCCGAGAAGCGTTGGCGAAAGCTAACTCAGAACTTGGTTTGGCGCTAGCTGATGATGAAATTGATTATCTGGTTGAGAGCTTTGTTGGTTTAAAGCGTAACCCTTCTGATGTTGAGCTAATGATGTTTGCTCAGGCAAACTCTGAGCATTGTCGCCATAAGATTTTTAACGCCGACTGGACTATCGACGGCGAAGTGCAGGATCGGTCGCTGTTTAACATGATCAAAAACACTTATGAGTGTCATCCTGACGGTGTGTTGTCTGCGTATAGCGATAATGCTGCGGTGATGGCGGGAGCAACTGCAGGGCGTTTTTTCCCAAATGCAGAATCGAAAGAATACCAATACCACCAAGAACCTGTACATATCTTGATGAAGGTTGAAACCCATAACCACCCAACAGCTATTGCACCGTACCCTGGCGCGGCAACAGGTTCTGGTGGTGAAATTCGCGACGAAGGTGCTACAGGGCGTGGTTCAAAACCTAAAGTTGGATTAACCGGGTTTACGGTTTCTAACCTAAATATTCCTGGTTATAACCAGCCATGGGAAGTTGCTTACGGCAAGCCTGGACGTATTGTTTCCGCGCTAGATATTATGATTGAAGGCCCTCTTGGTGGTGCTGCATTTAATAATGAATTTGGTCGGCCTAATATTAATGGATACTTTCGAACTTACGAACAACTTACACCAGGTCTGAATGGAGACGAGGTGCGTGGTTATCACAAACCCATTATGCTTGCGGGCGGTTATGGGAATATTCGTGATGAGCATGTTCAAAAAGGTGATATCCCGGTTGGCGCCAAGCTGATTGTATTGGGTGGCCCTGCTATGCTGATTGGTCTTGGTGGTGGTGCTGCCTCATCAATGGCAACAGGTTCTAGTCATGAAGATTTGGACTTTGCATCTGTGCAGCGTGAAAACCCAGAGATGGAACGTCGTTGTCAGGAAGTAATTGATGCCTGTTGGCAGCTTGGTGAAACAAACCCTATCGCCTTTATTCATGATGTGGGTGCTGGCGGGTTAAGTAATGCAATGCCTGAGCTGGTTGGTGATGGTGGCCGTGGTGGTGCGTTTAATTTACGCGCCATTCCAAATGATGAGCCCGGTATGTCTCCGGTAGAAATCTGGTGTAATGAATCCCAAGAACGTTATGTTATGGCGGTTGCTCCAGAGAATCTTGCGAAGTTTGAAGCTATTTGTCAGCGAGAGCGTTGTCCTTTTGCGGTTGTTGGTGATGCCACAGAAGAATTACATTTGGGTTTGGCGGATGAGCACTTTGATAACAAGCCTGTTGATTTGCCGATGTCAGTGTTGTTTGGCAAAGCCCCTAAGATGCACAGAGAAGTTACCCGTGCAAAAGCCAATCTAATCGCATTTGATGATGAAGGTATTGAGCTGACGGATGCTATTTATCGTGTGCTACGTTTGCCTGCGGTTGGCAGTAAAAGTTTCTTGATCACCATTGGTGATCGGTCTATTACCGGTTTGGTCACGCAGGATCAAATGGTTGGGCCATGGCAAGTACCCGTAGCCAATGCAGCGGTAACTACATCCACTTTGGATACCTTTGCTGGTGAAGCGATGTCTATGGGGGAAAGAACCCCGGCAGCGTTAATTAATGCGCCCGCATCCGGACGTATGGCTATTGGTGAATCTATTACCAATATTGCCAGCGCAAATATCGCTGCGTTATCAGATTTGTGTTTGTCCGCAAACTGGATGGCTGCGGCAGGATATAACACTGAAGATGAAGCGTTATATGACACAGTAAAAGCGGTTGGCATGGAGATGTGTCCTGAATTGGGTATTACTATTCCCGTGGGTAAAGACTCTATGTCGATGCGTACCGTATGGGATGAAGGTGATGAGAAAAAATCGGTTACATCACCACTATCACTCATCATCACGGCTTTTGCCCCTGTACAAGATGTACGTAAAACCGTCACACCGCAATTAAAAACGGATAAAGGTGATACACAGTTATTGTTGGTTGATCTGGGTAACGGTAAAAACCGTTTGGGTGCTACTGCACTGGCTCAAGTATTTAATCAGCTTGGAAATGAATGTGCTGATGTTGAACAACCTGCACAACTAAAAACATTCTTTGATGTGATCCAAGTATTGCAAAATGACAATAAGCTACTGGCTTACCACGACCGCTCAGACGGTGGTTTGTGGGCAACGGTATGTGAAATGGCATTTGCTGGGCACACCGGTGTTGCGATCGATTTAACGGGCTTAACGAGCAGTTCGAATACCTTGTCAGTATTGTTTAACGAAGAGCTGGGGGCGGTGTTACAAGTTCCTGCTTTAGATGCAGATAGCATTGTCGCAAGGTTGAGTGCTGATGGACTGGCGGTAAGTGTGATTGGTTCTCTTACACCAACGGATAGTGTCGTTATTACGATTGATGGAAACGAGGTTGTTAATGAATCTCGTATTGCTTTACAGCAAGCTTGGACGGAAACAAGTTATCACATTCAAAACTTACGAGATAATAGTGAGTGTGCAAAACAAGAGTTTGATAGCATTGAGAAAAATGAGCCTGGTATTACACCTCTTGTTACTTTTGATGCCCAAGACGATATTACCGCCTCATTAGTAAAAACGTCTCGACCAAAAGTTGCCATTTTACGAGAGCAAGGTGTTAACGGTCAGATCGAAATGGCTGGAGCTTTTGATAAAGCAGGGTTCGCTAGTGTTGATGTGCATATGAGTGATATCTTGTCCGGGCGAGTTACCTTGCAACAGTTTTCTGGTTTAGTTGCCTGTGGTGGATTTTCTTACGGGGATGTTTTGGGCGCAGGAGAAGGTTGGGCAAAATCAATATTGTTTAACGCTGTGGCAAGAGAACAATTTGAGCAGTTCTTTGCACGTACGGATACTTTCGCACTGGGTATTTGTAATGGCTGTCAAATGTTATCCAATTTACATGAGTTGATTCCGGGAACAGAGCACTGGCCGCATTTTGTTCGCAATATGTCAGAGCAGTTTGAGGCGCGTGTTGCCACGGTTGAAATTCAGCCTAGCAATTCTGTATTTTTGAAAGGCATGGAAGGTTCTCGTTTACCAATAGCGATTGCTCATGGTGAAGGTCGAGCAGAATTTTCATCAGATGCTGAGTTGGCTGCGGTAGAAGCAGCTCAACAAATTGCAATTCGTTATGTTGATAACAGCGGTCAAGCAACGGAAACGTATCCACTTAATCCCAACGGGTCACCAGGAGGCATTGGTGGGTTGTGTTCTGCTGATGGTCGAGTGACTATTATGATGCCACATCCAGAGCGTGTTTATCGAACGGTTCAGAATACTTGGGCTCCTGATGGCTGGGGTGAAGATGGGCCGTGGTTAAGAATGTTTAGAAATGCACGTGTATGGGTTGGCTAATACTCAGTTTCGTGACCCGTGTTTCACGATTATAAGTAGGGACTATGGTTAAAATTGCATTTTTTGTACCTGAAGAGCACAAGGAGGCGGTAAAAGCGGCGATGTTTTTGGCCGGTGCTGGTGGTATTGGTAATTACGACCAGTGCAGCTGGGAAGCTGAGGGTATAGGGCAATTTCGGGCGCTTGATGGTGCAGATCCTTTTTTAGGATCTGTTGGTGAAATTGAACGTGTTAAAGAGTTTAAAGTAGAAATGGTATGCACTGATAGTGTTGCGAGGTCAGTGGTGCAAGCATTAAAGCAGGCTCATCCTTATGAGGAGCCTGCATACGATGTTATTTCACTTCTTGATATGTAGTTTGGATAACCAAGACGGGTGCGGATGGAATTGGTTTATTGGGTGTTTCCAATGTTTACAATATTAGTTTTTTCATCGTTGTAAGTAGTCGTTGTCATAGGCTTTCCTAATGGAAGCCACTTGAGTAACTTATCTTTGAGCTCATCCAGTGAGACGGGTTTGCTCATATAATCATTCATCCCAGACTGTAAGCAACGTTCTCTATCTTTCGACATTGCATTGGCTGTGACTGCAATAATGGGTACAAGGCTTTTGACGTTGGCTAGTTGACGAATATTTCGAGTAGCTTCAAAGCCGTCCATGATTGGCATTTGGCAATCCATTAAAATAATATCAATATCGTTTTCGTTGAGTTTGTTAATGCCGACCTCACCATTAATGGCGCATACCACAGAAAAACCAAGTTTTTTGAGTGTTGTTTTAAGTACTAGCTGGTTAACTTTATTATCTTCGATAACAAGCGCTGTTTTTCCTAACGCCAGGTCTTCTATTTTATATAATTCTTTTGATACAGAGGGGGCAGATTTTTTAGTGTAATCAAACTGTGCGGTAAAGGTAAAGGTCGACCCGTGTGAGGGGATTGATTCGTAGGTCAGTTCTGCATCCAATAAATTGGCGGTTTGTTTTGCAATAGCAAGGCCTATGCCGAGGCCGCCATGTCCGCGATGGAATGAGCTGTCTGCTTGGGAGAATCGCTCGAATATCTCACTACCTAATGCTTTCGGTATACCAATGCCGGTATCTTCAATCTTAAAGGTGAGCTTTATTTTTTTATTGGCTTTATCTAACGAGTCCAGGTCAATTGCAAGGCGAATATAACCACACTCTGTGAATTTAATAGCATTATCGATTAGGCTGACAAGCACCTGCGTTAGCTTACGTTGATCCCCTAATACGAGCGAAGGGACATCTTCATTTATATCAACCATAAACGTCAAATGTTTATCTTGGCATAGCGGGGTGAAGTATTCATCTAAGAACTGCGTGACCTTTTTCAACTGAAAGGGGTGACGCTCAACCACGGACTCGTTAGAAGACAGTTCGGTATAACTCAGCACGCTATCGATAAGCAGCATCATATGGCTTGCCGAGCGATCTGCGCTATGGATAAAGGGCGCTTGTGCGACAATGTCTTTTTCATTTTTTAAATGGCTTATTGAACTGATGATACCGTTCATAGGTGTACGAAGTTCATGACTAATGGTTGCAAGAAATTCATCTTTAATTTGATGGCTTTCAATCAGTGCATCATTGACCTGTTGCAAAGCTAATTTTGCTGTTTTTTCCATCTTGGTTTTGTCGCGTTGCATGCGGCTTAAACGGTCGGCTAATGTCCAAGACAAAATGGCGACTTCAAGTGTTGACCCAAAGATCAGTGCATTGGTGGTGAACACGGTTGCTGGGAGCAGGCCTGCTGTTGTTGCACCGTAAATTAATGCCCCTAATAAAAAGGAAAACCACGCCAAAATAAAAAACTTTGCGGTTTGGTAGCCCTGGAAGGCAAGTCTTATTCCGATGAATATTCCAAATAGCGACATTGACATACCTAAGAACAGAACAACTTTAAGGCTGATTGCGTAGGGGAGGAATATAGATGAAAAAAGACTGATGATTGCTAGTGCCATGAACGCTTGGATTATTTTGTGCCCGTAAGGTGTGGTGGTTTTTGTGCTGAGAACATTGGCAGTAAAAATAAGAGCAAACACTTCGGTAAGAAGAATGGAAAAAATAAGAAATTGATTGTTAAACCAGGGTAATGATGGCCATATAAATTCAGCCCCGAATCCTGTTAGGGTTGACTGTAATATCGTGTGTGATGCGATGTAACAGACATAAAATAGATAACTGGCATCTCTAATTGAAATAAAAATGCAGAAGTTATAAATAAACATCAACAGCATGATGCCAAAATATATGCCCATGATAAGCAGGTATTGTCGATTATTTTCTTCGTAGTGAGTGGGGTTCCATAGCTTTATTGGGACGCGGACACTACCTTCCGATTGTACTCGAATAAGCACCAATTTTTTTTCATTGGCGGCAAAGTGAACTGGAAATAAATAGCTGCTATCTTTTTTGGGGCGAACATTAAAAGGTTTTCTGTCTCCGGCTTGCATGATGTCACGAGTACCATTAGAAGAGATTATATAAACATCAACGTTGTCTAGTGGAGGGTATGATATTTCGAGTAGTCGACTAACATCTTGTGAAACCGATGGGTTGTGGAGTGGCTGTACAAACCAAAAGGCTGAGGTAGTCATGCCTTTGTTAAACGTCCCTTGGGATGTTTTGTAGTTTCCGTAATAGTGACCTGAAAGGATGTCGTCAACGCTATATGTAACATCAGGGTCTTCAAGATATTGTATTTTTCCATCTAAGTTAAGCATGCCATTGATCGCAGACGCATTGATGGAGTGTGTGGGTAGGTTTGGTTGGTTAATGGCAAAGGCGGGCACACTGAAAAGAGCGCCAATGATCATGGCAATAATAAATGTTGAAGTTGAAGCGTTACGTGTCAATTAGCCACCTTGGTTGATTGCTGAGTCTGCATTGAAAGTGTAGCAGTCGCATAAATCGCTGGTAGTGGCTCTTGGTGATGATATGTAATTCGGGTGTGATTAAATGTTTACCCGCTTTGGGGTGATGGTTACTTGGTGGTGCGTAAGCTGTTGGAAGGGAAAAGAAAAATGTTCGGCAATTACTATTGAGTATCTAATGTGATGATTATGTAAAACTGTGACCTGGCACTCATTGTGCCGGGGGATACTTGTCAGCAATTGCTGCTGGCGATATCATTTCTATGGTTCGATTTTACGCTTAAAGCCTTGGATTGTTTCAATGTGGGTTTCAAAAATACCGGTTTTTCTGTCATTGAAATACCGTTTCAAGGTTAAACCAATGGTGGGGAAGGCAAGTTCAGCCCAGGGGATTTCATCTTCAGAGAATAGCTGTGACTCAAGGCTTTCTTGGCCTACACCGAATTTACCATCAACTACGGTGCCTCGATAAAACATATACACTTGGCTGATGTGGGGAAGGTCGTACAGTGTGTAAAGTCCATCAATATCAATCTTTGCTTCTGCCTCTTCCCATGTCTCTCTTTGCGCCGCTTGCTGAGTAGTTTCGCCATTTTCCATAAAACCTGCGGGTAACGTCCAGAATCCTACGCGAGGTTCAATGGCACGCCGACAAAGCAATACTTTGCCTTCATAGACAGGTAGGGTTCCAGCGATAATGCGAGGGTTTTGATAATGGATTGTGCTGCAATCATCACACACATGGCGGTCTCTATTGTCTCCTTCCGGAATCAATAGCGTAATGTTGCCACCACAACTGCTACAGAACTTTATGGGTATGTGCATGGTTACCGGTATTTTTCAAAGGTTTGGTTATTCGGGGAATACTAAGAATATTAGTGAGGAAGTATAAAGGGTAACGGAGGGGATGTCGTTAAGTTGTCAAAGTGAATCGTGGAAAAGTTACGTTACTTATCACGATTCACTTAATATGCGGGGCTCAATATGGGGCTTAGGCGCGACGAAATGGTAGTACCGTGGCTAATTCTGGGGTGTTTTGAATCTCTTCACCAAATAAAACGCTGCGGCCTGTTGTATCTGTGGCGTCATTCAGGGCGTAGCGCAGATGATCAAATGAATCGTGCATCATTCCAGATAAAGATATACATGCGGCCATAGGGCTCTTGGCTTTACGTCGCTCCATGTCAATACGAAACTGTAGGCCGCGTAGCTTTCTACGATACTCTCTAGGGGCATCGTGTATAATTTGTTCGCACCACTGGATACGCAATTGTTCCAATTTATCAGGGTCATTTTGCGCTAATCGTAGCAATTCTTCAAAATCAAGTAAGTTTATCATCTCTGTTCCCTACAGTTATCGGCTAAAGGTTGGTTTAGCCAAACATCTGCTGCAATTGACCAAGGCAGAGACAGCGCTTGGTGGCAGCAATAGTTGAATAAAAGTTAAATAAAAATAATTAATAGCAAGTCGCCAAAAAAATTTGCATATTGCAGGATCTATACTATCGCGTTTACGGTTGTTTCGTAATCTTGACCTTTTGGGTGAAATATGGGCTATATCTTGTTATTAGTTTTGACTCGCTTATAACTTTCTGGACTAGGCTTGTAAAACAACAACTTAGTACTCTTACCTAATCAGGTAAGGGTCTTCGTGTTGTTTTGTAAGTGGATATAAATTCGCGAACAAAGGTCGCTTAGGGGTAAAATCAGAGATCCCTGTTGTGATGTAATGCAAGGAGTGACTGTTTGATAAAGAAAATACGAAGCCAATTAGTAGCATCTACAGATGCTCCTATCGATGCAAGTATTGTCGATAGTGAAAATGAAGCCGCGGTATTGATAGCAATCACTGATTGCAATCATTCACCGTCGATGGTGTTAACGCGCAGGGCATCTCATATGAATAGCCATGCTGGTGAAGTTGCTTTTCCTGGAGGAAAGGTTGAGCCAACGGATGACGACTTAATTGTAACGGCATTGCGGGAAAGTTATGAAGAGATAGGGTTGCCGATTGATGTGGTTGATATCGTTGCTGCACTGCCTTCGGCAACATCAAAGTTTGGGCTTCAGGTTACGCCATTTATCGGAGTGATACCAAATGATGTGGCGTTACAAGCAAATGAAGATGAGCTTGATAGCATCTTCCATGTGCCGTTGCAGTTTTTTATTGAGAGCAAACCGTCCAACGACTATGAAGTAAGTTTTCGCGGTGTTGACTATATAGTGCCTTGTTATCGTTATGAAGACTACGTGATTTGGGGGTTAACGGCATACTTTATTGGCGACTTCCTCAATCGCGTATACGACTTAGGGCTGGACTTATCAATGGCGAGAAGCCAAGTGAAGAAGGTCTAAGCCGAAGTGTGTCAAAAGAATAAGAAGTAGAAGTAAGAAGTAGAATGAGAAACAGCGAAGACAAATTCAATCAGACTAAATGAATAGGAGTACAGAATGATTTACCGGTTAGGGGAAAAGAAAGTAGAGCTTAAGGGGGAGAATCACTTTATTGCAGACAATGCCACTGTGATTGGTTCCGTCACGTTAGAAAATGATACCAGTGTATGGTTTAACGTTGTTATTCGGGGTGATAATGACCCGATAACTATTGGTGAAGGGACAAATATTCAAGATGGTTCGGTGTTACATACGGATGCGGGTATTCCAATGGCAATTGGTGAACATGTCACGGTGGGCCATAAAGTCATGTTGCATGGATGTACGATAGGAGATAACACGTTAATTGGTATTAATTCAGTTGTGTTAAATCGGGCTGTTATTGGCAAAAACTGTATCATTGGCGCAAATTCGTTGATACCAGAAGGAAAAGTGATACCGGATAATTCATTGGTGATGGGATCACCGGGAAAAGTGGTTAAGCAAATCACGGATGGGCATGCGCAGGTGATTAAAATGAGTGCATTGCATTATGTGGAAAATGCAAAACGTTATCAACGAGATCTAGAAATAGATGAGCGTTTTGATAACCAAAGCTAAACAGGTTTAATTAAAAGAGTTGTATGGTAGTGGAAGATAACGCAGTAAATAAAAAAGATGATAACGATAAAGAAGGTATCGTTATCTCACCTTGTTGTGGTGTTTGTGCATTGGATGATGACGATATTTGTATTGGTTGTTTGCGCTCTGGTGTGGAAATTACTCAGTGGGGTCGAGAAGGCGCTGACGGTAAACGAGCAATTTTACAAAATGTGGAAGAACGTTACAGAAAACAATATTCTTAATGCTGGGGGGAAACATCATGGTTTCAATAGGGACGCCACTAAGTAGCGGTGCAACGCGGGTATTATTGTGCGGAGCAGGGGAGTTGGGTAAAGAAGTTGCTATTGAATTGCAACGACTGGGGGTGGAAGTTATTGCAGTGGATCGGTATGAGAATGCCCCTGCCATGCAAGTTGCCCATCGTTCTTATGTTATCTCTATGTTAGATGGTGATGCGTTACGTCAGGTCATTGAAAAAGAACAGCCTCACTATATTGTTCCAGAAATTGAAGCCATTGCCACCGACACATTGCTTGAGCTTGAAGCTGAAGGCTTTACCGTAGTTCCCACAGCAAAGGCGGCAAAGTTAACGATGAACCGCGAAGGTATTCGTCGATTAGCGGCAGAAGACTTAGGTTTAAAAACATCGCCCTTTCAATTTGCAGATACCAAAGAGCAGTTTTTGCAGGCAGTTGAATCGATTGGATTTCCGTGTGTCGTAAAACCGATTATGAGTTCCTCAGGTAAAGGGCAAAGTACACTGAAAAGGCAAGGTGATGTGGAGCCCGCTTGGGCGTACGCACAAGACGGAGGCAGGGCGGGGGCAGGACGTGTTATTGTGGAAGGTTTTGTTGATTTTGACTATGAAATTACGTTATTAACGGTACGCCACTGTTCAAATTCAGACGATGCTATAGATGATGTAACGACAACCTTTTGTGAACCAATAGGGCATAGACAGGAGGATGGTGATTACCGCGAATCTTGGCAACCACAAACGATGACAGAAAAGGCAAAGCGTGCAGCACAAGAAATGGCTGTAGCAGTAACCGATGTCTTGGGAGGTCGGGGCGTTTTTGGTGTTGAAATTTTTGTGAAAGGGGATGAGGTTATTTTTAGTGAAGTGTCCCCTCGGCCTCATGACACGGGGCTGGTTACGTTAATCTCTCAAGATTTGTCCGAGTTTGCATTACATGCACGCGCAATATTAGGGTTGCCGGTGCCAACCATTCGTCAATATGGTCCAGCGGCTTCTGCTGTTATTTTGGTAGAAGGAGCATCGCAAAATATACGTTATCCAGAGTTACAAAATGCATTGATGGTTCCCGATACGCAATTACGACTATTCGGCAAACCTGACGTTGATGGTGTAAGGCGTATGGGGGTGGCATTGGCGTTGGGGAATGATATTCATCACGCTGTTGAAAAGGCAAAAATGTCTGCAAATGCGATAACACCGGAGTTGTTGTAAGGGAGGGCAACAATTACTGTAATTGTTTTGTTAATAATAAAAATAATCGATCGATTGGAGTCGAAATGAACGACGTGTTACGTAAAGTTGGGATGGCAGTGTCTGCTGTTGTGGTTGCAAGTGTGTTTTTATGCTCTGTGAATGTAAATGCCCAGACATTTATTGAGGCTGACATCAGCATCATAAAAAACCGAAATAGCAGCGTTGATAACCCCCCTGCAGAACGAGTGGAAAGCGATCAGTTATACGTGCGGTTCACCGGGGCCGGTGGTGTTTACCTGGCGACTCAGGGTGTAGCATTAATGGCAGATCCATTTTTTTCCAATCCTGGGCTTGGTGATTTGATGTTGCTGAACGACCTTCGGCCCGATGAGACTGTTATTGATCAATGGTTACCACCAACGGAAAATGTGGCTGGCATTATTGTAGGGCACGGTCATTACGATCATCTGATGGATGTGCCTGCGATCTTGTCTCGCCTTCCTGCTGAAGCAAAATTATTTGCTAGTCAAACCTCTAATCATATGCTTGCTGCTTCCATCCCAGAAGCACGAAGAGTTGACCTCAATAGTTCAATGGCATCGGCAACACAGCGTGGGGAGTGGGTGCAGGTAAATTCAAAAATGCGTATTTTACCTATTGAAGCGGAGCATTCTCCCCATGTAGCGGGAATCGTATTTGCTAATGCGGTGTTAGCAGAAGATAGCACTTCGCTGCCTGGTGATGCGTTGGATTGGCAAAGTGGCACAACGTTATCTTATGTAATAGATTTTTTAGAAGATGCGGATGCTGAAAAAGATAAGGTAAATGTTCAATATAGGGTGTTTTTTCAGTCCTCTTCTAGTGGTTATCCTCTCGGTGCGCCGCCAGCATGGTTAAGTGATGACGGGGTGCCTGTTGATCTCGCTATTTTATGTATGGCGAATTTTGATAGCGTTGATAATTATCCTGGTGGTGTGTTAAATCAGCTGAAACCCCAGAACATATTGCTGACTCATTGGGAAGCATTTTGGGAACCTTATACCCCTAATGAAGCGACTGTTTTACCTGGTTTAAATATTGCTGAATTCATTGCTCAAGTGAAACAAACTGTCTCAGAAAATACGGCTATTTATTTGCCTCAACGAGGAGGCGCGATTACGTTAGAAAAATAAAAGTTATTCAATTTCTTATGCTATCCCCTATTTGGTAGATATTTCTTCGTTTGTTTTTCCCATAGGCTATTGGTCAATAACATAATTGCTCAATAATATAATTATGGGCATGAGGCGTGGCTTCTTAGGTAGGTATGATGAAAACAAAAATAATACGAGGTTTGTTGGCGGTCGTTTTACTGGCTGCGTTAACAGGGTGTGAATATATTGATGATATTCCAGTGGGGTCTCGTTATATCGCAAAAAACATTTGTAGCGGATTGTTTGTATCGGGGTATGACGAGGAGCCTTTGGTGAATGATTATGTCACTTCCATTGTTCCCCAATTAAAATCTATTTGGAGCATCCACATAGATAAGCAGAACAAGCAGGTTACCGTTTCTGATAAATTATTTAAGCAGCGCCACCAGGCGCTGTCGATATTTAGAGAAGGGATTGGTTGTGTTAATCAGCGGAATGAAACAGTTGAAGCGCTGCGCAACCAGGTAGATTTTCCGCTGATGGGTAAAATATTGTTGGCAGATAAAGCGTGGCCTTATGGTTCTGCGGGTGTGGATTCATCTGCAATAGATGAACGTGCCTTGAGTGCATTGTCAGGATTAATAGATAAAGAGTTTATCAACCCTAAGGGTAAGGTGAAGCATACAACGGGAGTTGTGATCGTTAAAGGCGGTAAGCTTATTATGGAGCGTTATGCGGGAGGGTTAACACCTCATGCTGCCGTAAAGGGTTTTTCTATGTCAAAGAGCCTGGTTAATGCGTTAGGGGGTGTTTTGTATGACAAGGGAGTGCTTGATCTAGATGCGCCGTTAGCATTTGATGAGTGGCAAGGTACTGATAAAGCCTCAATAACATTTCGACATCTTGCTCATATGTCGAGTGGGTTGAAGTATATAGAACGTGCAATAGGCAATGATAATGACCAAGGGTTATTACTCTATGGCAAGCAGCTGCCTTTTGAATTTATCTCCGAGAAATCCCTGATAGCGACACCTGGAGAGCTATATAACTATTCTAGTGGTGATAACTTGTTGGCCGCGCGTGAATTGCAAAACCTAATGGGGGGCATGGCAGATAGTTATCGAATCATTAGAGATGATCTATTTCATAAAATTGATGTGACTACGGCATTGATCGAACGCTCTGGCGATGGTTATCTGTTGGCGCCGGAGTCATTGATGTTGTCGGTTCGGGACTGGGCGAGGTTTGGTTGGTTATATAGTAATCGAGGGCGCTGGGGGGATGATCAGGTGCTGTCTGAGGAATGGGTGGATTACAGTCTGACACCGGCAGAGTCTAATGGATCCTATGGCGCGTTTTTATGGTTGAATACAGGGCAATGGTTTTTTGAAGATTTACCTGAAGACACCATTGCATTTGTGGGAGCGCTGGAGCGTTATGTGATCATTATTCCGTCGCTGGATATTGTTGTTGTGAGAGTTGGTTTTTCTCACGACAGGGATACCGTCGATATTAATGCGTTTGTTAAAAGTATTGTGGAGGTATTGCCCGAAGTTGTGTCGCCTGGAGCTGAGTAGTGTCTTTTTGAGTGTTTCTTGGCAGTTGGGTGTGAATATTTACGGTTATCCGGCTCTCTTCAGGGTAGATTCCAAAAATGTTATCTATAATAATGAGATAAATTGGGGGGCTGTCATCGTGGGCAGTGGCAAATTGACACAGTACTAATATCGATGAGTGGAAACGGATATGCTCAAGCTGGAATTTAAAGATCGCAGGCAGCCAGGGGTTTGGTTGGTTGAATCGGTGTTTACGATTGGTTCAGGTACAAGAAATCACTTAGTAATAGATGATGATTCTGTTGGAGAGGCTCACGCAGAAATTCGGCTTGTTGATAGCCAGCTTTACCTTAAGGATTTGGGGAGTTTCAAAGGTACCTTCGTTGGGGGGCAGAAAGTTGTCGATAACTTTCAGCTACGCTCTGGCGATATTATTGGTGTTGGCGGTGTTGAACTTGAGATTAGTGATCCAAAAACTCGACCTACCACAGCAGGGGTAGCCAAGGCTAAATCTGATTGGTCTCTCACCGCAATTGGTGGTGATATGCAGGGCCGAACCATTATGATTCACGGCTCCATGACATTTGGCCGATCTTCCAATTGTGACATTATTATTGACGGAGAGTATATGTCTCGCCGTCATGCGGAGTTATCCCTAAAAGGGGGAGGGTTACGCATTGTTGATTTAGGTTCCTCTAATGGAACCTGTGTGAATGGCAAAAAAGTGAATGAGCATCAGCTTAAGCCTGGCGATAAGATTAGTTTTGATAAGTCAGTGTTTCTTGTTGCTGGACCTGTAGGTGAAGTGGCGGCAACTAATTTTCTGGACGATGAAGAAGAGGCAACCATGTTTAGGGCTGTTGCCCCAATGCCTAAAGCTCCGCCGCCTAAAATTCAATCGACGGAACCTGTCTCGATTAAACAAGCAGAAGGCAACGTTTCAGCGGTGTCAGATGGGCCGAAAGGTGGCAGATTTGGGATGATAGCAGTGGTTGTGATTGTTGTTGCGGTAGCTGCAGCGGTGGCTGGTTATATGGTTGTTGTTGGTATTTAGTGTTGCTGGCGAGTGGTAGGGGTTGCCGCTTGGCAGCCCTATTTGGCTCTTATCGGACTTTTATTTAGGCGTTATGCGAGCTGTTTTTATGACGTTGTCGGTGATTTTTTTTGTTTCTATGTAGTAGTTACCAATTTGAATGCAGACGTTGGTTTCTGGTATTGATTCTAGGTGCTCTGTTATTACACCGCTTAACGTCTTTGGCCCATTAACGGGTAACTGCCAATTTAAGGCTTTGTTAATTTCTCGAATGGTTGCTGCACCATCGACAAAATAAGCCCCATCTTCTTGCAATAAAATGTCTTTGCTTGTCGCAGACATGTCCGTTGTGAACTCCCCTACGATTTCTTCCAAAATATCTTCAATAGTGGCGATCCCTTGAACGTCCCCATATTCGTCTACAACAAAACCAAGGCGGCGCTTTGTTTTTTGGAAGTTAACAAGCTGGGTGTGAAGGGGGGTGCCCTCTGGGACAAAATACGGCTCAACAGCTTGCTGCATAATGGCTGCTTTATTGAGCTCTGCTTCAAGTAAAAGTCGAGACACTTTGCGTAAGTGTAATATGCCGACAGGGTTGTTAAGGTCAGTTTTAAACACAGGCAGACGAGTGTGTTGTGAGGTACAGAGCAACTTTATAATGTCATTAATATCGTCGTCGAGGTCAATACCAATCACTTCATGTTTGGGGATCATAATGTCATTTACAGTGACTTCTTCTAAATCCAGAATACCGATGAGCATACCTTTGTGGCGGCCAGGTATTAGCGCCCCTGCTTCATTTACCACGGATCTGAGTTCTTCGCGGCTTAAATGGTCTGGGTTGATGTCATTTGCATTGACGCCAATAACTCTTAATAACGCGTTACTTATGACGTTTACTAACCATACCGCAGGGTATATAAGGATCAGTAGTGGTCTGAGAAGGTAGGATGCGGGGAATGCAATGCGCTCGGGCTTTAGCGCGGCCAGCGTCTTAGGTGTTACCTCTGCGAAGACCAAAATGACAAGTGTAAGCAACCCTGTGGCAAGAGCGATACCGCTATCCCCCCATAAACGAATGGCAATAACGGTGGCAATTGATGAGGCTAGGATATTAACAAAATTATTGCCAATTAAGATGACGCCAATAAGTTTGTCCGGTTTTTCTAACAAACCTTGGACTCTTAAGGCATTTTTGTCATTGGCCTTGGCTTGGTGTCGTAAGCGATATCGGTTGAGTGACATCATGCTCGTTTCTGAGCTTGAGAAAAATGCTGAGCAGACTATCAGAAAAAATAATATCCCGCTCAAGACGGGTATGGGTATGTCGTCCAAAAAACTAACCTGTAATGTCAAAAATTGACTGTGATTTTATAAGAAAGTAATTTAAAAGGAAATCGTTTAAAAGGAAATGACGATTAAATGACAGTTTAGCTTACAAATGTTATCGCTAGTGTTAATTAAGTTAATAACAATTCCATAACAACTTTACTACCAAAGAACCCAAGCAGTAGTAGGGAGAACCCGGCTAACGTCCACTTGACGGCAAACATACCTCGCCATCCCCATAAGTACTTCCCAACAAGAAGCAAAGAGAACACTCCCCAAGACGCTAGGGTAAATATGGTTTTGTGGGCTAAATGTTGAGCAAAAATATCATCTACATACATGAAACCGGTAATGATTGCAGCCGAGAGCAGTGCTAGGCCTGTTGAAATAAGATCAAAAAGCGAGCTTTCCATGGTTTGTAAGGGGGGGAGCAAGTGCAAGATGTCATGAATGTGGCGGTGTTTTAGCTGATAGTTTTGGATCCAGATAAATATCGCCTGACATAACGCTAATGCGATAATACTGTAGGCAATAATAGAGACTAATATGTGGGCTGCCATGCCATTACTTAGGTGTGATAGTGGCTCTGTTTGATCGGTAAATAGAAGGCTGGTAATTACAAAGAGTGCTGCCAGGGGGTAGGCGGGTGCGAGTAGTGGCTCTACATTGCGCCATAATGTGTTGCTGGTACCGATTGCAATAATTGTCCAGGCAACCAGTGATGTGGAAGTCACAATCCCAAGTTGAAGTCCATTCTCGGTAAAAAGCGTTAAATAAACACTGATGCCGTGGAGAAACACGCCCGTAAAACCAACAACCCTTGTTGCGGTTCGATTGAGTTGACCACTTTTTATGCCTGTTACGAGTAGGTAGGTGGCAATAAAGTAACAAACGGCAGCGAGAGCGCCGGTACTGTTGATGATTGTTGTTGCTAAAGTCATTAAATACTCGGGTCGCTATTATCACGGCGTTATTGACGCGGTGCCATTATCACTGACAAAAAGTGAATTTTATTAGGTTTTTCTAAGTGTCTCACACGACAGGTAAAATTTGAACATGGAATAGCATATCGGTTGTGGTTATACTTGGCCATCGACTGAGCTTGGTCATTGTTAACGCGGCACGCAAACTCGCGGAAATTGGATAAATCCTATGTTTGAGAATTTAACGGAACGCCTATCGGGATCACTGCGAAATATTAGCGGTAAAGGGCGCCTTACTGAAGAGAATATTAAAGATACGCTACGTGAAGTTCGTATGGCGTTGCTTGAGGCAGACGTAGCTCTTCCTGTTGTTAAGGATTTTGTTTCTCAAATAAAGGAAAAAGCGTTAGGCCAAGACGTAATGAAAAGCCTGGATCCAGG
>MAAC01000721.1_pt1 | contig 27706 bp, 22 predicted proteins | sample 1115981 | NCBI WGS metagenome assembly MAAC01 (sample SAMN04961126, study PRJNA320927) | seawater metagenome | isolation source: sample BD02T64 sea water enriched with oil for 64 days | place: USA:Gulf of Mexico | collected 2013-07-27
GCTTAAGGTCAAGCCATGAAAAAGACAGCGCCGAGGAAACATTCGCCCGCACCCAAAAAGAAAGCGCTGTTCTCGCGGTACAATTACAGGAGCAGCAGCAAGACGTTCTAAGCAGAGTTGCTGTCTATGGCATCACCACTCTGCCCAGCGATGACTTTACGGCTTTTGAAAGTACGCTCATTACACGACGTGAATTGTGGCTGGCCAAGCAACTTGAAAAACAACAATTCGATAAGAGTATCGCTAGCCTCACCCTACAGATACAGCACCAAAGCCAGCAACTTAATGAGAAAGATAAGGATCTCCAGAAGCAGCGTACGACTCATACAGACTTATTATCGCAGCAAGAAACATTCAAGCTTGAGCGTAGCACCTTGTTCGCGGAAAAAGACCCCAGCCAGGAAGAAGTCCGTTTAGCAGGCCTTATTGCGAATGCTGAAAAGCAGCATGATGAGGCCAGCCGACTATTTCAAAAGGCCTCAGAAGAAAGCACCAAACTTGACAGTCAAAGCGAAGCCATTGCCGATAGCCTGAACAATCGCGCCCAACAATTAAGTAGCACCGAAGACAGCTTTCAGCAACGACTTGGCCACTATTCCTTTGCCACAGAAGCCGATTATCAGTCCGCCTGCATCAGCGAGGAAACAAGAAATAAACTTGCCAGCGAAGCCGAGCATTTGAAGGCCGAACAAAGCGGTCTCGATGCCAGACACAGTGACAGAAGCGCCAGTTTAAAGAGTGAAGGCGAAAAACACATCACTGAACGCCCTATTGCCTCCCTCAAACAAGACCTGGAGAGCACGAGCAAGCAACTCAAAAGCCTGCAGCAGGAACTCGGTGCCTGCCAACAAAAACTCGACGACAATCAGAAACTCAGGGCAAGCCAACAACAACGCGTCACGGCCATCGATGCGCAAAAAACGGAATGCCAGCGTTGGGACAACCTCCACCTCTTAATCGGTTCCGCCGACGGTAAAAAATACCGCAACTTCGCCCAGGGTTTAACCTTTGAATTATTAGTCGCCCACGCCAATCGCCAACTACAAAAGATGAGTGATCGCTACTTGCTCATCAGGGATAAGGCCGAGCCACTAGAATTGAATGTTGTCGATAATTACCAGGCCGGAGAGATTCGCTCCACCAAAAACCTGTCCGGTGGCGAAAGCTTTATTGTCAGCCTCGCCCTGGCTCTTGGCCTGTCGCAAATGGCCAGCAAAAATGTTCGCGTCGACTCGCTATTTCTCGACGAGGGTTTCGGCACCCTCGATGAAGATGCCCTGGACACTGCCCTGGAAGCACTTTCCAGCCTGCAGCAGAGTGGCAAATTAATTGGCGTGATATCCCACGTCGCCAGCCTTAAAGAACGCATTGGCACGCAAATACAAATCAGCCCCCAGACCGGTGGTCGCAGTCTTATTAGTGGGCCGGGCTGCCAGCGCTTGAATTAAGGTAGAAAAAAGGGGCTAACGAAAGAAATAATGGTAGCTCAATGAATATTCACTCGCTGTATAACTATCATACCAACGCCGCAAAGCCTTGAAACGCAGCGAATGATTAACTGACAACACGATATTTTGTTCAAGACTGGATTCAAGTCGCTGCTCATTGCCCGTAAATTCAAGCCACGAACTTTTAATCGACCCCGCACCCCACTGATTTTTATACTCCCAACCTAACTCAGGGCCCATCGCCAACTCTATTGATTGATTAAATTCCTTATTACTTTCAAGCCGCGCATCGAGTAGAGCATAGACAGTGCCTCCTGCCAGGGTATAAGCGTAGCCTCCACCACCGCTGATATGGGCTACCAGAGGGCGTTCACCTTCAGTATTAACGCGCTCAAGACCACCGTACACGCGCCACGACAAACTATTAAACACATCATCTTTTGGTGTTAATGAAAAAATATCTGCGATATCCAGACGCTCAAGCTTTAGCGTTTTATCATCATAGTGGCGCACGCTGAAAGAACCCATATTAATTTGCGCGCCAGACAAAAACCCATATTCATTATCGAGCAAGCTGTGGTAGGCCATACGAAAACCCAGTTCACTGTAATTGCTGTTGTTATCTCGACCTCGGGTTAATGCTAAACGCTTACTTTCGTGACCTTTATCTGGCGACACCGGAATTGGGGCTTGCTGTAGAGGGCGCGGAGGATAGGCACTCAACGCGGTCAATAATGCCAGGCTATGTTTTGCCGACGCCTGATCTCTACCCGCTTTAGCCTGGCGATAGCGCACAATATTATAAGCGGCCTGTAAAACATCATATTGCTGTTCTTCGGGTAGGGCCAAAAAGCTCGGTCTGGCAATATCGGCGGCGTACTCAGAAAGCTGATTGGGGAGTGGCTGCAGCTCTTCTGGTAATGCCGATATTTGAGCATGCAGCTGACTGGCTATGGAGGGGCGATAATGATGCCCCTCGATAAAACCCCCGCGCTCAATGCTGCGCACCGTATCGATAGGAATGGCAGCCAGCACAAATTCATCCGTCAACTCTACCCCGGGGCGGGCCACTTCAAGTAATTCGAGAAGACGATAAGAGCAATTCTCCGTAAAAAAGAAATAGGCGAAATTAATATCCTTTAATTCCCACAGGTGGGTGCCCATGCGCCGGGCTTCTGTCACTGTTAAATTTAGAGGATATTCCCAAATATCTCTATTTTCAACCCGATTATATTCCTGAATTTTTTTAAAATAGGGCTCAACAATAAACTGCCCGGGGTAACCACCACTTAAACCCTTATAGGCGTAGAGTAGCGAGTTGTCCCCCGGGGGAATATTCGCACCGAAATTCACCCCGTAGGCCAGCAATTCAGAATACGCCCCTCCAGAGGCGGGATCGAGCCGCAGCAAGGTATGGCCAAACATCGACGAGGGACTATTGAGATGGTGCGCCGGAAAAATCAGCACCACACTCTCAACATTCACCATCGCCTGCCACTGACGATAAAGCGGACAATCCACCTCGGGTATAAACCGACGATCAATATTTAACTGTGCGCTCAGCCATTGTAGGCGAGCCGGAAATCGACATTGAGGGTGATTGTCACCCTGACCACTGCTAAAAGCCCCTGCCAGGGTCGCTAGTAATTCTGCTCTAGGCTGAGTTGCGCCCTCGTCAGCGAGAAAAAAACGCTCATCATCGACAAAGCTCGAATAACCCACTGAGCGAAACGGCAGCACATTGAGTTTCGCAGCTTTGTAGTGCACCAGGTTGGTCCAGCCGCGCGCGAGCCATAGTTCTTTTTCTACAGCCTTAGCTTGCAGAGCCTCAACATATGCCTCGGTTGATTGTAACGGGCTCTGCTCCCCATGGGCTTGCAAGCTGGGGAGCACAGCCAATAACAGCAGCAGTAATACACAGAAGGGCTTTAATTTCGCGTCCAAACCAAGGCTAATCATTTTTAATCTACTAGTAAGCTTTGAGAAAAATACGGGAATACATAAAAGTTTGGCAAAAAAATACCCCGTACCACGAACGGTACGGGGTATTAGACGGAGCTTAGGCTGCGTATTTAGACAGCTGCGCGTCGTTTTTCATCAACCGCTGAATGGAAGTCATGACTTCCTCAGCCGTTACATTTTCATTGGGGAACAAGGTGCTAAAATTATCGTGCGCCAAACGAGCAAAGGTAGCTCTATCCTCTACATCAATACCGAGTGTCAATGCCACTGCATTTAATGCATCACCGTTACCGCGAGCAACATCTTCTGAAAACTCATCCATGACTTGCGCCAGCAAGCTAATGCCGCCATAAGTCAAAGTACCATCGACCGAACATCCGTTAGTACCACTACTCATACCAAAAGTAGCATTACCCGTAGTGCCGTTAGTTAAGGTGGCGCCAAGATGGGGACCAAGCCCGGAGTTACCTTTAAACAACAGATTACCCCAACCACAGTCAGGGCCACCTGCCGCAGCTGCAAAACCAAGAGAGGGCAATGCGGACAATACGACAACACCAGCAATTTTTCTTACCTGAAACTTTCCCATTCCTTTATATCCTTCGAATTTGCACTGTAAAAAGAACGGCAATCCTACCTAGCATTGCCGTATTTTTCAAACGTTGGAGGAGGCAAAACCGTAGCACTTACATCGCATGACACTTCATCTGATACGCATCAAACCATGGGCAACACTTGGTAAAGAATCACCTGCACCACCCCGATCATCGCACCCAGTAAGGCACCAAACCAGGTTATGTGGCGGAACTGTTTACGCGAGAAGCCCATTACCAGCTCTTCGAGAGTGGCGACATCGAGATTGTCGATTTTAGCCTGAATACGCAGTTTGATTTGCTCACTATCTTCACCGGTTTGCTCAGCCACTTTGGCAATTTCGGTGATCAAATAATTGCCTGCCATGCTACGCGCCATACCCAGCATCGGTTCGGTAATATTGAGCATGCCACCGAGCTGGCCGATCAACTCATCGACCTTCACTTTGAGATCTGTCTTAACTTTTTCTGTCAGAAATAGCTCGGCCACATCATTATTGCCAAACACATGGGCAACAAAAGTGTCGGCGATGGACTCGGCGATGTGGTGGCGCTCACGGGGAATCAAACCTGGCGTAAAAGGCAGCTGCCACTTACCGAGATACAGCGGCGCATAGGGGCGAAACAGCATACGAATTGCTACATCGTTAGTGACGGCACCGATTATTGCGCCGATCAGGGGGGGAAGAAGGTAGGGTAGCCAGGATTCCATAATAAAAACATTCACTCTATGTAAGGAGGGGCGCTCAAAGCGTGCATCGCGCGAATCATAAACGTCTTTAGCCCGCTGTTCCAACCAGTCTGACCACGAGCGTTCATTGATAGCACCTCAAGCCACAATAAAAGCGGTCGCGAATAGTTCGAGGCAAGAGAGCAATAAACGCTACACTCGAACGGCAAGATTTATTGACGACAAATTCTAATAACGATAACGGAGACACACATGAAAAATCTCGAAGGAAAAGTTGCCCTCATCAGCGGCGCCGCCCGTGGCCAGGGTGCTGCAGAGGCACGCATATTTGCCGAACGCGGCGCCAAGGTTATGCTCTGCGATGTGCTCGATGCCGAAGGTGAGCAAACCGCCGCTGACATCGGTGATGCCGCTGCCTATGTTCATCTCGACGTCACCAGTGAAAGCGACTGGGAGGCTGCTGTTGCCGCCACTGTTGCCAAGTTCGGCAAACTCAACGTGCTGGTGAACAACGCCGGCATCGGTGATCTCGGCATGCTCAAAGAAATGACCGTCGAAAAATACATGAAGACCATCAACATTAATCAGGTCGGTGTTTTCCTCGGCATGAAATGCGTCGCCGGCGCAATGAAAGAGGCGGGCGGTGGTTCGATTATCAATATTTCATCCATCGCCGGCCTCGGTGGTGCTGTCGGTGGTGTCGCTTACTGTGCCAGTAAATTTGCCGTGCGCGGCATGACCAAAGTTGCCGCCATGGAGCTGGGTCCCGACGGCATCCGCGTCAATTCCATTCACCCCGGCGGCATTATGACCCGCATGCTAACAGACGCAGGACTCACCGGTGAAAGTGCCGATGCGCTATTTTCCAAAGCGCCCGTCGGACGTATCGGCCAGCCCGAAGAGATGGCCACGCTGGCTGTTTATCTGGCCTCGGACGATAGTTCCTACTCAACCGGCTCTGAATTTATTGCCGATGGTGGTTTGACGGCCGGATTCGCGCTCGAGGGTTAATAAAGGGCCCGCAGTTGAGCCCTACAGTTATTCGTAGCTTGAAAGACATTAAAGTGATTATTTGAGCGCTTAAATAATCACTTTAATTAAAGCACCCCTATGTTTATCAAAGAAATACACAGTGTTTTATTCGCCCTGACTTTCAACAATGCCTTCCAGACGCAGCAGTATCTGGGGAAAATCATTAATAGAGCGCTGAATAGCGGCGATGTCGAAAATCTCAACATTGCCAATCAACTGCTCTGCATAATTACCTAGAAATTCGAGGGAATAACGGCTATTGATATCCAGCAACTCATTGGCAAAGTGGGTAATTGCCGACAGGTTGTTGTCTTCCGAAATCGTTTTATGCTGAGCCGACAGACCTTCAAGCTCATCAATTAAAAACGGCAGGGCCTTATGATCCACCTCTGATAAGTCAGCATCCCTTGGGCCAACAGCATCTGTCGCTAGAGCTGGGGACGACACCACCGCCTTGCAGGGCAAAAACTTTGACAGCTCATCAAATAAATCAACTCGAGAAACGGGCTTACGTAAATAACCATCAAATTTATGTCGTTTGATTTGTGAAAAATCACTGCTCATTACCGATGCCGTCAAGGCAATAATCGCTGTACTTTTACTTTGCTTTATTTTTTCTGCCGCTTCGTAGCCATCCATCAACGGCATGCGAATATCCATTAAGATAAGGTCGAAGTCCTCTGTTGTTGCAAGCTCGAGAGCCTCAAGACCATTGCTCGCAGTACACACCGTGAGCGCAGTATCTGCAAAATTGGCCAATAATAATTCTCGATTGTCTTCGACATCATCAACCACCAGTATATTAGCCGCTAAAAATTCAATCTCGGCGGCGCTATTCGCTTCACCATTCACCGCTGCAACCGTCATTGACGCAATGTTGACCTGCGGTAAATAAACACTAAATTTCGCCCCCTTCCCCAACTGGCTCGACAAGCTCAGCGTGCCGCCCATCATTTCAACCAGTCGTTTACTAATGGACAGCCCTAGCCCAGTGCCGCCATACTTCTTTACATCCTGACCACTTGACTGGGCGAATTGTTGAAAAATAGCCTCCTGCTGCTCATCCGATATGCCAATGCCGCTATCTTCAACACTTAGCGCGAGATCAATCGTACTCCGTATCTCGTCTTCATTCTCGCTACGCACACAGACACGAATTTCACCCTGCTCGGTGAATTTAATGGCATTACCTAGCAGATTAAAAAGCACCTGACGTAAACGAACCTCATCCAAATGCAAACTCGGCGGGAGTTGTGGGTCGATATCAAACACTAAATCTAGCGGCAATTCGGCCACCTTAAGCCTGAAAATATCATCGAGTTCGGCAAAGAGATGAGCCAGGTTACAGGGCGCTTTCTCAATTTCAAATTTTCCCGCTTCTATTTTTGACAGGTCAAGAATATCGTTAATTAAAACCAATAAGTTATTACCCGCTGTTTGAATGGTGTTCACAAAGGATTTTAATTTTGGATCCTCGACTTGCTTACCCAGTAAACCGGCAAAGCCTAGAATGGCATTCATCGGCGTGCGAATTTCGTGGCTCATGTTTGCTAGAAATTCGGACTTCGCCAGAGTCGCCGCCTCTGCAGCATCCCTGGCTCTTCCCAGGGCCTCTTCAATCTCAAGCCGCTCGGTCAAATCAAGCGCTATCGAGAGTAGTGCAGAATTATTATGATAAACGATGGGCGTCATGGACAGCATCATCTTACGCAAGCCTTTTTTTAAGCCCCGCATGGGAATAATCATTTGCTCAACCATGCCCTTATTTGCAAGTTCTTTAATGACTGCTTCTATATCGCTCTCGTCCTGGTAGAAGTCCATAATATTGTATTGATCAATATCTTCAGCATCGATTTTGTGGTCATTTAAAGCCTTGGGGTTGGCCGATAAAATACGTCCATCGTAGGATGTGACCAATATTTGCAAGGGAATTTTATCGATCAGTATCTGGGTCTGCTCCTCTGCCAATTTCCTTAGATTCACCTCCTTCGCCAGTTTTCGGTTCCAGTAGAGCGTGAAAAGGATAACCAATAGTAGTGCGATAGCGACCTGCACCAACAGTCGGTAATTAATAGTTTCAACATATTTGTGATGACCATATTTGCTCATAATATGCTGCCGTTGATCCTTGCCAATGCTATTCAATGCGCGATTAAATAGAGGAATCAAAGGTGCAAACTCATCTCGCATACCAAAGGCCAACCTTGTTTCAAACTCTGTTTTTCCAACGATACGAATATTATTAATACCCAGTTCCGATATGTGATAACTCGCCTGGGCCAAAGTCGCAATCAGCACATCAACCCTGCTCACCGATACCGCAGTGAGCCCCTCCTGAATCGAATCAACCCAATGTAAATGCAGGTTGGGATACTTAGTGATAACTTCTGGCACGTAGCCGTAATCCCTGATGGCGGCAATTTTTTTATGCTTTATATCTTCAATACCTTCGACATAGTGCGTATCCTTTTTCATCACCATTACCAGAGGACTGGATACATAATCACTACTAAAACTTAAATATTTCTTCAAGTCTGAATTGCTGGTTTCAGATATAATATCAACCGCTCCATTCTTGATTTTTTCTACGGCATCACCCCAGGATGCAACAGGGACAACTTCAATATTAATCCCCAGCTTATCCTCTATTAAGGCCAGGTATTCGGCAACAATACCGATATACCGACCCTGCTTATCAAAGGCCTCATAGGGTAACCAGTTGGGGTCGCCGGTAAAGCGAATCTGCTGATGTTCTGACAACCAGGCTTGCTCCGTATCCGTCAATTCAATACGACCCTGCCAACCCAGGCCCTCATCCCTGGGACCCAGCCAACGTCTGCTTATTGCTCTTTGCTCATCCTCTGTAATAGCATCAAGACCTTTTTGCACAATCGAGGCAAGTTCCGGCAAGCCCTTTGCCGTCGCAATATGAATGTATTTTTCACCAAGTCTAGCGGTCGATTTAAAGGGTATTATGGTATTAATGCCCTTTTTTTCGAAGGTATAGATCAACGAGCCATAGGTGTCATAGAGTAACTCCGCCCGCCCCTCCAGTACCGCGTCGATGGCCGCACCAAAGGTGGCAACCCTTACGATTTCAATTTTTGGGAAATTCTTTTGTAAAAAATTAATATGGGCATAGCCCTCCGGCACGGCAACTCGCATCCCGTTTAAATCATTAAAGATTAGCGCATCGACATCGTCTCGAATAAAAAAGTAATCGAGCACTTCAAAATAGGGCTTCGAGAAATATAAATATTGCTCTCTGTCTTCGGTGTGATAAACCGCTCCGAGAAGGTCTATATCGCCATCTTTTGTTTTTTGCAGATTCTCCGCCCACGGTGCAATACTAATATCTAGCGACAAGCCGGTTTTTTTGGCGATCAAGCGCAGATAATCATTAGCCACACCCTTATAATTTCCTTTTTCCGCAAAATTAAAAGGTGTCCAATCCGGACTCCCGCCGACCCTCACCAGTGGGTGATCTCGCAACCATCTCTGTTCGGCCACGCTGAGCTCAAGCTCTCGACTCGCCACTGTTGGCTTCTGGCCCATCCAGCGATAATAAATCGCCTGGTATTCCTCTTCACTGATGGCATCCAGGCCTTTTTGAACGATGGATGCCAACACCGGTTCATTTCTAGCGGTGGCAATGTGAATTGGGTTAGTGCCCAGATGGCGAGTAGATTTAAAGGGGATAATGGTACTGATACCCTCTTTTTTTAAGGCATAGGAGAGTGCCGCGTAGGTATCGAAAAGTATGTCTGCCTTATTTTCCAGCAGCGCATCAACGGCATCACTAAAGGTAGCTACGGTGACGATTTTCAGGGCGGGATAGTGTTTTTTAAGCAATTCACCATGGGCATATTTATCGGGCACCGCCACCCGCTTGCCATCCAGGTCTGCCAATGTCAGTACCGGCAAATCATCGCGCACAAAAAAATAATCGAGGACTTCGATATAGGGTTCTGAAAAATTTAAAAACTGGCTTCTACCCTCTGTGTAGTAAACAGCACCGAGGATATCAATTTCGTCATTCTGAATTTTCTTTAAATTGTTAGCCCATCTGTCTATTGTGACAACAAAATGTAAGCCTGTTTTTTCTGCCACCAATTGCAAGACATCATTGGCAACACCTTGATAAATTCCACCATCGTAGAAATCAAAGGGGGCCCAATCGGGACCGCCCCCCAGACGCACCTCGGGGTGTTGTTTTATCCACTCTAGCTCGTCTGGCGACAAATTATCTTTTGCTGTCAACTGCTCTGCCAATAGAGACTGGCTGAATAAAATAATAAACAGGCAAGTAATGAACGATAGAAGAATATTGCTAGGCAGCCCTCGACAGGCTAGGTATTTCATCGGTAGATTTGATTCTAATGGCGAACCATTAAAGTCTGGCAATCGTCTCAAACTCATCAATGTGCTCGACAAAAATAGCCACCAGCTCGGGGTCAAACTGGGTACCATCGTGGTCTTTTATGTAATCGACAACCTCTTCTATGGGCCAGGCATCTTTATAGCTTCTTGCCTGTATAAGGGCATCAAAGACATCCGCCAGGGCGACGATTCTGCCGAATATATGGATATCCAAGCCTGCTATACCCCGGGGATAACCCTTACCATTCCATTTTTCATGATGTTCATGAGCAATGATCGCCGCGGCTTTTATCAAGCGCCGGTCGGAACAACGCAATAATTTATGGGCATGGGCTGGATGCTCTTTCATTTGACAAAACTCCTCCTCCGTATAGCGCCCTGGCTTGTGGAGTATGTCGTAGGGAACCATCATTTTGCCGATATCATGCATCGGCGCTGCATGACGTATCACCTCAACATCATCGGCATTTAGCGCCGGGTGATAGTGGGCGAGAAGTGCCGATATTTCTGATACCCGCAAAATATGCCGGCCCGTTTCACCGGAGGTTGACTCCATTAAGCCAGCCAACATGGCAATCATTTCTTTTTGATTACTTTCAAGCTCGGTGCGCAAACGCTTGTTTTCAAACTTGACCTTTGTGGTCAGTTCTATATTGGCTTGCTGCAGTAATTTTTTCGCATGGTAGAGCTGAGTATGGGTTTTCACCCTGGCCAACAACTCCTCGGCGTGGAAGGGCTTGCTAATATAATCGACGGCACCCAGCGCAAAACATTGGCTGAGGGCATCGACATCGGTTCTAGCACTGAGAAAAATAATGGGAATGGCTGCCGTTTCGGGGTTTTCTTTCACCGTTTGGCAGACACTGTAGCCATCGATCCCTGGCATCATGATGTCCAGCAGCACAAGATCCAGCTGATCGCCATCCCTGGCAATGATTTTCAGCGCCTCAGCACCGCAGCTCGCAAAGGAGAAGGTGTGGTCGTCTTCCTTAAGTATGTTCATCGCTACCTGAATATTTTCAGGCACATCATCAACAATGAGAATATGCATAAATCCCTTTATCCTTGTCTGTGGAGTAGTCATTACTCGCCGACAGTCCATCGTCCCTGGTGGAATAATATCAGCAGCCTTGTGATATCACTCATGTTCATACCATCATAGTAAATTTACAACTTGCTTGCAGGCCCATCTATCGCCTAAGCCGTTTACCCCGCCAAAGCTCTTACAATCGATTCAGGCGACAGGCACAACTTGCACTCAGCACAACTCAATGTTCATAATCTATGATGTCTATTCGCCAATTTTTTCACACGGCCCTGCAAGGGCACATCGTCAGTAATGCCCTGCGCCTATCGCTGGTCGTTGGCACTCTTCTCAACGGCATCAATCAAGGCGAGGCCATACTGCATGCTCAGGGCATTGTCTGGACTCAGCTGGCACTCAATTACCTGGTGCCCTACTGTGTCGCCACCTATAGCGCGAGCAAAAATGAACTGCGCAAAGACCGAGTCAATGAGTAGTCACCACCACAAAGGACGTGATTTTTCGGGGGCATGAGCTAGGCTCTCAAGCGCCATTTTGCTGCGATTAGCCCTGAAATGACTGTTTCGCCCTGTCTCGCCCTACGGCGATAAAGCGTCGAATATAGGCAATTTCTCTGTCACTCTCACGCATGGCGATATAGAGCTGTCTGAGCATTCCCTCACTACCCAGCTTCAGTGTGCTGAGCCCTCCACTCTTACACCTTGCTTCCGCCAGCCAGCGTGGCAATACGCAAACACCACGCTGTAACTCCGCCATTTGCAGCATCAACTCCAGTGACTCGACCACTTTATGCCGTGCAGGCTTAAGGTGAACGGGGCTCAAAAAATGCTGGAAAATATCCAGTCGCTGTATCGGTACGGGAAATGTCAGCAAGGTTTCTGCTGCGAGTTGCTCGGGGCTGATGTGTTGTAATTCCGCCAGTGGGTGGTCCGCCGCCAATACCAGCACCAGCTCGTAATCGGCCAGTACCTCGTAGTAGCTACCCTGCTGCTTGATCCGGTCCGGCGTCACCAGAATATCAATATGGTGATTGAGCAGGCCCTCCAATCCGGAAAACTGAAATTTGCTGACAATATCAATATCCACATCGGGCATCTGGCGCATAAATTCACCGGTGACCCCGGTCAGCCATTCGTAGCAGGGGTAACACTCAACGCCAATGCGCAATATGCCCTGGCGACCCTCACCATAGGCCTTCAAATTCTGCTCCGCCTGGGTCAGTACCGGCAATACCTGTTCAGCGACTTGCAGCAACAACTGCCCGGCGTGAGTGAGGCGCAGGTAGCGACCGTCCCGCTCCCACAAAGCCACCTCCAGTTTTTTCTCGAGGCTGCGGATTTGGTGAGACAGCGCCGACTGGCTCAAGCAGAGCGTATTGGCGGCTTCGGTCAAAGTGCCGTTCTGCTGCAGGGCGGCAATAATTCTCAGGTGACTGTGCTCGATCATCTATGAAGCCCTATGATTTATGAGAAATTCTCATCGTTAAGCGACGAACCATCATTATTACTCACCAGCCACCCTCACTACAATGCGCCGCTTTATAACGGTCTGTTAATCAACGAACAATAAAACAGGAGCACATAAGGTCATGGTGACGACACATAATCTCGGCTTTCCCCGCATTGGTAAAAAACGCGAATTAAAAGTCGCCCTCGAAAGCTACTGGCGTGACGAGTCCTCGCAAGCCGCATTACTCGAAACCGCCGCCGGCTTGCGCAAGACACACTGGCAGCAGCAAAGTGAACTCGACTACCTGCCGGTCGGAGATTTTTCCCTTTACGACCAGGTGCTGGATACCAGCTTTCTACTCGGCCATATTCCCCCACGTGTGCGCGATCTCCCCGGCGAGTCGCTGGACAACTACTTCCGCGTGGCTCGTGGCCGCTCTGCCAACGAACAGCCCAGCTGCTGTGTCAGTGCCGGGGAAATGACCAAGTGGTTTGATACCAACTACCACTACATCGTGCCAGAGTTTGAAGTGGGCACTCACTTTAGCGTCAATGCCAACGTACTCATCGAGCAGATAGCAGAAGCCCAGGCGCAGGGTCTACAGATTAAACCGGTGATTATTGGTCCGTTGAGCTATCTCTATCTGGGTAAAAGTAAAGATGGCGGCCCTAAACTCGATTTACTCGAGCCCTTAATCGAAGCCTATCAAAGCCTGTTCGCCGAACTCGAAAAAACCGGCATTGAGTGGTTGCAGGTGGATGAGCCAGCCCTGGTTACCGAACTCGAACCCGAGTGGCAAGCCGCAGCCCTAAGCGCCTACGAGGGTCTGCAAACACGATCCTTTAAAGTGTTAGTGGCCACTTACTTTGGTCAGCTGCAAGGCAATTTAAGGCTCGCCTGTGAGCTGCCCGTTGATGGCCTCCACCTCGATGCCATTAACGCCAAAGAGGAAATCCCACCGGCTATCGACTTACTGGGTGACGACAAGGTGCTGTCACTGGGGCTTATTAATGGCCGCAATATCTGGATCAACGACCTCAATGCCACTCTCGACTGGCTCGAGCCTGTTCATCAGCAGCTGGGCAAGCGGCTATGGCTGGCGCCCTCCTGCTCCCTGCTCCACGTGCCCGTCGATCTCAGTAGTGAAGAAAATCTGGATGCCGATGTGAAGTCCTGGCTTTGCTTTGCGGTGCAAAAGCTCGATGAACTCAGCACTCTCGCCGGGGCACTCAATCATGGCAGAAACTCTGTCGCCGCTTTGCTCGCCACAAATCAGGCTCTTATCGACAGTCGCAAAAACTCAGCCCGAGTGCATAAACCCGCGGTACAAAACGCCTTGAGCCGGGTCAACGACTCCATGGCCAAACGCCAGTCGCCCTACGCTCAGCGTGCAGTGGAGCAAGCCAAAAAGCTCAAGCTGCCCCTCTACCCCAGTACCACCATTGGCTCTTTTCCACAGACGGCAGAGATACGCCAGAGCCGCCGGGATTTCCGTTTGGGACAAATACCAGCAGGCGATGGAAGAAGAAGTGGCCCACTGTGTGCGTGAGCAGGAGGCACTGGGCCTCGACGTACTGGTACACGGCGAACCCGAGCGCAACGACATGGTCGAGTATTTTGGTGAGCAGCTCGACGGTTACACCTCCAGCCAGTTCGGCTGGGTACAATCCTACGGGTCACGCTGTGTGAAACCGCCGATTATTTACGGCGATATTGCCCGCCCACAGGCGATGACAGTCGAGTGGGCGCGCTACGCACAATCGCTCACCGACAAACCCATGAAAGGCATGCTCACCGGCCCGGTCACTATTTTGAACTGGTCTTTTGTGCGCGACGACCAAAGCCGTGCGCAAAGCTGTTTGCAACTGGCTCTCGCCATCCGTGAAGAAGTGCTCGATCTTGAAGCTGCCGGCATCGATATTATTCAAATTGACGAAGCCGCCCTGCGCGAGGGTCTGCCCCTGCGCCAGTCACAGTGGCAGGGCTATCTCGACTGGGCCATTCGCGCCTTTCGCATCGCCGCCAATGGCGTTAGCGATAGCACGCAAATTCACACCCACATGTGCTATTCCGAGTTCAACGACATTATTGCCGCCATCGCCAATATGGATGCCGACGTCATTACCATTGAAACCTCACGCTCGGATATGAGCCTGCTCGATGTCTTTGACGAGTTCCACTACCCCAACCAAATCGGCCCGGGGGTCTATGATATTCACTCGCCGAATATTCCCACCGTGGCTTCGATTGTTGAACTGATGCAAAAGGCCGAGCAGCGCATTCCCGCTGAGCGGCTGTGGATTAACCCGGACTGTGGTTTAAAAACACGCAATTGGCAGGAGGTCTTACCGGCCCTTGAGAATATGCTCGCGGCGAGAAAACAGCTGGTGGCCAATTTTGAACAGCGCCAGGCAGGATAGCGGCAACACTACCTGCTGCCTTATAAAACAACACACCGTACAGCGAATTTTTGTACGGTGTGTTTTACCTCGCCTGAATTCAGCCCTTATACCTGGGTTTCCAACATTGCCGAACAGGCCTTAACTGAGCGTTTACACTTGCTCAACAGTCAGCTTTTCTTCGAGTTTTTGCAGTAAAAATGGCTGACCAAAACTGTCAGAATTTTCAGCCTGTAGCTTAACAATCAACTGCTCGCCAACATGGTTGGCCCACGCGGCGACCGTCATAGCCGGTGGTCCCGCCACCGGCTTTGGCAGCGCGGCGGCATCGGCAACATACAGCCCGGGATGGCCAAAGACCTCACCTTTGCCATCGACAACACCTTCATTGATGTTGCGCCCAATACAGGCACCCCCCAAAGGGTGGGCGGTGGTGGGTCGTTTAATCGATAAAATACGCTTGCCTGTCTTTTCGGCAATGCGATCCATTTGTCCGCGTATCTCAGCGAAAACAGAACTGTTATCGGGCTTGTAATCGACATTCAGCTTACCTTTCCTGAGGCTTACCGTGCCATCCATCGCGTCATTACCCATGCCCGCAATAAAGGTGCCCTGCCTGAGTTTATTGGCAATCCAGCCCGGTAGGCGCAGTTTATCCGGGCACGGCAGCGGTGCTTCAATAATAAAGGGCTGGTCGGCTTCCTCCGCCTCGGTTTGGGATTTCAAGCGCACATAACCGTTCACCGGCAGGCTTTGGCTCATATCGTGGAACCTGTCCTGCCAGTCCCAGTAAGCAAAATAATCACCATTGCTACCAAAGCGTTGACCCAGCTGCGGCATGCCGCCGAGACCCTTCTCGCCATCACGACTGTGCAATAAAAGATGCAGTGTATTGACGGTGCCAGCGGCGACAATCACGTGCTTGGCCGTGTGGCTTTCAAACTGGCCGGTGTGGTGGTTTTCGACCTTCACACAATAGCGCGTTTGTCCGTCCTTCGTTTCTTTGCGAATGGCCAGCACTTCCTGCTGATCACATATTTCCAGGCCCTGCTTCATCGCCCGGTATAAGTAGGCAACCTCAAGGGGCGTTTTAGCGCCCTCCGGTGAGCCGAGAAAGCCGCCCTCGCCAATACCTAACTCACGCCGGCGAACACCGTCTGCCGTGGTAATTTCCTGGGGATTACCGGGTTCTTTGGGAAATAAATAGCCCATTTGCAGATCACCGGCTTGCGGGCCACTGTCAATATCATCGGAATGGGAAAAGCGTTTGCGAATCGACTGGGGGATTTGCTCATCACCCGGGGTGCTCGAGCCCATGCGTTTTAGTACCTCGGCGTAGTGGCCGGCCATCAACTCTTCGCTCAAACCACTGTCGATATCGTCCCAATACCCCGGCATCGGTGGTGGCATATTCAAGCCCCCGTAAGCGTGGCTGCCACCGCCGACATTCGATGAACAGAGAATATTTAAACCCTTGCCGATCAAGACCTCGTAAAAGCCCTTTTTGTTGAGCGTCACCCGACCACCCGGCAACTTATTGTTGCGTATCGTGCGCACGGCCTTGGTCCAGAAGTGCCGCCCCTCGGTGGGAAAGGGCACGCGATTGGGAATATTCTGCGAAGCGTTGGGAATACTGTCCCGCCAGGGGCCTCGCTCCAGAATTTTCACCTTGAAGCCAGCCTCGGCGATACGCGAGGCTGAAATTGCCCCACCAAAACCACTACCAATAACAATCACATCTGTTTCAGTCGTCATATCGATTCTCCCTAAGCGGCCGCACGCGCGAGGCGGCGTGGATGGTAACTATAAAATCCGATAGCCAGTGCGTACATAAAGGGTACGTCGCCCCACATATGCGCCATTTGCCCGTGTTGTGTTAAGGCGTAATAGGCCATTACCGTGCCATGTAAAACGCTAGAAATGATCGCGTAATCAATAATGATCGCGTGGCGAAGAGGGTCTTTGGCGGCCATCAAAAAGCAAATGGCCATGGCGTAGTACATCGCCACAATCATGTGTTCATCCGCCATATTCACGGCCGGATAAGACCAGCGGAACAGGCTTGGCAACAATTCCACAAAAATGGGTAGGGCAAAAAATGACACGCCAAGTACCACTAGCGCAATTGAAAAGCGGCGCATAGCCGGGTTATCCCCTTGATATAGCATAGGTTTTCTCCAAATCAACAGTATTAAAACGCCCCTCAATAGGGCCGTCATATTTCAGGAAGAACGAACACTAACATAAAATTAATTGAATATATAAGTATTTGAATATATTTATTCACTTTTAATCTATAAACTAGCAACTGCGAAACGCTACTCTAGAATGAGTAACTTATGCGGCAGTACCAACAAGACCACAGGTGGCAATCATGTTCGATATCGCGAAATTTATAGAAGACTGCAAGAAGGCTGTTCTAGGCGAGCAGGCTCAGACTCAGGTGAAAGCATTAATGGAAGATGCCTTCAGCGATCCGCAGGCGCTACAGCAGGCCCTGGATGATGCCAGCCCGGGAAAAAGCGTCGCCCCGCTCTATTCAGACGAGTACCTGACAATATTACGTGTCGCAACGCCGGCGAATTTTCTTAGTCCGATTCACAATCATTTAATGTGGGCAATGATCGGCATCCTTGAAGGCGAGGAGAAAAACTATCTCTACCGTCGTACCAGCGATGGCGGCGTGGAGGTGGAACAGGAGCTAGTCTTAAATCCAGAGACAGGGATATTTAGTCTCCGTGCTGACGCCATTCACGCCATAGAAACACCACCGGGCCAGGAGATGTGCGGTCTTCACGTTTACGGCGGGAATATTCTGCAACGCTCGAGTCGCAGTGTATGGGATCCGGAGACAATGGAAGAACTGCCCTACAATTTCGAGCAAGTGATGAGCTTTGCCAAAACCCTAAGTGCTGGACGTGCAGTCGGAGCATAAGGACGAGCAATACTAGGCTCTGTTAAGGCGTGACGCATTGAGATACTTAGCTTATACACCATGTGAACCTGAAGCAGCTATCGAGCTGGCCCAGACAGGCACTCGGTGTGGCGATGAAAGCATCAGTATCACATCCACTCAGGACAGGCCTGCTACTTTACTCATCATCCCGTGAAAAGGGTTTTCTCTAGCAAAGAATTAAGTCCGCTATACTTTGTTGTTCACACACTTTAATTATCTTCGAATAACATAACAGGAATAATAAAAATGAGCACACTAGAGAAGCAAGGAACAACAGCGATAAAAGCCCTCACAACAGTTTGTACACTGCTGCTATTTACAGTCACTACCAATGCAGCCCAGATACCCGACCCTGCCGTGTCTCAAAAAAAAGCCATTGATCAAATGCATCATCAATTACACGATGACCAAGCTTCATATAAAACACAGGAAGCACAGGCATTGAAAGAACTGAACGAAATGACCATTACTGAAACTGTCACTCTCGGCGACATCAACGCCAAAATTGATGTGTTAATGGCGGCTAAAGCAGGAATCCTACGCCTGCGATATGCCCATTTGGTTGAGATGCGTACCATTCTGAGTGAGGAGCAAAAGGTCGGCTACGACAAAGCCTTATTGCAGCGCTCAGCAGTAAAATAATATACGCCGTATCTACACCACAATTAAAGTCAATATTTTTCTGGTAATATTCAAGGCAAAAAAAAACCCATAAGCACGAGGCTTATGGGCATAAAATCGTATTTACAGGGCTGTTAAATACGAGAAAACTGAATATTGTTACAATTGAAAGTTTTCTAAAAGAGGTAGGTTAAACGCATAGTAAAATCATCAGAGTATTCAAGTGGAGCAAAGATAGAGCCATTATTATTGGCATCAATAATATTCACGAAGGCCTCTATCGTCCAATCACCAGTGGGCTTATAGCGCACGGCGGGCTGAAAGAAGAAACCACCATTGAGATCAACCAGTAGCGACATATCCATGCGCCAGGTCAGATTGGGAAAGGGTTGCTGCAGGGCGAAGACCAGAGCATCCCAGCCACGATCTTGCTCGCCACCACCCGGTAGATGATTAATATCACCGCCCAGCCCACTTAAATGCCGCCCCATCATGTCACTCTCTGATTTATGCATCCATTCGAAGATAAAAAATGTCGCCGGAAAATTATCGGAAAAGCGATGATACTTTTCCAATGTCACACTGGTCACCCACTCATCCGCAACAATATAATCGGAAGATACAGAGGGCGAGGTGAATTTCTTATCGGGGGTATAGCTGGCCTCAAGCCTGACCACTAACTGATCAAGCAGAGTATCGGGCTCGGCGTAAAAAATATAATTAAAGCCAAAGCCAAAAATATTCTCCGAGGCATACACTGCCTCGCCGCCAGCCTGCAATGGGAATTCAAAGCCGGTGACAAGAATGTCGACAATTAACTTACCATCTTCAATACTGGTGACATGGGGATCACCGAATCCATCGGTAAATCCCGCGTAGGAGAGCAAGGTAAAGACATCATCGATATAGCCGTACTCATCGATCAGGGTATTTAATATGCCAAGTCCATCAATACCGACCATACCCGTGCCTGCAAACCAATCTCGCCAATTGGCAAAGCCGTAATCACCGCTCAAATCCTGGGTAAAGGGCTGGGTACCCACCGTGTCGCCACCAATACTAAATGGACCCGTGAGAAGGCTGCCGGGTGGCAGAACCTGACCACCGGGCACCAATTTAATAATCGGATCGGGGTTGTGGCGACTAATGGCGAAAAACTGCATACCCAACTCACCAACCTGGCCACTCAACCGCACACCGGCATTGACGTTGTGTTGCACCTTGTCATAACCCGGTTCGAAATCGAGGGTAAACTGATAGGGCAGAAGGCTATAGGGTGAACCGCGGTTAGGGATTACCGAAGGCTGAAACATTTGCGCAAAAAGCTCTAACTCCCAGTTACCGGCAAAATTGTAACTGCCACGAACGCCCGGTGCCGATAAGCGCTCGTCGGCATATTCCTCAGCACCAAAGTCAAAGAACAAGTGGCGCCTCAAGTCGAGGCCGTTGGCCATATCTGCCACACGAAAAAACAACGCCTCTCCCCAGGCTATCTGTTGTTGACCGACACGAATCCAAAGTGGCCCTTTAGCATAATCCAAATACAGGGAGGGGAAATCTAGAATATAATCGTCATCGCTAACGGATAAATAAGTCGCTTCGTTGCCGTGATTATTGACACTGAAAAGATTGTTATCCCCATAATCATTGAACACATCGGGTTGATAATAGCCGCGAAGCTTAGCAAAGCCTTTCAGATCATTAGTAATATAAGCAGTAAAATCAACCTCCACTCGAGTCGCGTTGACATTCCACTCATTCTCCTGGCTCAGCTCCTTCCTGTTAAGTGTTCTTGGCAAAGTTCCATTCAGACAACCAACCCCCGCTAGAATGTCTACCGCAGCACAGGCAACCAGGTCCTCGGTAACAAGGTTGGTATAGTAGTTTCCATTGTGAGGATTGCCGTTGGCATTGTTAGGGTTTTGATCGTTATTAAGCTTGTAGGCCATTTCCTGACGAATAAAGCCAGACACCGTGTAATCAAAAGCCGATGATACTGACGGCGCTAGCAAGGCAAGCAAAGCCACCCCCAACAAAACTTTTCTAAGACTATTATTTTTATTATTTTTCATATCATTATCCAATATTGCACTTATCATTTATAAATTATGAAGAGCTTTTAAATAAACTAATTTTTAGAAGTTAAACTTTATTTTATATACTGAAGAGATACACCTTAATGAAAACAAAAGGCGTTAATACTTCATGATATTAATATATAGTTATACTAGGAACTTAAAATACGACTATTCGCTTTGACAAACTATTTATAATCGTCACATATAGATTTGATATAATGTTCCGCTACCATTTATCTTTTCATTAATAACTCAAGCATGGTTATTAATGAAAAATAACAGCTTAAAAAACCCTTCAATTGCCGCTAATTACGATTAACAAACAGTATCACGCATTCCTCTCGGCGTTGACTGTCATAACTGACAGGTCTAATCTCAAGCGACTTTCCTGCAAGGCCTACTAGAACGAGTTTTATTTTTATTAATATAGCTTTAGGGACTTTTTAACTCGTGCCAAGAACACAGTAAGATCATATAAACTGCTAACAATAAGATGTGGCGGCCAGCATGGCTGGCAGCTCAGAACGGGGCATAAACCCTGGTGATTCACTGTAACTACAGCAACCCATAAAAATCTAACTTTCGCAATCAGCATTAATCACTTTATTTTTGTAGGGCAGGGGGAATGTAAAATAAGAGGATGGGGATGATGAGCTTACTTATTCACCACTACGAGGGCTGAGCGTCCTCCAGCAATGCTTGATGCCCCAGAACCGCAGCCGCGATAAAATCAGAGAAAACCTGCAAGCGAGCAGTCGAACGGGTATCGGCGTGGCGCAACAACCATTACAGTTACAAAAACTCGGTGTCAGGGTGGCACTTACCTCAACTTCACAGAAACACCATTAATCTACCCAAACAGTTCGGTGTACAATTAATTGCTTAAGCCACGAAGGAAATAAAGTCGCGCTTATTTTAGGTATTGAAAACCCTCAGGGCTAAGCCATGGGCATGCAGATGCTCGGCTATGAGAGTGAAACGGTCCTACCCACCGTCATCATCACCAAGGGACATATCTTATGGGACCACGGATTCGATATCTGCCTTAACGTATTGCGCGAAAAGCAGATAGTAACTACCGTATAAAAGCATGCATCCCGAGTGGCTAAAGGAAGAGTGAATCATGATTAAATATATTGGCCTCAGTCTATTATGCTTGGTACTTCCCACTACCTGGGCAGCTGAAGCCATTCAATGGCAGCCCTGGTCAGCGGCTACATTCACCCAAGCAAAGACTGAACAGCGTTTAATCCTGATTAATGTCGGCCACGAGGGGTGTACGGCCTGCCGTTTTATGGATGAGAACACCTTCAGCAAACCAGCTGTTATTGAATTGGTCAATGCCAACTTTGTCGCCATACAGGTCGATAGTGAAGCCCGTCCAGATATTGGTGAGCGTTACTCAGACTGGGCCTGGCCCGCCAATGCCATTATGCGCCCCGATGCCGTACAGGTATTAGCCTTTGCAGGCAGTCGCCGCCCCGACAGTTATATGCAAATTCTTCGCGAGGCAATTGATGGCCATAAAGCCGGCACACTAAGCCCCGACAAACTAGCCCCCTACGGTATTTCACGAGAAGCAGAGACTGCAGCCTTTAGCCAGTTACGCGATCAAATTCGAGCCCTGCAGGACGAGGTATTTAAAACTAAAAATAGCGGTGTTTTTGAAAGCGCCGAAGCCCTGCGTCACTTACTGTTACGAAAGCATCTCTACGATGACAACAATGCGCTCAAGCTAGCAACAAATACGCTCGATGGTCTGCTTCAACAATTAGATCCCGTTTGGGGCGGTATGTTTTATGCTTCCTTCGGCAACTGGAACGCCTGGAAAGTCAGGCTGCCGCTCTGCAGGCTTATGCCGATGGCTACCAATTAACAGGGGATCAAAAATATCGCGAGGCGCTCACCAATGTAGATTCCTACTTAAGGAGCTTTATGCGTTCTCAGCAGGGCGCTTTTTACGCGAACCAACCCGATCGCTTAGCCGGCTTACCCGCCAACATGAGCATGAATGATTACTACGCTCTGGGTGATAAAGAACGCCGACGTTACGGTGTGCCCGCCATCGACCACGCCGTTTATAGCGATGTTAATGCGCGGGTGATACTCGGCTATGCCATGGCATTTGAGGCCACGGGGAAGCAAGCCTACATTGAAACCGCCACCCAAGCCGCAAAACACTTACTCGAAGAAAGACAGACAGATGCGGGCTGGATTATTCAGTTTAAACCGAGCGCTGAATTGTCGGCCGATCAACGCGTGCACGTCATCACCAATCAGCCCCTACCCTACCTGCGCGCACAGGCGTACTTCGGCCTGGCCCTAATGGCTTTGTATCGCACAACCGACGATCTCTATTGGCGCCAGGCCGCTATTAAAGTAGCGGATGCACTTCTGCTAAAACTTGAAGACAACAAGATTGGCGGTTTTTATGGAGCCCCAGACGACGGCACACCGGGGCGACGCAAACCCCTTGAAGATAATGCAGCGGCGGCTCAGTTTTTATATTTACTCGGTGTATTAGAAAAAAATGAGCCCTACAAAGTCGCTGCCGAACGGGCCATACGCGCGTCCGCATCGCCCACGGCTATGCGACGTGAAGGACGAATCACCGGTAAACTGGCCATGGCCTTGGAAGTTATGACGGCCCAGTACGTCGAGTTTTCCGTTGTCGGTGATGCCGAGGACTCGAGAACACAGGCATTGCTACAGGCTGGCCGCAGTGTCTTTGAACCCCGCAAGTTAGTCCACAGCGAGTCCACAGGTCGCTACCCTCGGCGAGCTGCACCCGCCATGTATATTTGTAACGATCAGCGCTGCACTGTGCCCATTTATAAACCCGCCGATGTAGCCATTAAGGCGGGAATGTTTATCGATATAACACCCCCGGCCAAAACGCCCTGAGGCTGAGCCTTATTTTTTCTTTTCAGGAAACAACATACCGTAAATAGTTTGATAAGCGTCGTCGTTGGCCAGCCCCATAATCATGCCTGCCCGTGCATCGCGAAAATAACGCTCGAAAGGTAAACGTGCGGCAAAGGCAGTACCACCAAACATCGTCATCAATTCCTGAGTCACCAAAACGGCCACCTCAGAGCAACTCACTTTTGCCTGTAAATAAGGCAAGGGGGCAGCCACTTGTCCGGCATCGCCGGCTGCGGCGGCAACGTGTAAGAGCGCCCGTGCTGCTTCTATTTTGGCACTCAACTCAGCCATGCGCCGTTGATTGATTGGGCTATCCAGACGTTTAGCGCCACTGGGGTGAACCTTCGATGCCTCCTCCATGGCTAACTCATAAGCCCCGGACGCCACACCCAGGTAGGCTGCACCATAGGTCAGGGCAACTACCGGCATCATAATCGCACCCAAGTACTTCAGTGCCGACCCTTCGTCACCAATGCGATTCTCTTCGGGAACAATACCGTTAAAACGAATAGGCATGCTGTTGTTGCCGCGCATACCGAGGCCATTCCAGTCCTCGAGGGTTTCCCACTCAATTTTGTCAGCTTCAATAAATAATGCTGAGAGCTTGTGGCCCTTTGTTTCAGCACCAACCCGGCACAGCATAAAATAGTGCGATGCCTGGCCGGCCGAGGTCACATAGGATTTACGTAGATTATCGATGATGTAACCATCATCCCCTTTTTCGACAGAGGACAAGACCATGCCTGGCACCCAGTTATCGCCTTTACCTGAAGTCTCTCCACCCGCGACGGTGCAGAGAATGTCACCCGAAGCAATTTTCTTAACGAAGTGTTCAAGCTGATAATCACTGGGCATTTTGCTGATTAGCTCAGCCGCTTCAACATGCATTTTGTAGCACATGGCCGTGGAAGCACATTTCTTGGCGAGTTCTTCCACCACCAGGCAGGTCGATAGCAAGTCGGCTCCCAAACCGCCCTGCTCTTTTGCAACACGCAAGCCCCATAAGCCGCTGGCTTTTAAGCCATTCAGAGAGGCGCGGGGGAAAACCCCTGTTTTATCGGTCTCTGCAGCACGAGGCGCCAACTCGTCCGTCGCCAATTGTGCCGCCAAGTCTTTTAATGCCTGCTGTTCTTTGCTCAGGGGAAAATAAGTCATTGCGCAATCCTCTTCTATTTAACTAAACAGATGAATCGAACCTATCGTTTTAATAAGAGCCACCGTTTTCCAGCCAATGCGCACACTCTGGTGTTAGGGTTTCTGCGATATGCTTATCGTAAGTCGCCAGTTCGTCAGCGCTCAACACATCACGCCAGCGCCCGTTTGAACCTTTATTAATAAAGGTTTGAGCACCGCCTTCAAACAGCATGCCAGCCATGGGTATCACTTCGTCAGCACGTTTTTTCATGGAATCGAAAGTGCACAGCTCAGTGACTTTTGCCAGATACTCTGGCGTGACGTCGATATCGAGATAATCGGCAATGCGTTTTATCTGACCCGACAGGTCTGCCAACATATCGGCATAATTGACCAGCAAAATATTCGGTAAATGACGGTATTCCCACCAGGTTTTCACTACATGTAGCTGCGACCAAAAAGGATAGCCATCACTTTCCCAGTCAAACCAGCCACGACCAATCCAGTCCTTCCAGAACTCATGAATATCATCCCCCGCAGGTGGGAAAGGGTCACCCACACGGTCGGGCACCTGCTCTAACATGCCGAGGAAATCTTTCGTGTAATTCGAATAATGATTCCATAGCGACATAAATAAATCGCGGCCATCGCGGGTCACAAAAACGTGCTTAACCTCAGGGTGAAAGGGAAAGCCATCAAGTGCCGTATGGGTTTTAAGAAAGCGCCTGTGGGTCTGCGATTCAAGTTCTTTCTCAAGCTCGTCGAGGGGTGTCATACGCATATCGACAAACACAGACAGGTCGTGAAAAGGTGCGGGGGGCTCACCCTCCTGAAACAGCAGCAGGGAGACGATTTGCTGCGTCCAAGTCGTGCCCGACTTTTGTGTCGTCGCGACGACAATGTCATCGGGGCGGGGTTTAAAGACCTGCCACCGCGTACTATCAATATGATGGTTTTGATAAACTCGAGTGACTTCGGGCAATGCTGGCTGCTTAGACATAAAAATCCTTATTATTATATTTAATCAATGATAGTCGCAAGGGCCAAACGCCATAAAAATTAATTAAGGAAGTAAGAGCCACCGACATAGTATTGATAACGACTTTATTTAGACCTCAGCCGTACTCAGCCAGGTATCGTGCTTATTACACACACTCAAGACATTAACAACACCGCGATAAGTACCGACCGATATTTCAGAAATTGGTGCTTTGTCTGTTGTGGGGTCAAACATATGCTCGGCAATAAAATTAAAATCACTATCCAAAACCATATGCTTAACAATGTAGTGGGCGTAGGGATCCATGCCGTGGGCGGTAACAATTTTAACGACCGCGCCATCATCCTTTTTTACCACTTCAATATTCGGCAAATGACCGTCAATTTTTTTAGCCCAACGCCCAGGGAACTCTCGGGTGTAATACACACCACCCGCCATCTTTGACTCACTTGCAGCCGATGTTGAGGTGCTCGCCAACACTAGCGTAGGTGCAAGCGTGCCGGCGGCAAGGCCCGCAGCGGCACCACCAAAAGCGAAGCGCATAAATTTTCTTCGATCCATAATCATTCTCCCTTCAATTCATTCAGTATTGGCAGCTATCTGATTGACAGCTCGTTAAAGTTAAGCCGGTTCCACGCCCAAAAGGCTCATACCCTGTAGTTCCGCAGCACCATCCATATCAATAGCAGCATGGTGGGCAGCCATCATCACATCACGATAATATTGTTGCATGGGCGAGTCATTATACGCCGCATGTGCACCAGCACCGGCATACAAACGCTCTACCGCTCGACGACAAAGCTCAACCGCATAAGCCGATTGCCAGCGCATCAATGCCATTGCCTCATTATCGACGGGCTCATTGGCCTCGGTAATTTCATCAAAACTATCGCAGTTTCTACCGAGCAGCAGTTCCGCAGCAACTATCTCGCCAGAGGCCTCCGCAACGCGCCGCTGCATGGTGCCACTGCGGGCTTTGGCGCCACTGCCTTCGCCGCTGTAAATATCGGGGCGCACACGAGTTTTCTCGATAAACAAACTCAGCATTTGCCGCGCCATACCCAGTACAGCACCGGCTAATTGCGCGGAGAGACTACACAATACTGGCACCCTATACAGCCCACTATTGTCGTGATCGTCAAAGAGTTTACCTGTGGCCTCAGCCCGGTGTGCCGGTACAAATACCTCCTTCAGCACCACATCTTTTGAGCCACTGCCGCGCATACCCAGCGTGTGCCAGGTGTCATCCACCTCCACCTCATCGCGGGGTAGCATCACGTGTAAACTGGCCGGCCCGCCGCTGCTATCTTTTGCGCGCATCGCGCCGATGAGTAGCCAGGGTGAATGATCGACACCGGAGCAGAACTGCCAGCGACCACTGAGCAGCCAGCCGCCCTCGACCTTTTTAAACTGCCCCTGGCTGGCCAGCGTACCGGCAATAAACAGGTCCGGATTTGCAGTAAACATCTCCGTCCGACACTGCGCCGAAAAATTGCCGGCAATCCAGTTGTGGGCACCGCAAACCATCATCACCCAGCTCGACGCGGGACAGGCTCGTGCCGTTTCTGCACAGGCATGGAGTTGAGCCCGCAGCGTTGCCCCTTGCCCACCATTAACAAGTGGCGTCAGCAAGCGAGATAAACCCGCTGCTTTTAAAGCGGCAATGGATTCGGGGGCCGCTGAACGCGCAGCCTCTGTCGCCTCTCGGTGAGTCGCGAGTACGGGCAAGACCGATGCAATAGCCGCGTTATAACGCGATGTTTCAGTGGTTTCTAAGGCATTCATACCGGGCACATTCCTTGATTAATAATTTGTCCACGCATAACAACAAACTAGGACGCCAATAGTTTGATCGCCTTGCGCGTCGCCTCTAAGCGCTGCTCATTCACCGGGCTAACCGCCAGCACAGGCATGGCCGCACCCGCTTGTCGAAAGGCATCTATCTGATCGCGGCACTGCCCCGGTGAACCGTAAATACACACCTGTTCGACCA
>MAAC01011096.1_pt1 | contig 27706 bp, 26 predicted proteins | sample 1115981 | NCBI WGS metagenome assembly MAAC01 (sample SAMN04961126, study PRJNA320927) | seawater metagenome | isolation source: sample BD02T64 sea water enriched with oil for 64 days | place: USA:Gulf of Mexico | collected 2013-07-27
TGCTCGCTGTACGCTTAACATTGAAAAGCCGCTATCTGTACCGCATGTTCAGGACATGGTATCAAAAATGCCGCAAAGCGTCATTCGCCTAAAAGGTATATTTTGCGATGCGGACGATCCAAATCGGGTTTGGTCCATACATCGTGTGGGGCAGCAGGTGGAGCTTTCTCCTCTTAAGCATGCGCACCGAACGGGTATCAATTTTGGGTTCGTTGCAATTGGCTTGAAAGGCACCTTTAACGAAGAGCAAATCCAAAGAAAATTGGATATTCTCCAAACAAAGCCTGAACAACACTAAGAGAGCTATTCCTCATTTGTTTAGAGATCTGCTTTGAGTCTAACTTTCCTTACCCAAAATAATTTACTTAAAACTGGGACCAAGTATATATTCTGTTCGGTGGTTAAATAAGGACAACAAATGAAACCAAGAATAAGCATGGTCTCTTTAGGTGTGAAAGACCTAGAAAAGTCTATCACCTTTTATCAAAATGGGCTGGGTTTTCCTAAAATTTCCTCTCCTCCAGCAGTTGCATTTTTTGATCTGAATGGAACATGGCTCGGATTATGTGTTCGGGAAGCATTGGCAAAAGATGCCACAGTGTCTTCTGAGGGAGAAGGATACACCGGGATCAATTTGGCCCATAACGTGGCATCTGAAGAAGAAGTCGATGCGGTGATAAATCAAGCGCTTAAAGCTGGGGCGACACTTATCAAACCTGCACAAAAAGCCCATTGGGGAGGATATCACGGATATTTTTCTGACCCCGATGGTCATTTATGGGAAGTGGCATACAATCCATTTGCTTGGGTGGGTCCAAAAGACGACGACTGATCATGTGTGACACAGTTAAATTACACGTCTGCCCAGTTGATCCAATTATCGTGGAGATTACATAAGGATCCAATATAAAGACGCCCTTTATAGCCATTTAGCTCAAACCGAGAGCGTGGCATGTCAAATTGTTGATTAAAAACCTGTTCTTGGATGAAATTGAAATTCTCGTCCATAAGAATGTGTTTAATAACGTTATGGCTTGGCTCCATAGGATGGTTAGTTGCCGCACGTACAAGAACGTTATTATTATCCTTATCAATTTTTATGAGAGGGACATGGCCTTTTTCTTTCCCCTTCCATCTTCCAGGTCGATCACCTGAAAAGAAAAGTTTACCCGCAAGCACCCGGAGCGCATCCTTAGTCTGGCCTTCCATAGAAGCCGCAGGGGAAGCACCTGATACCACCAGCGCCGCGCCGCCACCCACCATGAGATTACGCCGATTAATCTTAAAAATCTCGCTCACCATTCTATCTACCCCCAAAGTTTTATATGTATAGATATGGATTATCTAGGCGGCGGAGACAAGGGCATATTAGATTATACATACATCCCTAACAGCTATTCGTTAAAATAGATCTTGCTCATTTGTTCCTGTTATGTTCTATTTTTATTCAATTAAGAAAGAGGAACGAACGAATGGGAAAAGCTAATACACTGAGCGAAAGCCAGAGACATTTTATCGAAGCCCAGCCCTTATTCTTCGTTGCAACGGCTGGCCGTGATGGCCGCGTCAACGTATCCCCAAAAGGGATGAATACACTCAAAGTGGCCAACGGCAATCGAATTGTCTGGCTTAATTTGACAGGAAGCGGCAACGAGACAGCTGCACATCTAGCCGATACAAATCGCATGACACTCATGTTTTGTGCGTTTGAAGGCGACGCACAAATTCTCCGTGTTTATGGCCAGGCTAAGATAATCCATCCGCGAGACTCCCTCTGGACGACGACACTGGCTGAGTTTCCAGAACTCGCTGGGAGTAGACAAATTTTCGATTTATCCGTCGACATGGTACAAACCTCTTGCGGTACAGGTGTCCCGATTATGAGTTTTGCTAAAAGCCGCGCAGAAGACGAACTTGTTCCCTATTATGAAGACATGGGACCAGAAGGTGTTAAAAATTACTGGCGCCGGAAAAACTCTTTGAGCATCGACAACAAACCAACCGGCATTTTTAATGACCATTGAGTTGATCTGAGGCAGGATTTCGGTGTGGAATGGCCTCATATCCCAAAACCTAATATTGTTGGGAGCGATATTTTGAAAATCTGGGTAACACCAAACATTGGACTAATAAAAAAGTCATTCATTGGCTTAACGGCAGTTGCTCTTATGGGGGTTTTGGCACCTCAGATAAAATTACTCCAAGCCCAAGAAATTGTATCTTTTCCATCCGCACCGACGCCTATTTCGCCGTTTAAGCTCAAGAAGGCAAAAGCAAACGGAATAATCTTAACACCCAAGCCTGGGATCGAATTGATCGGGCATTTGTTTCGTCCCACTATCAACACCCCTCGCCCCGCAGTGATAATTTTAGTCAGCGCCGACGGCTTACAGCCCTCACATCTAAAATGGGCCAAACTCATAGCTGACTGGGGATACGTTGCACTTGTCATCGATAGCTTTAGATCAAGAGGCGGCACAGGTGCCACAGATACTCCTTCAGTCGGCATGCCAGCAGATGCTATGAACGGAGCCCGCTATTTGAAAGGTCTAGATTTTGTAAACGATGAAGAAATCAGTCTATTTGGGTTTTCAATGGGAGCGAGCCGCTTATTTTCAATTCTAGGAAAAACGGGTGAAAACAAATCTGCCGAGGGAACATTCAAATCTGGCATCGCTTTTTACCCCAACTGTATTTCTGATGTGGCATTGCAGGTCCCTTTTCTCGTATTCGCTGGTGACATGGATGACCTAATGTCGCTTGGAAGCTGCGAAGCAGCCCTCAACGAAGCCCCAAAGTATGAGAATGATATTTCTCTCACTGTATACCCCGGTGTCACTCATTTCTTTGACAATCCGAATTACCGCAAGGATACAGTGACCGCGAGCAAGAAGGCTTCCCCTCCAATATATTTCTCAACTAATCATTATGATTTGGCCGCTCACGAAGATTCAATACTCAAGGTCCAGAGTTTTTTAAAAAAGCATATGGGGCAATAGCCGTTACGGATGATTTAATTTGGCGTGAGTTAAAGTACGCCGTTAATAACTGCTCATTACGAATGCACCCTCTAGCGCAATCACTCCGAACTTTGCTAAGATCCTTTATACCCGCCCCGCGCCTATTTATGAGCAGCCAACCAAGGACACTTTTGCATGACCAATCCATTAATCAACGATCGTGATCGCTTTGCGGCAGCAAACCCCGAAACACGAGTTATCTTGAACGGTCGCAACTGGGGTGTCCTTGATGTGGGTGCGGGCCCCGTATTATTATTAATCCCCGGCACCCTTGGTCGCGGAGACATATTCTGGCACCAGATCGAAGCATTATCAGATCGAATGCGCATTGTCGCAATCAGCTACCCCGATGGTGGTGGGATCAAAGATTGGGCCGCAGATTTAGCGGAATTATTTGACCAGTTACATATTGAAAGTGCGAGCGTACTCGGCTCGTCGCTTGGTGGCTATTTAGCACAGTATTTTGCAGGGACGTACCCCACAAAAATTGTGAAACTATTTGCCGCTAACACCCTGCATTCTGTGAAAGGGTTAGATCAACGTGCTCCTTATTCAATGGATTTGGAAACGGCACCTATAGATGACCTTCGGGCGGGATTTGGTAACGGATTGAAAGCATGGGCCAAAGTCCATCCTGATCAAAGCGATTTGGTTGAATTATTGTTGCAAGAATCCGATGGTCGAATTTTGGAAAGCGAATTACGGGCACGGCTTAACGCCTTAAAAACAGGGCCTGAATTACCACAAAATCAATCTGAAGTGATCACAATTGAGACCGCTGACGACCCGTTGATCCCGCTTGAAATTAGGGATGCCGTTCGCGAACGGTTAGATCCGTCCTCTGCGTTTCGGTTTTTATGGGGTGGGCATTTTCCCTATGTCGTCCGCCCTGATCTATACACCTCCTTATTAGAGAAATCCTTAGGACTGCAGGAGACGGGACCTAAGTGGAAAGATGGGAGCCTGTCTGAGCAATGAAAATCCTAAGCAGTCAAGATGTCAGACACCTTCTCCCAATGACAGAGGCTATTGATGTTGTCGCCGCTACCATGGTCAATGTGTCTAAAGGCACTGAAACATTACCCCTGCGAAATGCTATTCCCGTGGGGGGAGACAACAAAATGGGAATAATGCCCGGTGCGATTTCTGATCCTTCCTGTTTCGGCGTTAAACTTGTCAGTCTATTTCCAGGAAATCCAGCATTGGGATTATCTTCACACTCCGGCGCAATTGTCCTGTTCGAAAGCGAAACGGGCAGCGCTATAGCAATGATGGATGCGGGGCTTCTCACTGCCATCAGAACTGCCGCAGCCAGTGGCGCGGCGACCAAAACCCTCTCCCGTGAAAACGCAAGTTCACTAGCCATAATCGGGTACGGAGAACAGGCTGAATTTCATCTGGACGCTGTATGTGCCGTTAGAGACATACAGCGGCTCTATGTAGCGGGCCGTTCTGCTGATAAAGCCAGCGACTTTGCAGCCCGTGCTGCGATCAAATACCCAGCGCTAGAAATTTTCTCTGGAACAGATGTAAAAGCTGCCGTGCAAAATGCCGATATTATCTGCACCGTAACTGCGTCCCCCACCCCGATACTGAACGGTCAATGGTTACGTGCTGGCACTCATTTGAACGTAGTGGGCTCGTCCATTCCGTCTATGCGCGAAATAGACGATGAGGCTGTGCTTCGATCTTCGGTTTGGGTCGACTATTTAAAATCGGCTGAGGCACAGGCCGGTGAAATCGTCCATATGATCAACGCAGGCACTTTATCCAAAAAGGATATAAAGGGCGAAATTGGCCAGGTTATTTCAGGGGAAATTGCGGGCCGAACAGATAACGTTCAAATAACACTTTATCGGTCATTGGGGATCGCAGCCCAGGATCTTGCTGCTGCCCATCATGTGTTAAAGAAGGCTGATGCTGCTGGAATGGGCCTAGACGTTGACTTTTGATGACGCCATGTGAGACGACAGAACAGAGGAATTTTCAGTTACGAGAGAACAGTTGCCAAAGGCTCTCCCACCTTTAACAAGGTTTCCCTGCCTGCCGCGCTATTTTTGACGAGATCTTCACTGAATTGAATTCGATCTTGCTCAAACACGACAACAACTGTTGAGCCACCAAATTTGAAAAATCCTTTTTCATCCATTTTTTGGACAGTGCCGTTTGTACGGGTATTAACGATACTACCAACGCCAAAGGCCCCAACCTCAATAAAGCACATAGTACCCGCATCTTGCGTATCCATAAGCGTGTATGTCCGTTTGTTTTCACCGAAAATATCTGGACCACTGCCCAGCGCGATGGGATTGACGGAATGCAGCGCACCTTGAATGTCAGCACTCTTTGTAATGGTTCCCGTACAAGGAAAATGATACCGATGATAATCCGCAGGACACAGCCGAATAATAGCAAGCGCTCCATTGGTAAAACGCTCATAAACATCTGGCAGCATTGTTTTTATTGAAAACGGAAACCCTTTAACGGGAATAAACGTATTTTTGTCGAGTTTTGGAAAGACTAGTGTGCGCCCATCGGCAGGGGACACAATATCTTCTTTTTTAGTACTGAAAGGTCGCGCGTCTTCTTTTAAACGGCGGATAAAAAAATCGTTGAAGGATGTGTAACTTTCAGTCGTCTCCGCAAATTCACTCTCGTCGACTTCAAGTTCTGTAATTGTTGGGACAATTTTGCTTTTGGAAAAGGAGGAACTGTACCATGCACCCATCAATTTACTGATAAAGCTCGACCGAAATAAAACGCGTTCAAGGAGATGAGATTCAGAATTTTGATACGCCCACCGGATCCATTTTTCTCCCAAAATGGTCTCTTCAAACTCAATCCCGGTTTTACGGTCAATCACATAAATTGGTGCCGATTTGGCCATAACGCGCCTTGTTTTTATAAGTAAACTAAACTTTCACTGCACCGTTTTCCGGCGAAAACCATTGAAGCTGGAAAACGGGACAGGTCAATTGTGGGCTTTATCCTACGCGGTGAAGGGCGCAAATCTTATTGCCTGATGGATCCCGCAGGTACGCAAGATACAGATCACCATTACCACCTTTGCGGACGCCAGGAGGGTCCTCACATGTAATTCCACCGTTGGCCACACCAGCAGCGTGCCACTTGTCTGCCAATTCAGTTGTTGATGCCGCAAAACCAATGGTGCTGCCGTTGCCATTACAGGCGGCCTCACCGTCGATAGGTTTGCTGATTGAGAATATTCCGGCTTTTGTGTAATAAAAGCACCGGCCATGAGCATCTATTATGCCTGGTTTATGTCCCAGTTCTCCAAGGATCGCATCGTAAAATATTTTTGCTTTTTCTACGTCGTTTGCTCCGACCATAATATGGCTAAACATACTAACTCCTGTTTATAATTATTTTTTTCAGTTGTTCCGTGATAGTTTTAATCTGTGTCACCACAGAATGCTAACACTTTGAGAGTAGATCAGTATAATTCACGCACCCCTACAGCGTCACCTGCCAAGGCATCAGCCAGCGCCGCATTCCGAGAGCTCGCATCACGGTGGCTGCGGGAGTGTCTTTCATCGAGGCTGGCAGAAGGAATTTCTACCGGGCATGAAGCTACGCCAGAAATTCTGGTGGTACAGACAAGATAGAAAGTCTTTTAAACCTTATTCCAGCCATTAGCCCTTTAAGTGCTCTTCTATCGTCACTTTGCCTTGGCTTCTTTTTCAGCAGCTAATCTCAACGCTTTCAATCTCTCAGTCTTTTCCTGTGATTTTTCTGCGATTGCGTCTTTAGCCTTAATCAGTTTCTTATCTGCATTTTTAATTGGACTGCGATCTTTAAACTCATTGTCATCACCACGCGCCATAGCCGCTATCATTTTGTCATCGGCATTGTTTGGTCGGTTGCCTCCTGATCCCATTTTTCTACCTTCTCCGCTGTATGTTGGTAACTAGGTTTAAGAGTATTTTCTGCCTTACTTGTATACCAAACGTTAGAAAATTCAACTGAGTAGAATAACTACATTTGCAGCGGCATCGGTTTCCAGTCTCCTCCCATGGTATTTAGAGGTCTCTAAACTCGTCACCCTTCTCCCAGAAAATGCAAATGCCTGACGAAACACAATCAGCAAGCTATGTGCCCAGAAGAAATTAGGGGACAATGCCGTATTGGACCTAGTACGATGTGATCCCGTATTGGTTTGAGGACGTAAAAATGAAACTTGATGGTTCTTGTCATTGTCAGTCCGTAAAATTTTCTCTGCAATCAAAGCACCCCTACCCTTTCAACATTTGTTACTGCTCAATTTGCCGTAAGACGGCGGGTAGTAGTGGTTCCGCAATAAATCTGTCAGGTGACTTTGCCTCTTTGAAAGTTCGAGGCAAAGAAAATCTGTCGATCTATCAAGCGAGGCAGATTGATGAAATAACGCAGAAAAAAATTGAAAGCCCTATGCAGCGGAGCTTTTGCAAAACATGCGGCTCTCACCTTTGGGGTTGGGACCCAAGATGGCCTGAATTGGTTCATCCACATGCGGCTGCAATTGATACAAAACTGCCAACGCCACCTGAACACACGCATTTGATGGTGGGCTACAAGCCCTCGTGGGTTCGTGCGAGCCCTTCTGAAACCGATAAATCTTTCGAAGAATACCCCAACGAAAGTATCGCAGCCTGGCATGACCGTTTAAATTTAACTTGTTAGCTTGTGGAAGCTCGGAAATGGAAACTCGAACTCAACAAGACAAGTCATAAAAAAACCGCCACCAGTAACCGGATCACTGGTGGCGGTCATATGTTTCCACCGGAACAAAATTCCGCTGAAGATGGCTGTTAGTTAGACAGCAAGCTGCCTTTGGTAGCGCCGTTCCATAAGAAAAGCGCAAAGAGACGCTGATCCAGCAAATATAAGTGCTGCTGTAGCGAGTTGGAGATCGCTAAATGGAATTAGCTTACTTCCGCCTGGTGTTGCAAGGCAAAGTCCACCGACCAAGATAAACCCACGAATAGGCCACCCTAGAATAGGATGCCGATGCAAATTACCCACTCCCATCAAATATCCTTGAAGAGAGCTGGCGATCAGAATTACGCCTCCCACGGCGCAGACGAACAAAAGAAGAGTTCGCGATAACTCGCCTTGCAATATGAGCGCAGGGTCCAACACAAAGAAAAATGGAACAAAATAGATAATTGATCCAAGACGCATTGCTTGAAACCCTGTTTTCATGGGGCTTGCACCAGCAATAGAAGCTGCGGCAAAAGCACCAAGAGCAACGGGAGGAGTGATAAATGATACCATGCCCCAGTAGAGAATAAACAGATGGACTGACATTGGATTCAAGCCCCCCTGTATGAGGGCAGGTGCGAGAACGATAGCCAAGAAAATATAGGCTGCCGTAACTGTCATGCCAATTCCCATAATGAAACTGGTAATCGCACCCATGGCAAGAAGAACAAGGATATTGCCGCCGGCAATAAAGATCAGATCATTTACCAGCGTTCCAGCCATCCCAGTTATGGACAAAGCACCAACAATCAATCCGACGCCCACGAGAATAGATGCAATTTCTGAAAGCAATTTTCCGGTTGCTTCAATGAATGCATACAGGTCCTTCATTTTCCAACGCGTGTGCGGGAAAAGCTGGTTTATAGCCAAAAGAAGCACTGTGGCATAAAACGGCGCGAGAACTTCTTGCTTAAGATAAATCAGCATTACAATCAGCAGAACGAAGACTGCAATGAAATGCCATCCTTCCAGGAGAGTCTTTTTGAGACTTGGTAGCTTCTCTTTTGGAATACCCGGCATTTCATTTTTGGCGGCAAATGCATCGATTTGAATGAATAAGGCCAGATAATATAGAACAGATGGAATAATTGCTGCTACTGCAATGGTGATATAAGGCACATCAAGGAAAACGGCCATAATAAAGGCTGTAGATCCCATGATCGGTGGCATAAGCACACCACCTGTTGACGCGCAAGCTTCCACTCCGGCGGCATAAGATCGGCTAAAACCTGTCTTACGCATGGCTGGAATTGTCATTACACCCGTCGTAATCACATTAGAGACAACACTTCCGCTCATCGAGCCCATCAAACCTGAGGAAAAAATGGCAACCTTGGCAGGTCCGCCTCTCACATGCCCTAAAAGTGCGAAGGCCAAATTGATGAAAAAGGCACCGCCACCAGTTTGTGTCAACGCGACACCAAAGATCAGAAAGCCAATGACCAAGTTAGCCAAGGCTTGCATGGGAATACCCAACATGCTTTCGGCGCTAAGGGTGTGGTATGCCAATGTATCTGCCACTGAACTGGATAACCCTGAAATTGGGCCAGGCATAACATCTGCATATAGCGGATAAAGCGAGATTAAAGTGACGATCACAAAAAGTGCTGTTCCACCTGCACGGCGAGTTGCTTCAAGAACCAAAACCCAAAGGAGAAAACCAAGGACCACAATATGTGTCGGTGCGCCCATTTCCCAGCCGCTATCAAGGATTTTTTCGGCATTTAGGAAGAAATACACCAGAAGGCCGAACATAGTTGAGGCTGCCAGAATATCGTACCAAGGGACTTTCTCTTTATTCGCAGCGCTTGACGCTGGGAATATCAGAAAGCTCAAAGGCACAAGTAATCCGAACAATGCATATTGGTATTTATTATCTAACCAAATATGTCCGACGAAAAAGCCTATATTAAACAGCTGATTAACGGCGAGTAATGTGACAACGACTGTTGCCGTCATTAAAAGCAAACGCCATCCGTTACTAAGGGAACGATGGCGGCCCCCCTCCTGGGAAGCCGCCTCCGTTTCTATTTCATTATCGCGTACGTCCATTAGGGATTCATGCCCTTCGACTTAAGAGCGGCAGCACGAACTTCCATCCATTTAGCCTTAAAGTCGTCGTCAGACACGTCCATTGAAGCCATGGTTGCCCAGGCTGCAGCGAGTGTGTCTTGGCGATCGATCAGGCCGTTATTATGGGTGTCCATATCGGCAGTCCATACACCAACTTCTTTCCAGTATTTAACAGCAGCTTCATGGTACGGAACCGCCCATTTAAACGTCTGTCTATCAAGAGCCCAACCCGGCATTGCAGGAAGCGCATCTTTGTAATTGTCATACTGTGTGTGAATGGCTTTCGTCATAGAATAAACAAGGGCCGGCTCCTGGTCGTCACGGGTAACCAGAATTGGATAAGGATACGCGCCGGCTTCTTGCGGAGTTTCCTTCGACAAGCCAGATCCCAACGTCGCTGTATGGCGAACGAAATATGGAGCTACTTTTTTAACGCGGTCCCAACCAGCATTATCTGAATGAGGCCAGTCTGGCCAGAAAATGCCACGTGGAGACGCTTGGAGTTTCTTAGTCGGACCCGAAACAGTAGAGGCAATCGCAGCATCAACTTGACCACTGACCATTCCCTTCCACATCGCGCCGTAACCACCAAATTCAATGACTTCTACGTCATCAAAAGTGTATCCAGCAAAAGCAAGTGCCGCTTCAGCGCCAATAGTCAACGCAGGCGAGCCGCGAACGATACCGACGCGTTTGCCTTTAAGGTCTTTCATTGTTTTGATGTTTGCATCTGCAGCTGTTCCAAGACTGATATTGGCATCAGAGGTCGCTGTCATCAAAATACGGAGCTTTTGTGGGCCCCAAGCTTTTGCGGCAAAATTGAAAATGCCTTCAGATGCAAAATAAGTACCGCCACCATTGGCAACAAACTGTACTTTATTATTACGTAGTGGAGCCATACGTGAAATATCATTTTTGCCCGGAACCACACGGAGACTTACTCCGTATTTATCTTTCAAGGCCTTACCGATGGCAACAGACTGATTATATCCAGTCGTGCCAGTATTGTATGCGCTCCACGCAATTGTACTCGGTAGTTTCACCTCATCAGCAGTGGCAAGGCCAGTGATACTGAAAGCGATGGCGGACGCTACGGAAATTGAACCTATTTTCATTCGCATTGAATTCCTCCCAAAAGGCAGATGTTTTTTTCTTTTGTATAATCTGCTGAGGGGCTATTCTGCATAGCGGAATATGATTCCGCAAGAAATTATTACGTTTAACCTAATTTTAGATAAATTTATATATAGCTGCGTTGGACATACTGATAAAAAAATGACAATTGAAGATTTAGAAGGCTCCCCCGAGAAAGATCGCCATTTCGTAACATCGCTGGCGCGTGGGCTTGGTATACTTCGCGCTTTTAAGCCCGGTGAGGGAGCCGTCGGGAACAATGAATTAGCCAAAAGAACCGCTTTGCCAAGATCAACTGTTTCTCGCTTGACCAGCACGCTTGTTCAACTAGGCTACCTAATTCACCGTGAAGACATTGGGCGCTACGAGCCCTCTCCAGCCGTTTTGTCCCTAGGATACGCCGTTTTAGCCAACAGCCGCCTGCGCCTTTGTGCCTGCCCGGCCATGCGAGAAATGGCGCGGCAAACTGGATATAGTGTCGCCCTTGGTGCTCGAGAAAAATTGACCATGTTATATGTAGAGGCTGTACGAGGGACCGTCTCAAGTACACTGGTGCTTGAAATTGGCTCCTACATTCCCATCGCCACAACGTCCATGGGGCGCGCATTTCTATGTGGATTGAAAGAGTCTGAACGAGATTTCCTTCTTGATAATGTCAGAAGGCACGCCAAGGACGATTGGGACAAAGTTAAACGGGGATTCGAGGCCGCTCATAAGGATTATGTTGATCACGGTTTCTGTGTGTCCGCAGGAGAATGGCAACGGGCAACCTACGCCGTTGGTGTACCCGTGAAAGATAACAATAATGGTGATCTCATGTCCTTCAACTGCGGAGGATCGGCATACCTTGTATCAGAAGAAAAATTACGAGAAGAAATCGGCCCACAGTTGGTTGCCCTCGCCCGTGGCGTTGAAGTCATGTGCGGTCCCGGCTAAATGAGCCAACCAATATTCCCCACCAGATCGTCGATAAGGTTGACCGTCATTTGCATCGGGCCCGTTTAGATCATTTAATTGGGGAAATATTTACATCTTCTGTAATCGCGTTCTGAATTATTGATTTGAAGAAATCTGCCAGTGCTTTAAGACAGATCAGGAAATGACTGATTTACACCAAATAGACCCGCCAAAATCAATTGAATTTGATGATTTGTATTTTTCTGCTGATAACGGATTAGCGGAAAGCAAATTTGTGTTTTTGGACGGTAACAAGTTACCTGAAACTTGGTTGGAACCCGATCGTTTTGTTATTTGTGAAACAGGTTTTGGAACGGGTTTGAATTTTTTGTCGGCGTGGAAATTATTTGAAGAAACGACGGACCCGCAGCAATCACTTGATTTCATTTCTTTTGAAAAATATCCATTAGACGCGGAAAAAATAGGATTGTACCTACAACCGTGGCTTACCTTTTTTGACGGCCGATTGCAGAAATTGGTGTTGCATTACCCACCAAAAATTCCCGGTTTTCATCGTATTGTGTTAAATGAGCGCGTAACGCTTACGCTCATTTTCGATGATATCAACGATGCGATTCCAAAACTCGTTGCTGATGTCGATGCGTGGTTTCTAGACGGTTTCAAACCTTCCACAAACCCTGATATGTGGAGTGACACTGTTATGGAAAATATGGCTCGATTAAGCCGCAAAGGAACGCGCCTTGCGACTTTTACTGCCGCAGGAAAAGTGCGAAGGGGCCTCATCGCAGCCGGATTTTTCGTTGAAAAAGTAACGGGATTCGGGCGCAAACGTGAGATGATAATCGGCTGCTTCGCAGGTAAAGAGACGTGAAAATTGCGATTATCGGCGGTGGTTTAGCTGGATGCGCACTGGCTTGGGTACTCCACCAACTGGGCCAAGAACCTGTTGTCTATGAAGCTGGTTCTGAACTTGCGAACGGTGCCTCTGGGAATTTTTCTGGACTATATAACCCACGTTTTTCTGCATTGCGCGGGCCGGATGCTGATTTTTATTCAGCCGCCTATGCTTTAGCACTCCGTAGCTTTAAGACATTCGATGATATCGATTGGTGCCCAACCGGTGTGCTACATGTAATGGATACGGAGAAAAAAGAAAAACGTTTGAAACGAACCGTGACAAACTGGGACTGGGCGTCAGATCACATGCACCTTGTCTCCTCCGAAGAGGCCACAAAAATTGCTGGTGTTGATATTGAATACGGCGCCCTGTATTTGCCGGATGGGGGCAGTATCGCGCCAAGGAAACTCTGCGCAGCATACATGCAGAATATCGAACACTACCTTAATACCCCTATTGAAAACCTTGAAGGCATCGACGCTGATGTCATTGTCTTGGCGTGCGGCCCGGCAGTTCTCGAATTCGTGCCCAGCCTTCCGATTATCCCGGTCCGCGGACAAATCACTCAGGTGAAATCCACACAGAAATCAGCAAATCTTAAATGCGGTATTTGTTATGAAGGATATCTAATGCCTGCACAAAATGGAGTTCACACTCTGGGCGCCACGTTCCAGCCCAGCGTAGATCATTCGAATATTATCAAACAGGATGATCAGGACAATATTCAAAAATTGGCTGAAGCAATTCCCGGCCTAGAGGTCGGCTTAGAAGTCCTAACACAGCGTGCATCTGTCCGGGCAACCTCTAGAAACCGCTTTCCCATCATTGGTCTGGCACCGGAATGGGACAACGTCTATATTTCCGCCGCCCATGGCTCTTACGGTATTCTTAGCTCATTGATGGGCGCTCATTTGCTCGCAGATATGATCATGGATCGTCCCCGTTGCTTACCTGCAGACGTAATTGCAGCTCTATCCACTCAAAGGTTCAAAAAACGGTCTTAAGTTACAAGCAACTGTCGGCAGTGATCGTTTCTGGTCATTGGCCGAACTGAGTTCAACACCCAAAACACCTAAGATGACCTTAAGAGGAAACAGTAGCCGATATTATATCTGTAATTAATGAGAAAAAATAACAGGAACAGTCATATGAGCAAATATGTTCCGTGTGGTGCCACCTAAAATGGCTTCACGCAGTCGCATATGACTAAAGGCTCCCATTACGATTAAGTCATGTCCCTTTTCAAACACATTATTTAGGATCACATTCGCGACATCAATGGCGCTATTAGCAACAATTTTCAAAGAGATCTCAATGCCATGTTCAGATAGATACCGAGCCACGTCAGATCCTTTAAACTGGTCTTCCTCTGATTTTGAAATAATGATTACATCGACAGATTTAGCTTTCTTCAAAATTGGAAGCGCTGCGCGCACAGCTCTTGCGGACTCTGGACTATCGTTCCAAGCCACTGTAACTGCCTCACCGATTGTCTCTCCTATTGCAAGATGCGGCACTACCAAAACGGCGCCCGCTGCCGAAACAACGACATCGTCTACAATGTTCCTGCCGGTTGAGTTCGGATTATCTTGAGTGATAATCGTGAGGTCGTTTACACGGGATCTGCGGCCAATAAACGGAATGACTTCTTCGATCCCACTTTCCCAAGATGCCGTGGCTATTTTACCGATGTCTTTCATTTTTCTCTCGAAAGCTTTCTGCGACGCCTCCAGTCTCTCCTCTTGTTGTTTTGCAAAGGATTGGAGAAGTTCGCGCGGTAATTCCGCGGTGACATATGTGGGAACATTGACTCTGTTTTCCACACCGACACCATTAACATGAGCACTAAATTTGTCAGCCAACAATGCTGCAGCCTGCAGAGCATTATCTGAGTTGTTCTGATCCACATGGACGAGTATAGATTTGATGGACATTTCCTACTCCTGCTTTAAAGATTGCCTTCGACTTCTACAGTCAACCGATTGCTTTAGGAGCGCATTGATGCAACTCAATACCACGAAAAGAACTAGCTTTTACGGAGGTAAACCATCCAATAGGTTATGGCAACGAAACCACTTCCACCGATTATGTTTCCCGCAGTGACAAGAATAATGTTGGTTACAAACCCACTGAAAGTGACCGCTTCAGATCCGGCAAAATAGGCGATGGGGATCAAATACATATTGGCGATAGAATGCTCGAACCCTAGGGCCACAAACGCTGTAATTGGGAAAACAATTGCTAGAATTTTACTAACCACTGATCGAGCCGAAAAACACAACCAAATTGCCAAGCAAACCAAAGTATTACATAAAATACCCCGAACAAAAGCCTCATCCATGGGTAAATTTAACTTTGCCTCAGCTATTCCAATAGCAGTCAAAGCTACGTTTCCACCATCCAGTGCCAGAATGCCCGACATTGCAACTAGCAACGCAATACCTAACGATCCTAACAAATTCCCTATGTAGACAATGCTCCAGTTTCTAAAGAGCTGCAGGTGTGTAATTTTGCGGTCTGCCCACGCCATAACAATTAAATTATTTCCAGTGAACAGCTCAGCGCCTCCGACGACGACCAATACAAGCCCAGTGGAAAAGGCGAGCCCCCCCAACATTCTTGTCGGGCCAAATCCTAAGCCGCTCCCGGTTATTACAAGGGTATAAAATGCTCCACCAAAAGCGATGAATGCTCCCGCCAAAATGGCCAATATAAGGGTTGATGCAAAACCAATATTTGCCTTGGATATGGCTGCATTTTCAACTCGCTGTGCTATTTCTTGCGGTGAAAATGCGTCCAGCGTTAAAGAACTAGGAGCCTTGTTGTCATCTGGCATGTCCTTGCCCCTTTCCCTCTTTTAATAATGACTTCCTGAGTTGCGCCAAAATGTCTTTGCGATGATCATCTCCGTTTGCCTGCTCGAGAACTGCCCGAACATCTAATGTCAATTGAGCTAACTCGTTATGCCAATCAGGTTTATCGAGTTGCTCAACGTTAAGCCTTTTGGAAACATCTGTTATCCGACTAACCTTGCCCGAGCTTGTCAGTTCGTAATCGTCATCCAGCATCGGGATCAAGAGTTTGTTTTCATCAAACCCAGAATTTAAGATGTCAGATTTCAAAGAATAAAGAGCCTCCTTATTTCCGTGTGTCAAAAACAAGCCACTCTCAATGGGTGAACGCGCATCTATCCATTGGATTAATCCCGCTCCGTCAGCATGCCCTGAATAAATATCAATTTTTCGGATTCTGGCCCTAACCTGAATAGCTTCTCCCATGATTTTCACACTTTTCAGACCCTTTTCAAGCAAACTACCCAAAGTTCCCTCAGCCTGATATCCCACCAACAAAATTGTCGATTTGGGCCGCCAAAGATGATTTTTCAAATGATGCCTAATACGGCCCGCATCGCACATTCCACTGGCCGCTAAAATGATAACGCCCTCAGTGTAGCCCGCAATTGATTTGCTCTCGTCGACGGATTCCGTAAAACGGAAGCTGCTATGCTTGAAGGGTGGCGTATGTTTACCGACATTCTGCAGGGCCTCTGCAAACTTAGCGAATACAGCCGTTATTCTTATAGCTAGAGGGGAGTCCAAAAACACCAAGGATCCTGGTATTTTTTCATTTTGTAACAACCAAGAAATGTCGAGAAGCAGCTCCTGCGTTCGTTCAACAGCAAAAGATGGAATTACAAGAGCACCGCCCGCAGCCATAGCCTGATTAATCTCATTTGCCAGTATTTTCCGCCGCTCAGGAATAGATACATCTTGTCGATTACGTCCCCCATAGGTCGATTCACAAATGACAAAATCAAATCCCGACGGAGCGTCAGGATCTTCATGGAAAAGTTTGTGGTCGGGGCCGATGTCGCCTGAGAAAAGCAATTTGCGCATCTTGCCATTATCTTGGATTTTCATCTCAATAGAGGCTGAGCCTAGAATATGGCCAGCATTCCAAAAACGAGCCTCTACATTTCGACCTAGCTCAATCCATACGCCATAATCAACACCCTGAATTTGACTGAGAGCTAATTCAGCCTCTTTTTGTGTATAAATAGGTTTGACTTGAGGTTTTCCGCGCCGTTGGTTGCGTTGATTGAGCCTGGAAACTTCTATTTCTTGAATGTACCCACTATCTGGCAACATGTAATTCAGCAGCTCTTTAGTCGCATGTATGGCGTATACCGGCCCCCTAAAACCTGCGTTAATAAGTTTTGGAACCATAGCGCTATGATCGGTGTGCGCATGTGTGAGCAGTACAAAATCTATCTCAGAGGGCAAAAATGGAAACTGATCATAATTCAATGCCTTCAGGGTTTTAGTTCCTTGAAACAATCCACAATCGATCAAAAACTGACAACTTTCCGTCCGCACCCAATAACATGAACCTGTAACAGTTCCAGCGGCACCACAAAATTTAATTTTAATTGTCATTCCAAATTTCCTCTCTCAGCGGCTTAATACGAAGCGGAGTCAGTAAAACACAATTGGAAGCCCCCTTATCGGAGACGATTTCACTCCAGGTGATAACCGTTGTCTTTTGCTGCAAACTCACTAGCAAAGGCGTAATCCGATTGAAAGTTGGCATATATTCGGTAGAGAGGTTCTCCCGACGCAACTGTGTCGCCAATTTTTTTGAATAAATCAATTCCTGCACCTTTTTCAAACGGTGCTCCGGCAAGTCGTGCAAGTCGGCTAATGCGGAAACAATCTATGGCGCTAACGGTCCCTCGACGAGGGGCCAAAACATCTTTCGTCAAAGTCCCCAAGGTATAGGGGGTATCAACCTTACCCTGATATTTAATTATACGTTCCATCGACGATAATGCGTCTCCTGAATCAAGGAGCTCTTTTGCCCTATCGTAACCACTCCCGCCTCGTAAATCGGGATCAGTTTCCAAAAGCGCACCTGCTATCTGTAGAGATTTCTCACGCAAATCCAACGGTGCATTTGGCTGACACGCTAACACCGCCATAACATCTCTTGCTTCCAGCACGGGACCAATGCCCTGCCCAATGGGTTGAGACCCATCAGTGACTGTAACCTCCACATGCACGCCCACTTTATCACCTACAAATTCGAACAGTTTGCGCAGGCGCATGGCGCTATCAAGGCTGCTAACCTTCGCGTACCGACCAACAGGAATATCAATTAGTAAATGGGTAGATCCCGCAGACATCTTCTTTGACATGATCGAGGCGACCATCTGCTCTCGTGTATTGATGGAAAGCGGTCGCTCTACCGATATAAGAATATCGTCAACCGGAGAGAGCCCTACATGCCCGCCCCAAACAATACAACCGTTGCACCTCTTCACAACATCTTGCATCTCCTCGACTGTCAAATCGACACGAGACAAAACTTCCATAGTATCTGCTGTTCCGGCAGAAGATGTGATGGCCCTTGATGATGTTTTTGGAATAATTAGACCGTGAGCCGCGACAATAGGGACAACAATCATCGATGTACGGTTACCAGGCACGCCCCCTACACAATGTTTGTCGACAATGTTAGGCTCCCCCCAAGTCAATCGATGCCCAACGTTTGCCATCGCTTCGGTAAGCGCCAACATTTCATCTGTTGTCATAAAACCTGCTGAAGACACGAGAAAAGCTGCGATCTCTTTCTCAGAATACCTATGATTTACAATATCGTTGATAATCATCGTAATCTGCTCTCGATTGAGAGCAGCACCATGTATCTTGCTTCGCAAATGCTCTAAACTTCGGGGTTGTCGAGAAGGAGCTATAGAAACCTTGGCTCCTTCGGCCAAACCTAAGCGACGAAAAGCTTGCTCAGACAAACCAAGTTCTTTCAACCCCACCATATTCTCATCGTCTACGATTAAAAGAGAGGCTTGTATTCTTTTATCTCCGGCGATAACGTCAATTTTTCTAAGAGCTAAGAATTCTTCAGGACGGCAGGCTTCGCAATGCCGAGCAAGAAAGGCAACGTTATCGGGATAAGTGTCTATTTTGACGCTCTTCAACCGCAACATGAATTTTCCCGTCTAAATTAGACTTCCACTATGTTTCAATAAGTTATCTACCGCTTTGATCTTGCTCAAAAGAAAATTGTGATCGGTGTGCGTCAAATCAAGGATCAGTTCGTGTGTCCACTGTAAACTCAAACTCACATTAGAAACAATAAGGAAAACGCGTGAGCCCTCTCCTAATTCTATTGATTTGCCTCGTTTTGGCTCGCGGTTTTGGAAGTGCCGCCCAAGCCATAAAGTTACCGCCATCCGTTGGTGAAATTGGTGCTGGTATTTTACTGGTTTGGCTCGCAGCGACCTATGGTGATAGTCAGCCGTTCCTACACGAGATCATTGCCAATGACTTGATACACATTGGAGCAAGCATCGCGGTTTTTTTCATTGTTCTGAATGCTGGCATCGAAATGCAACCGAGAAAGCTGATGGAATCTTCTGGCAAAGCTTTGGTCGTCGCCTGCGGCGGTGTTGTTGTCCCGCTGATCGGCGGCATTATTCTCAGTTGGTATATGCTTGAGGGATCTAGTCAAAGAGATATTCAGGCTCTACTAACAGGGGTCGTCTTGTCGATTACCGCCCTCCCTGTCGTTATCAAAATCTTAGCCGAATTAAAAATACTGCAAACCGCAGCAGGGGAAGTCATAGTCGCTGCGGCGCTGTTTGACGACATTATCACCCTTTTTCTACTCGCGCTGTTGCTCGCGATTGTCGAAACTGGAGAGCTGCCTGCCCTAAGTGAGTTTCTTTATCTGTTTGGTAAAATTGTGGGATTCTTTCTCTTAACAATAGTCATCGGCGTGCACATATACCCCCGGGTTCGCCATGGACTGAAAACTCTAGAAGCCGCAGCTATGGAATTTAGTGTTTTGATAATGGCCGCTCTAGCTTATGGGTGGCTTGCTGAAACACTATCACTACACTGGATTATCGGCGTTTTCATGGCCGGACTATTCTTTGAAAAATCGCAAGTGGGCATCCGCAGTTATGTGCAATTGAAAGCAACCGTTTCAACGGCAGTTTCAGCCGTTCTAGCTCCCATATTTTTCCTCTCTATTGGGCTATATGTTGATTTCGAGGCCCTATTTGTAGTGCCTGGCTTGCTTGTATCGCTAGCGTTGTTTGCAATTGTCAGTAAAATTGTTGGTGCCGGGGGAATGGCTCGAGTTTTGGGGTTTGATAATCGAAGCGCCTCTGTCATCGGCATAGCGATGAGTGCACGGGGCGTCGTTGAGCTTGTCATTTTAGATATCGCCTATGAAGCCGGCGTTTTTGCAGGAGAAACGGAGCAAGATCAAATTGGAACTTCGCTCCTATCCACATTAATATTGGTCAGCATCGTAACCACCGTTGTCGCCCCCTTATTTCTAAGATTGATTATTTCTCGCGGACCTGCCGAAATTAGATAAAGACTTCTGACTGAAGGACACACTCGTGATGGTAAAAACAATAAGGAACTCCAAATCTTCGGAAACAGGTTCGGAGCCCACACTTGCACGTAGTCTTTCATTACCCCTTTTAGTTTTGTACGGTCTGGGTGTAACCGTTGGTGCAGGGATCTATGTGCTAATTGGAGGAACCGCAGAAAAAGCGGGATACTACGCACCAATTTCATTTGTAGTCGCTGCAATTGTTGTCTCATTCACCGGCTTTAGTTACGCGGAGCTATCAACTCGATTTCCCGTAAGTGCCGGCGAAGCCGCCTATGTCAAAGAAGGTTTCCGTTCTCCTTCTTTTTCACTTTTAGTGGGCCTCATGGTTGTTGTGTCTGGAGTAGTCTCTTCTGCCGCAGTTACCTTGGGTTCTGCTGCATATCTTCATGCATATATACCGATATCTGAAGACCTTTTGCTTGCCATTGTTATCGTAATAGTGGGCTTGATTGCTATCTGGGGTATTCTGGAGTCCGTACGTTTCGCAGCCTTAATAACATTGATTGAAATTGGCGGACTAGGGTTAGTTGTTGGATATGCTTTCTTCGTCACTCCAGATTTACTTAACAATGCACATTTACTGATACCGCCATTTGAAGTAGTGGCTTGGTCAGGAATTTTTTCCGCTGGATTATTGGCCTTTTTCGCTTTTGTTGGGTTCGAGGATATTGCAAATATAGCGGAAGAAGTAAAACAGCCTAAAAAGACGCTCCCATGGGGTATCCTACTCACCCTTATCTTAGCGACAACCGTCTATCTCATTGTGGTTTCTGTTGTTATTCTTATGGTTCCTATGGCAGAACTCTTGAGCTCTACCACGCCTCTTTCTCTGGTGTTTGCATCTGCCCCGCCCTGGATTAAGGGTCTTTTTGGTCTAATAGCCTTTTTTGCCACCATTAACGGTGCCCTTATTCAAGTCATTATGGCTTCTCGTGTTTTATATGGCCTGGGCAAACAAGGATCGTTACCGAGCTTTATCACCTATATTTCCCCCCGGACCCGGACACCAATAACTGCGAGTCTGATCATCATCGGCCTTATTGTCATTCTGGCCTATACGCTACCCATTGTTGAACTCGCTGAAATGACTTCAATAGTCGTGTTATTGGTATTCACTTTGGTAAATCTAGCACTGATCAGAATAAAACTATTAGACGGCGCAGAGACCGTAGGGGAAGTCTTTTACGTACCTCTTTGGGTCCCCATACTTGGCTGCCTTACCAGTTTGGGTCTTCTTATGGCTGGCTTCTTTATTTGATTGCTCTAAACTCGACGGGTCTACCCATGAAGTCACAATCTTAAAAATTGTTTCATATCAATGTTCTTCTTCTTCACCGCGGGTAAAAAAGAAACTGCTTAATTTTCAGTAGAAAAGTATCGGCGTTACTTTGAAGATCGTCGTTCATTTAGCTTCTTTAATTGAATTCCTCGATTCGAAGAGGGCCCCTAAAGTCATTGTTTTTGGAGGATAATTTGAAACAAATTCCATATTGGGTTTGGTTTGCCATTATTGGGTTTATGTTTGCGGCAATGTTATTGTCCACTCAATTGGTGCAACAACCAAAAGAAGCTAAAATTTCATATAGTGAATTTAAGCAAACTGTGTTGAACGGTGATATAAAAGAAGTCACTCTTGACGGGGACAAAGCAAGCGCACTCTTAAGTTCACCCAAGAAGTTTGGAGCAACTACAACTGATTTTGAAAGAGTGTCAACAATCACGCCGGCTAGTGGCGACCCCGATCTTATAAAACTTCTCGAGAAAAATAATATCATCATATGGAACCGCCCTTTGGATGATGGAATTGGCTGGCTTAAAAGTATAGTGCCGTGGTTTGTTCTGTTTGGCGTTTATATTTTCTTCCTGCGACGGATGCAGGGTAATGTTATGGATCGTTTTGGCGGACGTAACTCTCAGGATTTTTTAGTTGGATCTTCGGCCCAAGAAGAGAAAACTGAACGAAAGGTGACTTTTGACGATGTGGCCGGACAAGAAGGCGCTAAACGAGAGGTTGCCGAACTTGTCGATTTCCTGAAACATCCGCAAACCTATGAGAATGTTGGTGCTGAACCTCCAAGAGGCGTTTTGCTAATGGGGGCTCCTGGAACCGGAAAAACGCTCCTCGCCAGAGCATTGGCTGGTGAAGCTGGCGTCAACTTTTTTCATATATCTGCTTCCGAATTCATTGAAATGTTCGTTGGTGTTGGCGCGTCCCGCGTGCGAAAAATGTTTGAGGAGGCAAAAAAACGAGCCCCCAGCATAATTTTTATTGATGAGTTGGATGCCGTTGGCCGAGCAAGAGGAACCGGCTTTGGCGGCGGGAATGACGAACGAGAGCAAACACTCAATCAGATTTTGTCAGAAATGGATGGCTTCTCAGGTCATGAAGCCGTAATTGTTCTCGCGGCAACCAATCGCCCCGACGTTCTCGATCCAGCTTTGCTTCGCCCGGGCCGATTTGATCGACATGTAACTCTCGACTTACCTGATAAAACAGCCCGTGAACAAATTTTGAAGGTACATGTTCGCAAAGTACCCTTAGCCAAAGAAGTTAACCTTGCAACAGTGGCTGCTAGTTGCCCAGGCTTCTCAGGCGCCGATCTCAAAAACCTTGTCAATGAAGCCGCTATCGCAGCGGCAAGGAACGGTGTGGACGAAGTGACTACGGAACATTTTGACACTATGCGAGACAAGATTATCATGGGGACTGTCCGCACCCTTGCCATACAACCCGAAGAGCACAAGCGGCTTGCGGTGCATGAAGCTGGCCATACTGCTGTCGCCTTTTATTCACCTAACGCTGATCCTCTCTACAAAGTGACAATAATTCCCCGTGGCCGTGCTCTTGGAGCCACTCACATGTTGCCCGGGGAAGAGCGACATACCCTTGATGAAAACTACCTGCTTGATCAGCTTGCAATAATTCTTGCGGGCAGAGTTGGGGAGCAAATTTTTATGGGAAATGTCAGTTCTGGAGCTGATGACGACATCAAACGGGCAACTCAACTGGCACGCTCAATGGTTTCCCGCTGGGGAATGTCTAAAGACATTGGGCCCATTGATCTAAGTCAGAGCGAGGAACATCCTTTTCTAGGAAGAGAAATTGCACAACCCAAAAGGTTTAGTGAAGCCATCTCAAATAAGGTTGATGAAGCTGTCTCCAAATTATTGAAAGACGCTGAACAGTCGGCTGTAAACACCATTACAGATCATAAATCCAAAATAGAGGTATTGTTCAAAATGTTGGAAAAAGAAGAAACGGTGAGCCACGACCAGATCACTGAAATTCTAAGTTAAGTAAATGGAGAACTCAGCAACACTTTATACCATCGCCTTTTGCACGCCTGCCCCTGTGGGCTAATCCTTGCAAAGTTTGAAGCTGAACGTTTGTTTTTCAGTCTTATAAAACATTGGAATAGATCATTTCTAAAATTGAAGGATCATTTGCCACCAATTCGCGCCCCTTACTTTCAGTCATTAGTGATAAGGCTGTTGAAACCATATCTGCCTTTACCGCATTATTCGCAATTACTGATACAGATTTTCTTAATTTAGCAGTTTTACCAGTTCGCGGATCGATCAGATGGTTCAGATTTGAATCTGGAGCGAACGGACTCCCATACCCACCTGATGTTGCAATAGCTGCGTTCTTTAAATCGACAGTTTTCGTGATTGAAACGCCATCCGCTGGAGAGATAATTCCGACGCGCCAATTCTGTTGCTCTGGTTTGGTGCCCAATGCGAATTGCTCACCTAAAGATACCAACACATTGTCGAAACCTGCATCTCGCAACATCTGTGTAATTCTATCCGTTACATATCCTTGTGCAATGCCATTGAGAGTAATCCCCATTCCTTTTTTCAAGAAACCCACACGATCAGATGCGAGATAAATATTTTCAGCCCCCATTAGATCGATGGTTTTATTAATCACCGCGGCTCCCGGTCCTTTGGGGTCAGCATTTGGACCTTGAAAATGGTCAGCGTACAATTTCCACATAGGCTGAACCGTCACATCAAAAGCACCACCGCTAACTTCTGTAAACGCTTTTGCTCGGGACAACAGTTGGATAAAATCTATATCCGGATTTTCCAGCGACCCATTCTTGTTCAACAGACAAATTGATGAATTTGGCCGGTACAGACTAAATAAATTCTCTAATCGGTTTATCTCTTTGTAGCATCGCTCCAACTGACGCCGAGCCCATTTTGGGTCAGGGTGATAAAGCTGGATTGAAGCCTCAGCACCAAGTGCTGCCCCTTTCCAAGTCACCAATTGCGCACCGTCAGACGCCATGACAGGTGAACCCACGACGGATAAGGCACCAACCGCACTCGCTGCGACGATAAACTGGCGTCTCGTTGGATGTTTTGCAGCTTCTATTTTACTCATTGAACGGCCTCTTGTGTGTACCTGACACTAACGTCAACGTTTTGCTCGTCAAAATCGGGGAATAGGTTTTTAGTTGGAACATCTCGATAGCTCACAACCGTTCCACCAAATTCATTCATAAACTGAATAGCCTTTTCCCGATCGCCAAAGGGAACGACCTCAGTCATGCCCATGCCCCCGCGTTTTTCGCTATTGATCACATAATAGGCGTCGCTGGCTAAGATCCAGATACCGTCAGTGTCTGGTCTCTCCCAGCTTTTTGCTTTTCCCATATCATGGACATATATAGCCACAACACTTTGCCCCTCACCCGGCAATCGGGTATAGGCCAAAGCATCTCTTACGGCTGTAAACCAAAGGGGAGTATTCTTGCCTTTTTCAAAGAGCTGTGCTTTGGGGCCTTCATGTTCAGTTAGAACCATTCCGCAGTAGTTTCCAATGGCAAGTTCCGTCAACTTTTCCGGTGACGGTAAGGTCGCAACCTCCGTGTTACATCCCAAAAGAAACGCGCTGACAAATATGAGAGTTGCCATTTTTTTTGCGATCATAGCGATCTCCTTTGAAAAACGAGGCATGCTCCCGCAAGCGGGACGGCGATCCAAGCAACGAGTAGTGCAAGTAAAACTTGGGCCGGCACGCCTTGATCCCCGCGAAGCCCCGCCATTCCCGAAAGAAGCGCTGTATCCGCACTGGAGGTCAAATTGAACATCCGATATGCGTCTGCTGGATTGGCGAGCATAACCCATTTAATAAAATTATCGCTGAACATGCCGCCATCACTTGCGGATAATATACCCATCAGGGCCATATCAAACAGAACAACAAACAACAACCAAACACCGATAGCGCTGGCGGCAGCCGTCCCGCGTTCTTTCATCCAAGAGCTGAGCAGAATTCCGATGGCGAGAAAATTTGCGCCTAACAATATTGAGGACAAGAGTAGCTTCAAAAAAACATTCCATTCTTGCTCAAAGAACGGAATGTCATCCATCAAGACAATCGCCAAAACAGCGATACCAAACCCCACAATAATCACAAAGGAAAGAAGAAGCAGTTGCCCCAAAAACTTACCCAAGGTTATGGCCGTTCTAGAGACTGGATAGACCAACAACAATGTAAGTGTGCCGCGTTCGTCCTCACCAACGATACTGTCATATGAAAGCAATAGGGCAATAAGAGGAATAAAAAATATACTAAGAGATGATAGGCTGACGACCGTCACCGCAAGAGGGCTGATTTTGGTGGCACCGACCGGCACACTTCCAAGCAGTACCAACGCCAGTGCCAGACCCGTCATGACGAGCGTCATGAGCACAATCCAACGATTGCGATAACCGTCGCGAAATTCTTTCACTGCCAATGTTAATATATCAGTCATCGCTATTCCTCCCGACAACTGAACTTGAGTAAGAATTATAGACACTCTCAAGGGTCGGTTCACTGATTTCAACATCACTGATTTCAAGTCCAAGCGCCATAATTTGACTCAAAACGACCGCTTTCATATCCAGCGGACTTGATATAACTAGTTTTCCGTCTACTGGTTTTTCAAGTTGATATTTTCCTACCAAAGATCTTTCAATTTGTTCGCAAACTTTCAATTCAGCAGACAATTTAATTTTTGCGTGCATTCCGAGGGTTTTACGAAGAAAAGCTATAGAGCCCGAAGCGACCACCTTTCCGTCTTTCAAAATCACAACGCGGTCAATACGCTCATCTAATTCTGTTAGAGCATGTGATGAGATGAGGACTGTTGCCCCGCGTGTTTTCTCTTCATCAATTATTTTATATACATTTTGACGGGCCATAGGATCTAACCCAGACGTGGGTTCGTCCAGTACCAGCAATTTAGGCTGCCCCATCAGCGCCTGCGCCATTCCAAGTTTTTGGCGCATGCCTTTCGAGTATGTACCAACCTTGCGATCAGCGGCATTATCAAGCCCTACTCGTGCAAACAATTCTGGAAAAATTACATCCCTTAATTTTTTCAACTTTGCATAAAAAATCAAAGTTTCGAGCCCCGTCATATTTTTTTGGAAAAGGACCTGCTCGGGTAAAAATCCGATACCCCGTCGTACATCAGCAAAATCCCGTTCGAACGGATCACAATTTAAGATTGATAATTCACCGAAACTTGGTTTTACGAGCCCAAGCATCATTTTGATCAAAGTGCTTTTACCAGCACCATTGTGACCAACTAGTGCAATGCATTCCCTACTCGCAAGAGAAAGGTCTACTTTGTCGACAGCGATTACGGATCTATATTTTTTACCAACACCAACAAGATTAATGGCGAGTGAATTTGTCATTTTCATTGCGCATGTCCTACGGCCGTTATGGTCGGGTTTTCCATGAGGGGCGCGCTGTCAACCACACCACCAGGGTGTACTGCTGGAAATGCAGATTGCGCATATTTAAGAATTTGAACTGCGGGGCTATTGATGAGTAATTTTGCGGATGGGAACTGCCACATGACGCGGTCGGTTAAATCGTTAGGGCGATAAACGCTATCTGCAAATCCATCACTATTCAAATCAAAGGCACTATGATCGGACCAGTAATTTCCCCCATCAATAGTTGACCATTCTAGCCACCGCGTTCCCACGTATTTAACTTGAGTTCGATTATTGATGAATGCGTTTCTAGTCATCACATTACGTTCGCTACCAGCCGTAAAGTGAATACCTATGTTGCAGTCGGAAAAACTATTGCCTTCAAAGTGATTTCTATTAGAATTATAGATAAAGACGCACTTATCAGTGCCCCCTTTGACCACATTCCCCGTTACCGTTACTTTGTTGGTATAATTAAACAATATGCCGCGATTTTTATCACCTTCAGAGACATTGCCATCCACGACAAGATGCGTAGATGACATCAGGGCATACCCCATGTGATTGTTACGGGAGTAATTGCCAATGACCTTGCTTTTATCCGTATACATGTAGTGAATAGCAAATCGCAGGTTTTCCATACGATTGTTTTTAAAAACATTTTCTTTACTGGTTGTTACGAAAATACCATCGCGACCTAAACTGATGTTATTTTCTTCAATAATGGCACCTGGTGCATTCCATACCTGAA
>MAAC01016721.1_pt1 | contig 27671 bp, 26 predicted proteins | sample 1115981 | NCBI WGS metagenome assembly MAAC01 (sample SAMN04961126, study PRJNA320927) | seawater metagenome | isolation source: sample BD02T64 sea water enriched with oil for 64 days | place: USA:Gulf of Mexico | collected 2013-07-27
AACTGTAGTTAAGGAGATTTTCAATCCGCATAAGGTGATTGAAGAGGAGCGAGGTGCCGCCTTTCATGAAAAAAGTGAATAAAACTCAAAAACTAATCAAGGAGGAAGTTACAGACGTATTATCGCTAAGAAATACAAAAAACCAAAAACGCGAGGAGACAAAGGCGCAAATCGCCGTCGTAAATAAAAGATTAAAAAAGCCGTTTGAAAATAGTTTCAAACGGCTTTTTTTAATTCTTATTTAGGAGTTATTACTCAATAATAGTAGTAGTGTTAGTCTTCATGGTAATTTTCATTTCTTGAGGCATCATTTCAGATTTTTCAACCGTCATTGATCCATCTAGTTGCTGCTCTGTTTTACCTTTTTTTAACCATCCAGTTTTTTTATCTAACGTATAGCTTGCTGTAAGCGGTCCTGCTAGATCAACTTTAGCTTTTAAACCCATCATATCCATTTGTGAATCTTCGGGACTTTGAATTTTTGCTTGTGCAGTAATGATATAATAATCGTCAGTAACACTTTCTAATTTATAAGTTGTAGTCGTATCAAATTGAGTTACAGAGTTGATGGTTAACTCATTTTTCCATGTGTCACCTTCTTTTACCTCGTTGTCAGGTAAAATGTTAGTGATTAAGCTGTAGTTTACCATTTGTTTTTCTGCACTCATTTGTTCTACCATAGCCGCTTCTATTTGAGCTAGTTGTAATTCTGGCATTTCAATTCCTTCTGTCATGTTCTTCAATTGTGCACTGTTATCAAAGGTCAATATCTCTCCTTTATTATTCATGGTAACTTTAATAGGATATTTGATCATGTTGCTAAAAAGCCGGTTCATAGGATTTGATTCTGCACCATCAGAATCTATTACTTGATTACCCATTGCAGTTTTAGTAGTATTTGACAAGTTGTGGATCTTGATGTCAATTTGGTAAATACCGTCAATGATATCAGTAACTATGTAATCTGATTTAGTAGTTACAGTTGTGGTAACATCTTGAGGTGCACCATTTATAACTTGAGATGACTCACTAGTCATTACTTGATTTTGTGGGTAAGTTTCACCTTTTTCTAAGTTGTAAGTGATTTGAAATTGAGCTGTTGCTATAATACTGCTGCAAAAAGCAAGAAGTAGTACTAGGTTTTTCATAAGGTTGTATTTTAGTTTAAATATAGTTATTGAAAGTATGAGAAGGTCTGTATTTAACGTTAATGTAACTTATGATAAAAGCGCAAAATTTTGAAAATCTTATTTTTGCAAAAAATTAAGAGATTGAAATCTATATTCTTTTTTATCCTTTTAGTTATTGGTTCCGCTTTCGCGAAAGCGCAATCAGTAAACACTGCATATCTATGTTTAAGCAATGGAGATGTTGTACTAGCAGATTTGAGCACCTGTAGTACAACAGTCGTAGCCACAAACAATCAATCGATGTTTGATATTGCAGAAGGCGATACAGCAGACACACTTTATGGTATTCGTAATGAAAACCTGTACTTGATCGATTTAAACACTGGAAATTTCACACTATTAGGTAGTCTTTCCATCTTAGGCTATACTGGTAATTTTAGGGTTGATTCTTTAGTAAAGGAGAGTAACGGTAACTTGTTAGGCGTTAATAAAAATGGTCAAGGAGAATTATTTAGAATAAATGTAGGTGCTCTTACGGCTACTAATCTAGGAGCAACTGGTTTTAATAGTGCTGGAGATCTAACCTTCTTTCAAGGAGATTTATACTTGAGTGCTTTAAATAGTGAACTTGTATTAGTTGACGTTAATAACCCTGCTGGATCTAGTTTTGTAGGAAGCATGGCTAGCGCCGGATTTAGCAATGTTTTTGGCGTAGTAACTATCATAACGGCAGATCCATGTGCAGCAAATCCTAATATAGAGCTAGTAGCTACAGGTGGTCGTACTACCAGATTTGTAAACGCTAGTACAGGAGCAACTACAAATAATTGTTCTAATTTAACAAGCGCTGATATTTTTGGTGCTGCTGAGGTGACTTCAGACATCATATGTTCCATTGATCTTGAAATTGAAGATTCTGATGGTAGCAGTGCGCCAGAGTATTGCTCAAATGCAAATACAACGCTTAATACGATAGTAGATCCGTCAACACCTATAGGTGTTTACAGTTATGAATGGAGTATTCAAGGACAGCCTGGAGTGGTAGGAACAAGTGCTATCTTGCCTATAAATACAAACACAACTACAACTTATAATTGTACTGTAACAGATTCTGGAAGAGCAGCACCAGATAATATTGCTGTACAAAGTATAACCGTAACTGTTTTTCCAGATCCTGTATGGAATCCTATAGGTAATATAATTGCATATCAAAATTATACCTTACCAAATATTACAGGAACAAATATCCCAAGTAATACCGCTTTTTATGATAATCCAGCTTATTCAGGGGCTCCATGGAATGTAGGAGACGTTGTAGACGAATCTATGTTTACTACAAATCCAGCAACAATTTATGTCTATGGAATTGATCAAAACGGTTGTGAGCTAGAAGAGCAGTTTATAATAGAGTTTGTGGACGTACAAGTAACTATTACACCAGGTGGAATTCAAGAAATTTGTGAAGGAGATATGGTGACGCTTACCGCGACACCTAATCCGGCCACTGCCTATGGAACGTACACCTTCAACTGGACAGATTCACAAAATACCATTTATCCTAATACGGCAACTATAAACTATACTGCAACAGTAGATACAACAGTCTCTGTTACTGTGAATGATTCTGGAATAGAAAATGGAACTGATATGGGCTTTGATATGACAGACTTTATTGTTTTAAGACCTGTTGCTTTAGCTGGTTTGACTAATCAAAATGCTATGGGAACTTATACTTTCCCACCTATATTTGGTACCGGATTAACAGGAGGCGAGCGGTACTACACGCAACCTAATGGTATGGGAACAGCTTATGATCCTGGAGATGTAGTAAGTCCGGCAGATTTCACGTCTCTACCAGTAACTTTGTATACATATGATAATAATGGAAGTTGTGATGATGAAGAGAGCTTCCTGCTTGATTTTGATACACCTATTGCCCCTACGGTAAATGTAACAAGCTCAGATAATCCAATATGCGCTGGATCTACGGTTCAACTTACCGCAACTCCTAATCCAGCAACGCCTACAGGTACCTACACTTATGAATGGCGAGAGGCAGGAACGACTGTTATTCTATCTACGTCTAATCAATTGAATACAGCACCTACTAGCTCCACTTCTTTTGAATGTACAGTGACTGATACTGGACTAGTGTCCAATAACACTGCAACCGATACGATTTCCATTACAGTGACGCCACAACCTCAAATTGATAGTATAGTAGATCAAACAGCTATTGGGACATTTACTTTCCCTACGATAATGGGGACAGATCTTACAGGCAGTGAAAGCTACTATACGCAACCTAACGGAGCAGGTGTATCCTATAATGCTGGTGACGTAGTAAGTGCTTCTGATTTTACCACTCTTCCAGTGACACTTTTCATCTATGATGCTAACAGCGATTGTGATGACGAAGAAAGCTTCTTACTTGACTTTGATACTCCTTTGCCGCTATCACTTACTCTCAGTGCACAACCAGAAGTAATTTGTGAAGGAGAAAGGACGATTGTGATAGCAAGTCCTAATCCAGCCACACCACAGGGAACATATACATATGAATGGATAGAGCAAGCTACAGGAATGGTTATTTCTACCGCAGGTACCATCGACGTGAGCCCGACCACAACCACTACTTATGAATGTACGGTAACAGATACTGGGCTTACCAGTAATAATACCACAACCGAAAGGATAACGATAACCGTTGAGGCCGCGCCACAATTAATGATTCTGCCAGATCAAAGTGTTTTCAATTCCTTTACATTTCCAGCAATTGTAGGGAATAACTTAAGTGGTAATGAGATGTACTACACCGCTGCAAATGGTCAAGGTATCGCTTATAACTCTGGAGAAACTCTTCTTTTTTCAGATAATAGTATGTATCCTCTAACTATCTATGTTTATGATGAAAACACGGCAGGATGTTCAGATCAAATAAGTTTTAACCTGACTATTGAAGAGCTAGAATTATTTGTAGTGCCTCAGTATACTACTCCTAATAACGATGGATTTAATGACTACTGGCAGATTGAGGTACTACATCCAGATGTTCAAATAGAAAACATATTCATTTTTGACCGCTATGGTAAATTGTTAAAGCAACTCTCTATAGAAGGTCCAGGATGGGACGCTACTTTTAATAACCAACCTTTACCATCTTCCAGCTATTGGTATAGTTTTGAATATGTTTTCAATGGCAACCGTTTTAAACAGAAAGGTTTTTTTGCCGTGAAGAGGTAAATTATTCTAGTAGAATTATATGATTTCGCTTTCGCGAAAGCGAGATAAACACCATTATAACATTAATTAACACTTATAAGCCCAAAAGTGGCTCAATAGTTGAAAAGTGAACCATGAAAATGTCCAAAAGTGTAACTGGACTTAACTATATTGCACACTTTAATTTAAACAGAAAATGAAAAAATTATTATTAGTATTATTTCTAGCAGCAGGAACAGCAATGGGGCAAACAGCATATGTGGCTTCTGAAGCACTTTTACAATCTATGCCAGAATATCAAACCGCTCAACAAGAAATTCAAAAATTAGCAGAATCTCTACAAGCTGATGATAAGAAGGCAGAGACTAACGCTAGAGAAAAAATGGCGATTATACAGAAGCGAGTTCAGGAATTATCAAAAACCGCTGCAGATCAAGCTGCCTTTGATAAAGAAATCAAGCCACTTGAGGAGCAAGCAAAAGCAATTGAAACTGAGTTAGTGAACAGTAAAAAAAGTGCTGAGAAAAGACTTTTAGAAATGCAACAAAAGCTTATGGGACCTATTACCTTAAAACTTAATAAAGCTATAGAGAAGGTTTCTCTAGCTAAAGGTTATAAAATGGTCATCGATATAACTGCAGTTGCGTTTGCTACAGAAGAAACTAACATAAGTAAAGATGTAGCTTTAGAATTAGGAATTCCTATCCCAGAAGAATAAAATTAAGTAAGATTTTATAATAAAAAAGGAGCTTTTAACAAGGCTCCTTTTTTTATTATAGTAAATTATCAATTTATAACGATAATGCGATATTCCATGTACCTAGTTAGATAAAATTGAACCAGGTAAAGAAATAAAATTGATGTTTATTTCTTAACTATGTCAGACGCTTCTATGGCTTTACAAGCACTCTCATAGCCTATATTAAAAATGTCTCTTAAACCTTTAAAACTAAAAAGACCATAATGGTATAATTCTGGCTCGATGAGAATATCACATTGATGAAATTTTATTTTATCTTGATGGTACTGATTAATGGCATAGGCTCTTCCGGCTACATCATAAGAATGCTTGAGTTTGCGACTTTTAAAATCTACCTTGTTTGTATAACTACCTATCTTAACATCACAATTATCTAGAAGGTCAACAGGAAAATTATTAATTACTCCACCATCTACATAGGTGTTGTTTTCTATTTCTACCGGAGTGAAAATCCCAGGAAATGCCGCGCTGGCAAGTATAGGTAAATATAATTCTCCTTCCTTAAAAATTTTTAATTCTCCAGAATTTAAATCTGTAGCAGTAACAGTAAGTGGAATGTGCAGTGATTCAAAGTTGTTCTCTGGAATAAATAAAGAAATATGGTCTGTAAAAACAGAAGAGTTTATAAAACCAGCCTGTCTGAAGGCAAATTTCTTAGGGTGAAATAGGTTAGACTTTTCAAAAAAATCAAATATCTCTTCTACACTTATACCTTTTGCAAACAAAGCTCCTACTAACGCACCAGCACTAGTACCAGTTACCTGATTTATCGTTATACCATTATCTTGCAACGCTTCAATAACACCTGCATGAGCGATACCTCTTGCGCCACCTCCTGAAAGAGCTAAGCCTATCTTCATTTATTTTTCCTCCTTAAATGGAACTTTTGGTTCTTCTTTCTTCAAAAATAAATAGTATCCATTTACCGCTAAAATCCCAACGTTAGTAATTATGATAGGTAAATTAGGTACATCAAATAAGAAACCATAGACTATAAATAAAGCACAGCCTACTGAATTTACAGTTCTCAAGGTGTTGATACTTTTCATAAAAAATGATAGCAATACTATAAAACTAGCTGCATATCCTACAAGATCTAACGTTTCTGTACCGAATTCCATATGTGTGATTTATAATCTGCAATATTACCGTTTATTAATTAATTACTTAAAAAATCCTAGCTCATAATCTCTTGAGGTAATAGGTTGTTTATGTTGATTTCGCTTAAAGCGAAAACTAAAGTGCTATCAAATTGCGAGTTAAAATCATGCATATTATTGTTGACGTAGAAATCGTAAAACTGGCACATAAAATTTTAATCTTTTAATATCAATGTAGCAAGACCAGATGACTGTCTTTTAATGATTAAATTTGTTTTTTATTCATAGTTCATAATCGTATTACAGGCAATGTCAGATTTCTACTTTTATCCCTACATAAAATCATTACACCTCATTTTTGTAGTCACGTGGTTTGCAGGATTATTTTATATCCCAAGATTATTTGTGTATCAAATTGAAGCGCATTCTAAAGCAGAACCTGAAAAATCTATCTTACTGAAACAGCTTAAAGTCATGACTAGTAGATTGTGGTATATCATTACCTGGCCTAGTGCAGTTCTTGCAACGCTGTTTGCCATATGGTTGCTTATTTTAAATCCGTCATGGCTAGAAGCATCCTGGATGCATGTAAAATTAGGCTTTGTAGGTTTATTATACGTATATCAGGTTAAAACCCAGCTTATTTTCAAAGAATTAGAAAATAATATTGTTAAATGGACTTCAAATGGCATGCGCATTTATAATGAAGGTGCTACACTTATTTTATTTGCGGTTGTTTTTTTAGTGATTCTTAAGAGTGCTATTAATTGGGTTTATGGACTTGTCGGCCTTATAGTATTTGCTATTATCTTAATGTTGTTATTCAAGCTATATAAAAGGGTAAGAGAAAAGAGTAAGGAGTAAGGAGTGATTATGATAATAACATTGCCACAGCCATTATTATCATAATAGCGTTTTCTATAAAAGTAGCTTCTGTCATGGGTAATTTGAGTGCTGTTCCTAAACAAGCACATTGAATAGATTTTTTATCAAGTAATGTTTTAGTAACTCCTATGGTCGTGATTCCCAAAATCACAAGAGTAGCAATTAACGCAATTTCTATTTCAAAACGCATCAAAAACATCAACCCTAGAGCCGTCTCGAGAAAAGGATACAGCCATCCATAAATAGGTAAAACCTTAGCCAGCGGATCGTACATTCTGAACGATTCGGGAAAACCTTTTAAATCCAGCATTTTAAAAAAGCTGAATACGATGTAGAACATTCCCATAAAATCCAGCATGGCTTCGTCCCAAGATTCACGCTGGTAGTTCAATAAAATGGTAGCGACAGTAATGTAACCTAGTATTAAAAATAGTGGCTTAAGTTGTTCTAGCTTAGATTTTGTAGGTTCCGCTTTCGCGAAAGCGGAATTATCAAAAACATTTTTCTTTTCTTGAATAATATATTTTTCTGGTAGTGCTTTTTGAAAAGTATCTAATGCGATATGAGAGTTCATAGAAATCACCGCTTGCTCGTTTTCTAAGCTAACTGTTGCTTTTTGAACATCTGCAACGGCTTGAAGTCTTTTTTCTACATCAGCGCGGCAACCGTTACATGTCATTCCAGAGATCTTGTACGTATGTTCCATTACTATTTAGGTAAATAAAGTTCTAATTCAATTGTCGATTGATCATCACTCAAAACCTCATCTACGTGACCGGCGAGTCCACCTTTATACTCGGTTTTAAAATGCATGTGTAGAAAAGTAGTATGATGCGTGAAAATAGCTTTATGCTTCTCTGAGTAGAAGCCTATGATTTCTACTTCTTCATTCTGGAATGCGCCATGTGGTCCAGATTCCTGGTGTTTTTTATGGGTATGCTCCATATCACCATCTTTCCAATTTATCACATGCCATTTTAACATAGATGGTTTTCCCTTGATCAAAAAAGGAAAGGGCTTGTCCACATTAACGCCTCTCTTAATAGCGGCCTCTTTTATTTGTTTCTCCAGACGTGCATTAGTGGTGAAGCTAGTTAAAGGTATCGCCTCGCTCCATTCGGGCACTTCGGCATAAACTAGTAAAGCGGCGTTATGATCAAAGCTAGATGTTATTTTTATGTCGTTAGAGACATTCATTTTACTGATATATGCTGCGCTGTTAAAGATTTGAATTTCTCCTTTGAGATTTTCTAATGCGCCTAAAGCATACAGGTTTTCCTTTTGTGCTAGTGAGTCTAAAGAAATACTAGTCTTAAGGTTTCCTGACATTAAGTTTCTTAAAGCACCATAATGTTGTACCTCAATCTCTTTATCCATATTAGATTTACAGGATAGAAGCAGGATGCAGGAAAGTAAAATAATGGTTAGATGTAATTTCATATAATTAAGTATTTAATAATTAAACCTCCTAGAAGCCAGAAGTAACAAATAAAAGCAGCATACTTCATTACTCTTTCTAAAAGTTTGCTTTTAGGAGCCATCTCATTCATTTCATGTTCTACATCTTTTCTTTTGAAAAATCCTAAATAAATTAAATAGCTAGTAATCAATAAAAATGTAATATTTAAATAGAAAGTGTAATCTAGTTTAAAATATTCACTGTCTTTAATTTTTACTTGCGATGGATCTGGTATCAAAGAAAGCAAATCAAAACTATAATGCAAGATAAGCGAGGTTCCTATTAGGGCAGTAAATAATAAAAAAAGAATAAATAATGACATTTTCCAGCCGTAGTATTTTGCATTAATCCTTAGTACAGGAAATACAACTAAGTCGCTAAAAATGAAAGCCATCACTCCAGCAAAACTAACTCCTTTACCGAATAGCAAAGCCGCAAGTGGAATATTACCCATAGAACCTATAAAGGTCAAGAATGCGGCAATAGGACCAATAACAACGTGCTGTAATATTTCCCAAAACGTAAAGTCAGTAGTTCCTTGACCACTATTAATAAAAAGTGTTTGAAAAAATGAATCTGGTATAAAGGAGGCAACAATTCCTGCTATGGTAAATCCTACGGTTACATCCTTCCATACCATTTGCCATTCCATTTTATACTTTTTTGCAACCTTTGCCCAGCTTTGTTCTTTTACAATCTCTCGTTTCCAGTTCTTTGAGCTGCTGCTATTATTCCCATTATCTTTTTCTAAATTTTCACGAGCATTTTCAACCAACTTCTTAGGTTGCAAAATTTTTATAAGTACCCAACAAATTAAGATTAATAATATACCACCTATATATTCTCCTACAACAAACTGCCAGCCTAAAAATATGGAGATTATAATTCCTAGTTCAATAACAAGATTTGTTGATGCGAGTAAAAAAGCGATGGAGCTTATGAAGCTAGCACCTTTTTTAAAAATAGATTTAGTAGATGCTAAAGCAGAGAAACTACAGGAGCTACTTATAAATCCAAAAAATGTTCCTAATAAAACCCCTTTTCCTTCAGAGCCACCCATGGTTTTTTGCATGCGTTCTTGCGTTACAAAAATTTGAATCATACTACTCAAGATGTAACCAAGTATAAAAGCCCATAATGCCATCCAGAAAAACCCTATAGAAGTATAGGCTGCTTCAGACCAGGTTTTTAGGAATTCGTTCATATCTATTATAACCTTTAATGATTATGATTTTCGTGCTCAGGATCTTCTGACTTGCTTTTTTCTTTTATTAGCTTATCGCCTAATTTGAAAATTACAAGTTCGCCCTTACGATAATTTGTAATTAACAACTGTTGATCTAATACAATAACATCAGTAGGTTTATCGATATTCGTTTTTAAAATTTGTTTTACTGTATAGTCTTTACCAAAAACGAGAACACGATTATTTTCAAAGTCAGTTAAGAATATCTCATTATCAGAGACATAAATACCTGTCGCTGCGTTAAAGTTTTCATCTTTTCCAAACTGAGCTAAAAAACGACCAGTTTTATCAAAAACTTGTCCTCGATTGTTATAAGCATCTGCAACAAAAATATTATCAACTGTGATTTGTACATCTGTAGGATAATAAAAATCACCTGCCGCTTTTCCTTCTTTACCAAAACTTATCCATTCAGAACCGTTATAATATAGAATTCTATTGTTGTAGAAATCGGCAATAGCAATTTCATTATCGTATACACTTATTCCCGCGGGAGCGTCGAGCGAGTCATTTATGATAAGATAATCACGTTTATTATCTCTCATAATAGCAATGGAATCGCGTCCATACTCTGGAATAAAAAGTGCTCTTTCTTTAAGAATTGAGGTAGAGATCTTGTCCGTTATCTCCATATCTGCCTCGCCAAAATCAATATGCATAGGTCGTTCAAAATTTTCCATAGAAAATAGAATCTCGCCATCTAGATCTACTTTAACGATGCGATTGTGATCGCCATCACTTAAGAAAATATCATTACCATCAAGCGCAACGCCTATGGGATTAACTCCATCAAGTTCAACTACTTTTTCAAATTGCCATTCTTGTGGCATAGTCTCTTTTTCTTCACAAGAAATGATCCCGATTACTATCGGGATCAAGTATAAAAACTTTTTCATTATTTAGTTCTTTTATAGTGACAACATGCTGGTAAGGCATCATAAGTAGCACCGTCAGATTTAACAGTTTTAGTATCGTGTCCAGCATTTGCTACTGCATTTGCTACTGCTTTTTTAGTCGTTAAACTTGTATCATGTTCTAGAGTAAGCATACCAGTTTTCACGTCCCATGTTGCACTTGCTACTCCTGGTAAATCACTTACTGTTTTCTCGATACGTGCTTTACACATACCACATTTACCGTTCACATAAAGTTCTGAATTCGTTAGATTTCCTTGTTTTATAGCAACGGTTTCTTTAGCGTTAGTCTCCACGGCACCATTTGCTCTTGTTATTGTAGCAAGATTAGGCGTGTAACCTGCTTTTTTAACTTGTTCAACAACTGCGTCCATAGTTAAGTTTTTACTCGCAGGATAGCTGAATGAAAAATCTCCAGTCTCAATTTCGATTTTCACGTCTTTGATTCCTTTAAATTCTTTAAACTTTTTTTCTAATCCGTAGGCACAAAATGGACAGCCTAAACCATCTACTTGCACTTCAAATTGATCCCTGTCTTTTTTGGTCTGTGCATCCGCTTTCGCGAAAGCGAATAATCCAAAAATTATTGTAGCTATGAATATTGTATTTTTCATGTTATGTATTTTAATATTTTGTTTGTTGCTATTCAAAGTATGTACTAAGTATAGCTTTGCTTTTTTGATTTTACTTTTAAAAAGTATATCGTGTTCCTAAAAACAGCGAGTAATTAAACTTTCTATTGTCTGGCATGTCCTGTACTAATGGCAATTGTAATGCCAAATCGAAAGTAATGTTCTTACGAGCATATTGAATTCCTTGTGCATACATGAGTTGATACCAGTCACGTTCATGCAGCCAGGAACTAGTGTATTCAAAGTAAAGATTCAATTGATTGTTAGGATACACAGGTTTTAATAATGGAAGACCGAAACCTAGTTTGGTACGGAATTCATCTAATGTTCCATCAGGCATAGAATTGTAACCTATTTCACTAGATATTCCATATTTGAGAGTTTCCAGTCCAGCTACTACACCATAGTAACCAGAATATTTTCCAGTACTTAACTCCATAAGGTCTAGTTCTTCTCCTGTAGGTAAGGTTTGCAAAGTTTTTGCCACCATACGAAAGGTTTTTCCCATTCCATCCTTGCGGTAGAATTGGTATTTCCCCATGATTTTCATATCTGCAAATGAGCTTCCGCTGGCGTCTGCAAGGTCATAATTGATATAAGGTAAATGAATTGCTACCAGACTGTTAGAAGTAGGTAAATAATGCAGCATAACTGGAGCATAAACAGCTGTTCCACGTTCTGTGTTTCTGATTTCAGTTAATGTTTTCATTGTGAAGCTTCCGCCTCCTAGCATGATAGGTTTATCTGCTGTTATGGGTGGTCCTTGAGAGTACACTTTCGCGAAAGCGATAACCATCAAAGAAACCATTATAATATGTTTCATGATAAATTTAAATAAAGTTATGTAATACTGATAGCTGTGTCTAATAACACTGCAACTAATAAGAATGAAAGTAGAACTCTATCTAAATAAGAAAAGACTGGTGCAATACTGGTATGTCCCGTATGACCAGAGGTGGCGAGTAAGCATTGTATGATGGGTCCTCTAAATAATCGCCAGTAAATAGAGAGACATAAGAATAAGTAAAGGCAATTAAAAATTGTTGTTGATCGATATCAAAATTAGAAAGAGACAGTTTTAAATCTTCCTGACCTTTTACTAATTCTACGATATGTCATTACAACAACTTTTTTCAATGGATATTTTACAGAGATCTTTAGCATTATTTGTTTCCATACCACATCCATGAGAAGGAACGATAACAGAAACGTCTTTTAAAAACGGCCCGCAAAAATGTTTGTGCACACTAAAAGATAGGGTAGAGCATAGCACAATTACTGCCATGATCGTAATTCCTATATTTTTCAATGCCTTAAACATATCGCAAAGATAAGAAACAGTTAGCACTTCATGTTTTTAAGGATAAAACCTTAACATTAAATAGCAATCACAAATTTTAATCCACTTCTTCATTAGAGCCTAAATCTGGTCGATCTTCATAGAAATCTTTGAAGGTTTTATCTGTGGTGTAGTCGTCTTTTAGGACTTTGTAGACGGTCACTATTAGGAGTGCTTGTCCTGCAACAGTTAGATAAAACACCCAACTGAAGGATAGATTCATCGTTGTAAAAATAGTTACAGTAATCAATATTAAAGTGGTCATTGCAAGCCACTGCATGGCTGTAATTTTCATGAGAACTAATTTTGTTTATAAATATACTTAAAAAGTTAAACAAAAATATTAATGAAATCACAATATCGATTACCTTAGAACCATGGCATTACACGCTTGAACAGTCTGTGAAGGAAGGAATGGTTAAATTATAATCGAGCAATAAGTCTTAGGTTAAAAACTCGTGGTGTTAAACGCACAGGAACTGCATATTGAGCACTAGAAGCTACGTCCCTTACCCAGAGATTTGAAATTTGATTTTGACGATCAAAGATGTTGAAAATTTGAGCTCCTATGGACAACTCTTCAAAATTTTCTAGCCAGCTGCCTGCTCTTGCTTTCTTCTTATCGTCCACAAGTACATACTGAATACCTAGGTCTGACCTGAAATAGTCTGATAATCTAAACTGAAAATCATAAGGATCTGCATAGCTAGGAGAGCCACCAGGCAATCCAGAGCTGTAAACCATATTGATGTAAGCTTTTAAATTAGGAATATTAGGAACATAATCCTGAAACAAGAAAGCAACTTTTAATCGTTGATCTGTAGGTCGTGCTATAAAACCACGGCCATCAAGATTCTCTTCTGTTCTTAAATAACCTAGAGAGATCCAGCTTTCTGTTCCCTTTATAAATTCTCCTGCCAGTCTCACGTCTAGTCCATAGGCATAGGCCTCAGCATTATTATTTGCTCGATACCTAATTCTTACGTTTTCTAAGGTATAGGTATTCACATCAGTCAGGTTTTTATAGTAAGCTTCACTAGTAAGTTTAAAAGGCCTTTTTTCACCATCTTTCGTGGTCCAGTTAAAACTCCAGTCGTTACCTAGCACAAAATGAACTGATTTCTGTGCCTTGACATCTGGTATAACCGTTCCTTGCTGGTTTCTCAACTCACGATAAAGTGGTGGCTGATAGTACAGTCCTGTAGAGAATCTAAAGAGCATGTTAGTGTTCTTCCAGTAAGGCTTTATCGCCACCTGTCCACGTGGTGAAAACACCGTTTGTGTGGTGCTTTGAATATCTTTTCCATTTACATTCCACGTGTGAGAACGCACACCTGCATTCCAGTACACTTCTTGATCACCTAAATAGCCACGACTGCTGTATTGTGCAAAAGCTTGCAGTCTTGTTACTTGAACATCATTGTCTGCTCTAGCAGATTCAAAGGATTCTAAAGGAGCGACATAAGAAAAATAAGGCTGATCATTTGCCGGAACAGATGGTGGTCTTACATTAAAACCTGCACTATCAATAACAGTATATTCTCTCAAGCGATCTCGTATATCTTCTGAGTTAAACTTGATGCCCCAGTCTAACTGATCGTTTTCTTTTTTGTCTTGATTTAATTCTAAAGTTCCTTTGTGTTCTAGACTTACAATTAGTGCATCTAGATCATTACGACCATGATCTAACTCACTTCCTATTCCACGAGTAAAATCAACTTCTCCCAGGTCATCACCACCTATATTTGTGTTAGGTCGTCCTATTCTGTAACGTCCTAATATATCAAAATGCTCCTGCTCTTTAGTATGGTAAACGCTTGAAATAAATCTCAAATTCAATGATTCATTCACATCGTAGCTTGCTTTTACAGCTCCAAAGTAGGTTTCATATTGATCGTCCTCTCCGCCATCGTAGTTAATAATTAATGCCTGTGCATCATCTACGGTACCAAAGTTAGTTTGTGAGGTAAGTGGTTCAAATTCGTAACTGTTGATAGCAATATTTCCTAAGAAACTCAATTCAAATTTTGGGCTTACTTCGTAGGTTAAATAGGTTTGAGCATCCACAAATACTGGTCTTGTGATTGCCTCAGTTTTTCTTGAATTAACAAATAAACTATTGTTTCTGTATCGCACACCTAGTATTCCTGTTGCCGCTTTCGCGAAAGCGGTACCTTCTACAAATGCGTTAACACCTAAAAAGCTTGCGTCTACTCCTGCGCCAAATTCTGTAGGGCGGCGGTAATTGATATCTAAAACAGAGCTCAATTTATCTCCATATTTAGATTGAAATCCACCAGCGCTGAAATCAACACTACGTACCAAGTCTGAATTAACAATGCTCAATCCTTCCTGCTGACCGCTGCGTATGAGAAATGGTCTATACACTTCAATTTCATTGATGTAAACTAAATTTTCATCAAAATTCCCACCGCGTACTGTGTATTGAGTGCTCAGTTCATTATTAGAAGAAACGCCAGGAAGTGATTTTAATAAATTCTCAACTCCAGGTTGCACACCAGGAATTCTCCTTACCACCTCGGGATTAACGTTAGTAATACCAGCAAACTCTCTGGTTTTAGTGTTGCTTATGTAAACTTCTACTATTTGTTCAATTTCCGTACTTAAGATTGGATTGAATTCAAAAATAGCTTTACCATCTAACTCAAAGTTTTGTCTCGCTGTTTTATAAGAAATGGAACTAAATACTACGGTTATCTTTTGATTTGCCGGAACTATTAATTTGTAAAAGCCAGTATCATTTGTTGCGGTTCCTATGGTAGTTCCAGCTACTTTTATACTTACGTTTGCTATAGGTAGATTATTTTCATTTAAAACAATTCCTTGTATAACAGCGTTTTGTGCGCTCAAAAAACCAGTTGTAAATAACGCGATGAAAAGTAAGAAGTTCTTCAAATTGTAGTATTAGCTTTTACGGAAAAATGTAGCCTCAAATGTAGCACTATTTCCTACGTTATCAGTAACGATTACTTTAAGCTCATTTTCTGTATCAGTAACGACGCCATCGTCAAAATCGTGTGTGAGTATTCCGGTTTTATAATCGTACTCCATTAAAATGAATTTACCGTTCACTGTTGCTCGATAAGCGTCAACTCCAGTATCAGCATCTGCTATTTTGAGTTTTAGTGTTTTATTTTTAGAAATCCACTGTTTGTTCTTGAAATTAATTGGTTTTATCGTAGGATCTACATCGTCCTTACTAATGGCATAAGTGCCTAAAGTACGAGTACTCGCACTGAGAATGTTGCCTTTTCTTCTAGTATTTACATGATAGACTGCACCCCAATCTGTCACGCGACCTATATAATATTGTTTTAGATTATCATGTTTCTTTGCACTAGCGTCATAAGTTATAATCATATTCTTGTGTAAAGGAATGATGTCGCTGTGAATTTTTACAGTATCAGCATTTTGCTGTAAATCTAGAAAAGCACTTTCATACAGAGCTCCTTTAGGAATCATTAAGGTAAAAGGGCCACTGCTATTTCTATAGGTCAAGTTATGATCTACAAAGGTAAGCTGGTCGTCTTGATCAAGAACTATAGAGTCTGGAGCTGCATCATTTTTAATACTCATATTAATTTGCACTTTGTTTTCTTTATAGTCAGCTATTTCAATGCGGTATAAATGAGTAGCTCCTGGGTCAACCAGCTGTAAAACACCATTGTTTACATGATCTTCATAAAGACTTAACGGGCTGTCATTAGGGATATATAATTTAGAAATACGACTTTTAGTTTTCTTGAAATGTTCATAATCAATCAATTGATTGATATGCCTAGACTCACTGAATGCATAACGATCAAAGGTCATTTCAAAGTTTTTAGTCCCATTAAAAAAGCTAGCAATATGGTAAGTACCATTTTGATTATTAGCACCGTTTTGTTGATCACTGGTATTCACACCTATGCCTATGTCACCATAAGCATTAAATTCTTCTACTTTGAATTTCCCGCCTTTTAATGGGATAAGACGTAGTAACTGCGCTTCATGCTTACCGTTTATTGTGGAAGTTTCGCTTAGTGGAAATGCTTTAATTTGTTTAACCAGAGGTCTCTTAGTATCTGGGATTTCAATTCCCATCATCAAAGGATTTAATGGTCTTGCGGCGCTATCTCTTATTTCAAAATGTAAATGTGGTCCACCGCTACCACCAGAGTTACCACTATAAGCAACTACCTCACCTTGATCTACTCTTAATTCAAGATCTGTAGGGAATAATTGAATCGTGTAGCTTTCTTTTTCATATTGCTTTTTCTTTAAATATGCTTCTATGCGTGGAGAGAATTTTTTTAAATGTGCATAAACAGTAGTGTAACCATTAGGATGAGTGATGTAAAGCGCTTTGCCATAACCATATCTTTCTATTTTTATACGGCTTACATAACCAGATGCACTAGCATAAACCTTAGCACCAGTACGCTGATTTGTTTTAATGTCTAGACCGCTGTGAAAATGATTGGACCGTAACTCACCAAAAGTGCCACTTAATTTCAAATCTATATCAAGAGGATTAACAAAGTAATCTTGAGGTAGATTTTTGATAGTTTGGCTTTCGCCAAAGCGAGGAATAAATATAAATAGTAGTAAAAAACAGAATGCATGTCTTATCATAGGATAAATATATAATGTGAAAGTGATTTAAACGAATTAAATAAAGCTTTTCAAACTTTGTTCCATAAATATTTGAATTGTCATATGGTAATCCTAGATTTGTAGTTACAGCATTTAATTAGTACGTATGCCTACATTATCTTCTCAGATTTCTGAAATAGAACTAAAGATCAAGACTTTAATATCTGAGAATAATAGATTAAAGGCTCAGATGAGTGATAAGGAACAACGCATTTTTGAACTTGAAAAAGAAAATAATGCGCTTATTACCGCGTTTAAGGAAAGTGAAGATAGAAATGTAGCGCTTAAAACAGCTAATGCGATGCTAGGTAGTGATGATTATAAAACAAAAACCAAGCTCAAAATAAATGCATTGATAAGAGAAATCGATCAATGTATTGCCCAATTAACCTAAAAAGGTGGATAAACTTAAAATTAAAATATCAGTAGCTGATAGGGTTTATCCTCTAACTATCGATCCTTCTCGAGAAGAAGGTTTGCGTAAAGCAGCAAAAAGTATAGAAGCGATGATAAAGCAATTAGAACAAAGTTATGCAGTAAGAGATAAACAAGATCTTCTTGCCATGTGTGCTTTACAGTTTGCGGCAAAATCTGAGCAAATAGTTATAGATGATAGTGCTGATGTAGAACAGGCTAGAGAACAAATACAGGTTCTTAATATGTTGCTAGATAAGCAATTATCATAATCGTTCTTTAAATAAAAAACAATTACTACCTACACTTGTTTCATTTTTTGGTGAACTCAACACATAATTCTTTAAAAAAGGTGAGTCGTGGTTGTAAAAGCAAGCCGAACGTATGAGTCGGATCCTTGATCAACCAGTTAGCCTTAAACTTTATTTAAGGAGTTCATACAAAACCCAAACTTGTGTAGGTTTTTTTATATATAATAACCAATGGAAACAATAACAATCATAGCCGCAGTCGTGGCGCTCATAATAGGTCTAGCAATAGGCTTCTTTATAGCAAAATCAATAGTAGAAAAAGGAAAGGCCTCTAGCCTTATTGCAAACGCAAAGAAAGAAGCAGAGAGTATCCTCAAAGAAGCAGAAGTCAAAGGAGATAAAATTACTAGCGAGAAGCTCTATCGAGGTAAAGAAAAGTTTATGGATCTTAAATCTAAGCATGAAAAAGAAATCATGGCTAGAGAACAAAAAATGAAAGATGCAGAAAAACGTACCAAGGATAAAGAATCTGCTGTTTCAAATGAGCTATCTAAAAACAAAAAATTAAGTCAGTCTCTAGAGAGCAAACTTAAAGAAGTAGAAGGTAAAAGAGAGTCTGTTTACAAACGCATGGAAGAGGTAGACAAGCTGCATGAATCACAAGTAAAACAACTTGAGGTTATAAGCGGTATGTCTGGTGAAGATGCAAAAAAACAACTGGTAGAATCTTTAAAAGATAAAGCTAAAACAGAAGCAATGGGAATTATTCAGACGACCATTGAAGAAGCAAAGCTTACAGCACAGCAAGAAGCTCGTAAAGTAATTATAAACACCATACAGCGCATAGGTACAGAAGAAGCAGTAGAAAATTGTGTATCTGTATTTAACTTAGAGAGCGATGATGTTAAAGGTAGAATTATAGGTCGTGAAGGACGTAACATTAGAGCTATTGAAGCTGCTACAGGTGTTGAGATTATTGTAGATGATACACCAGACGCCATTATCCTTTCTTGTTTTGACAGTGTACGTAGAGAAGTAGCGCGTTTATCTCTTCATAAATTAGTGACAGATGGACGTATTCATCCAGCACGTATTGAAGAAGTAGTTGCAAAAACTAGAAAGCAAATCGATCAAGAAATTGCTGAGGTAGGAAAGCGCACCGTTATCGATCTAGGTATTCATGGATTGCATCCTGAATTGATTAAAATGGTAGGTCGTATGAAATACCGTTCTTCTTATGGACAGAATTTATTACAGCACAGTAGAGAAGTAGCAAAACTTTGTGGTACAATGGCTTCTGAGTTAGGATTAAACCCTAAACTTGCTAAACGAGCTGGACTTCTTCACGATATAGGTAAAGTCCCGGAAACTGAAGATGAAACTCCTCACGCAATTCTAGGTATGAAACTAGCCGAGAAGCACGGTGAAAAACCAGAAGTATGCAATGCGATAGGAGCACACCACGATGAGATAGAAATGACATCCTTACTTTCTCCTATTATACAGGTTTGTGATGCTATTAGCGGTGCGAGACCAGGAGCTAGAAGACAAGTACTAGATTCTTACATCCAGCGATTGAAAGATCTAGAAGATATCGCTTTTGGATTTAAAGGAGTAGAAAAGGCATATGCGATACAAGCTGGCCGTGAATTGCGCGTCATGGTAGAGAGTGAAAAAATTAATGATGATCGTGCTGCACAATTATCTTTTGAAATTTCACAGAAAATACAAACAGATATGACCTATCCTGGTCAAGTGAAAGTTACCGTAATTAGAGAAACACGAGCGGTAAATATTGCTAAGTAATAGCATCCTAAATACAATTTATAAACGCTCCTTTAAACATTCTGTTTAAGGGAGTTTTTCTTTTACGCAATTTTTGTAAAAGAAATTCAACCTGCTTTGCTATTGCATTTACTAGCAATAAAGAATAAATTATTTTAGTAAAATAAAAATAAATTTTAAGAAAGTTGAGTGAGCGTTAATTTTAGTTTTAATAATTATCTTTCTGTTTTTTATAGAGTTAGCTTTCGCGAAAGCGAATAAAGCAATAACTTTACCTAACCTTATCAATTCCCCATAAATAAAAACTAAACCGTTTTATTATGAGACTTTTTTACACATTGATATTTATTACTGCAATAGCAAATGCACAATTTTATGGTCCTGATGATTTTAGGATAAGCGATGCTGGTGGATTTGGTAACAATCTAATAGAGGTTGATTTTCCTGACATGGCTTATAACACTGTAAGTCAAAATTATCTTGTAGTCTGGGAAAGTGATGATACAGATCAAATGGGTGTGGTAAATAATAATATACAGATAATAGGTCGTTTTGTTGATTTGAATGGAAATGTTCAAGGTAATGATTTTCTCATTTCATCACTTAGTCTTGGGCAAAGTATGCTTACCAATACGCGACCTAGAGTGTCGTATAATTCTACTAATAATAATTATCTGGTAGTTTATGAAGGAGAGTTTAATAATGGTGAAAGAGAAATCTTTGGTGTGATTGTAGATGCAAATGGAGTGATAACTACGCCAGATTTTAGAATAACAACTAGAGGTGCAAGTGGTGTTACAACCACTTCTAGTAGGTCTCCTGGATTAACATATAATCCTACTTTAAATGAATATCTTGTAGTTTATGTATACATTGTAGAGGCAACTAGTACTACACCAGCTACGGTAGAGATAGAAGGGCAAAGACTATCTTCTACCGGAGCATTGTTAGGTAGTACTATTTCTATTACAGATTCCACTACTGGAGCTCAGACTAATAGTTCTATTCCAGATGTTATTTTTAATTCTCAGACAAATGAATATGTCGTCACTTACTCTGCTTCTCCTTTGCCTCTTGAAGAAGAAGCTTATGTAACTATAGTTAGTCAATCTGGTACTGTAGGCACCACAACAAGATTAAGTAATCGTGGCTCAATTGATAATTTAAGTTTTGCATTTAAATATGTAAGAGCAGCTTGGGATGAGTTGAATAATCAATACCTTTTTGTATATGACGCAGATAATACTACAAACGGAGAAATTGATGTATTTGGCGTTATTTATGATAGTACTATGAGCCTAGTCGTGCCAGAATTTGAAATAAGTATGGTTGCAGGAACTAGCACGAGACATGACGCTGTATCACCAGACGTAGAATGGTTACCTGGAGATAATAATTACTATGTAGTTTTTAGAGCAAATCCATTTTTTACCAATAGGAATGAGGTAGAGATTTTTATGAGATCTGTTACAAATGCTGGTGTAATAGGTGCTAATCTTTTAAGAGTCTCTTCTGCTCCGGTAGATGAAGCTGGAAGTGCTCGTTTTCCACGAATTTTAAGTAATGGAAATAGTGCGTTACTAACAGTATATGCTGCCGAGGATACTTCGCCAGCGAGTATGATGGTAGATCGTGAATATGAAATTTATGGCCAATTTTATGGGAGCCCAACATTAAGTGTAGCTAGTAATAATGATCAATTGCTGTCTGTTTTTCCTAATCCGGTTGAGAGTAAACTTTTTATTGATAGAAATGGTGAAACCCTTTTGTCCTTCTCCATTTTTAATGTAATGGGGAAAGAGGTTAGTGCTGCTAAGATAAATGAATCCAGCATTCAAACCATCGACCTTTCTGAGCTTTCGGCTGGATTGTACTTTTTAAATATTATTACTGATTCTCATAGTGAGGTTCACAAAATCTTAAAAAAGTAAAAAGCTCTAATTATTGAGAAATAATTAGAGCTTTGATTGTTGACCTATTACCTAATGAATGATTTACTCATCATAGATATTATCATATCCTTTCTCAGGCACTTCAAAAAACTTACCAGTTACGTAGCGGTAATGTTCATCCATTTCTGCAAGTTGTTTTAAGTCTTCTTTATCAAAATTTACTCCAGCTGCGGCAAGATTTTCTTTTATACGACCTTCATTAGTAGATTTAGGTATTACAGCAGTTCCTCTATGTGCACTCCAGTTAATCAATACTTGTCCTGGACTAGCATTGTGCTTTGAAGCGATAGACTTGATGGTTTCATTTTCTAGCATGTTAGGCTCGTTATCTTGTTTCATACCATCGCTGCGATCACCACTTCCTAATGGAGAGTAACCAGTCATATGAATTCCTTTACTAGAACAGTATTCAAACAACTCATTTTGTTGTAATAAAGGGTGCAATTCTACCTGATTCATTTCTGGCGTTACATCTGTTTTTGACAGTAAATCGTCTAGCTTCTTAGTAGAAAAGTTAGAAACACCTATATGTTTTGCTTTACCAGATTTTTGCAGTTCCACCATTGCGTTCCAGGTCTCATGTATAGGAGCTTCTTCTGGTGATAAATAATCTTCAGGCTTTTCTGCATTTTGAACATCTGGTTTAAAGGCAACTGGCCAGTGCATTAAATAAAGGTCTAAATAGTCTAATTGCAAATCATTTAAAGTTTGATCTAGTGCTGGTGCTACATCTTCTTTTAAATGTGCATTATTCCAAAGTTTTGAGGTAATCCATATGTCTTCTCTTTTGATTTCTCCTTTTGAAAATACTTCATTAAAGGCTTCTCCTATTTCTTTCTCGTTTCCATAGATCGCTGCACAATCGATATGTTTATAACCTTCTTCAAGTGCTGTAATAATAGCTTTCTTAACTTCTCCAGGCTTTGATTTCCAGGTTCCTAATCCTATTGCATCCATCTTATCGCCATTTCTAAATTCTAAAGTTTTCATAAGTATTGTTTTGTTTTTTATAAAGTTAGCTTTCGCGAAAGCGGATACCAAAAAATATACTTCACTTTATTAAAACTTTAGTACAACCTACGTGAATATTTAAAGTAATACTAAATGAAGAGTTTTTGTAAATGCTTAAGCCCTAGGATGGTGCTCGTTAATAACCTTTGCAAGATGAACTCGGTCTACGTGCATATAGATCTCTGTTGTAGTGATACTTTCATGTCCCAGCATCATTTGTATGGAGCGCAAATCGGCACCATTTTCAAGTAAATGTGTGGCAAAGCTATGTCTAAAAGTATGTGGACTAATGGTTTTTTTAATTCCAGCCTCGATTGCCTGTTCTTTAATAATATGAAAAATCATCGCTCTAGTTAATCCCGCGCCGCGTCTATTTAAAAATAATGTGTCTGTATGATCGGGCTTTAAGGGAACATGTATTCTCACCTCATTCTTGTAAGTGTTTATCATTTTTATAGTATGATTACCTACTGGCACAAACCGTTGTTTATCGCCTTTTCCAGTTACCTTAATAAACCCTTCATCAAAGAATAGATCACTAATTTTAAGCGAGATTAATTCGCTAACGCGCAAACCGCAAGCATAAAGTGTTTCTAAGATAACACGATTGCGTTCACCTTCCGGCGTAGATCGATCGATGCTATCGATGAGCTTGTCGATTTCTATAGTACTTAGAGTGTCTGGAAGTTTGCGACCTATTTTAGGAGTTTCTATCAGTTCCATAGGTTGATCTTCTCTGTAACGTTCTAAAATAAGAAATTCAAAAAAGGCCTTGAGACTGCTTATAGAACGGGCTTGGGATCGAGGTTGTACCGTTTTTGCGAGAGCATATATGTAGGAACGTAGCGCGTCTTGGGTGATAAGAGCAGGACTGTCTTTCATATTATTTTCACTGAGCCACTGAATCAATTTGTTAAGGTCCCTTTTGTAAGCTTTTACAGTATTTACAGAAAGTCCGCGTTCTAATTGCATATAAGTACTAAAATCTTTTACAGCTTGTTTCCAGTTCATAAGGTAAAGGTAGTAGTTTAAGTATTTAAGTTAGTTTTAAGATCTATAAGAGTTAATTAAAATCAAATAGGAGCTTTTAAAATACTGATATACAGGTGTTAAATATTTTATTTAACAAACTTTAAGTTCTGTTTTGATATTATTAGTACTTAGACTTAGGATATTCATATAGTTTTGTATCAAACATTTAAATTAACAAACTATGAAAAAATTAATTTTGAGTGCAGTAGCTGCGGTATTTGCAATGGGAATTTCAAATGCTCAGGAAATCGATTTTGGGGCAAAAGTAGGTGCTAACTTTGCAAAGCTTACAGGTGATGATCTTGAGGATGCTGATGGTAGAACAGGTATCAATGTAGGTATTACAGGAGAATATATGTTTAACCCTACGTTTGCTTTACAAGTTGAAGCTTTATACTCTCAACAGGGTTTACAAAGAGATTTAACCGGTGGTGGAGAACAAAAGCTAAAACTTGATTACATAAATGTTCCAGTCTTAGCCAAGTTTTATATTGGTGAGTCTGGTTTTTCAATTGAAGCTGGACCACAATTCGGTATTTTGGTTAAGGATGAAAGTAGTATAGAAGGTGCAGGTATCTTGAATGGAGAAACTGATCTAAATGCTGAAGAATTAGATCTATCTGCAGGTGGTGGACTTGCTTATAAATTTAAAGAAGGAACTTCACTTGAAGGACTTTCTGCAAATGTGCGTTATATGATCGGTCTTAATAATGTATTTGAAGATGGTGATACCTTTGGTGATGATATTACAAATTCTGTATTAGCGGTTTCTTTAGGTTATAAGTTTTAAAGTAACTAAATAACAGATGTAAAAAGCTGGCTTATAAGCCAGCTTTTTTTGTACCCATTAATGGGTAATTTATTGATTTTTAGATTTTTTTAACATTTTGAAAACATTTTATCTGATAGCTTTGAGCATCTAACAAATATAAAACTATGAAAAAAATCATTTTAATAGCCGCGATTGCAATCTTTGGATTGGGCTTAGGGAACGCACAAGAAATTAAATTTGGTGCAAAAGCAGGTTTAAACCTATCAAGTATAGGAGGAGATGAAACTGATGATGTAGAAAGTCGCACAGGATTTCATGTGGGTGGTGTTGCAGAGATAATGATCTCTGATAAATTTGCTTTTCAACCGGAGTTGGTTTATTCTTCACAAGGTGCTAAAAACGAATTTTCAGAATCTGGAAATGGATTTTCATTTACTGAGGAAAGTGAACTTAAATTGACTTACTTGAATATACCATTATTAGCTAAATACTATGTAGCTGATGGTTTTAGCATTGAGGCTGGTCCACAAATTGGGATTCTTCTTTCGGCAGACGCTGAGTTTACTGAGACAGAAACTTTTGGCGGAGTTACAGAAACTTTTTCTGGAGAAGCTGACGTAAAGGACGATGTAAGTTCTATAGATTTAGGTGTAGGTGTAGGATTAGGTTACAAAATGGATAGTGGATTAAACTTTGCTGTACGCTATAACCTGGGACTTTCTAATATCAATGATTTTGAAGGATCTGATGATTTTAAACAGCAAAATAATGTAATTCAAGTTTCAGTAGGATATTTCTTCAACTAGGATTGAATAAATATCTATTTAAAAAGCAACTTCTAAATAAATAGAAGTTGCTTTTTTTTGTAAAAAAAAAATACGATTTTTCTTACGTATGTGACTTAATTGATACATATTTGTTTCAATAATAACTAACAAAAACTACAATGAAAAATTTATTACTCGCTGCTGTTGCAGTTTTATCTCTTACTATTTCAAATGCACAAGAAAGAGAAAAAGGTGTTTTTGAGATAGCTCCTTACGTAGGTTTTAATTCGTCTAATTTTAATGGAGATGAGGTAGAAGGACTGGATAATAGAACAGGTGTCGCTTTTGGAGTACATGCAGACTATTACTTTAATGATAGATGGTCTCTAAGATCAGGTATCAATTACTTACCTATGGGAGCAGACGGTATCGATGGTGAACTTGAGTTAAATTATATTGCCATTCCTTTGAATGCAAACTGGCATTTTGGTAGCACCAGAAAATGGAATTTAAACTTTGGATTTTCACCAAGTTTTTTAACTAATGCTGAATTTGAAGGTATTGAAGTTACTGATGGAATAGAAAGTTTTCAAATCTCATTATCTTATGGGATAGGTTATAAATTATTTATAAATGAGAATTTTAGTTTGCTTTTTGAAGCTCAAAATGATTTAGGTATCACAGACTTTTTAGAAGTAAATGAGGTTTCAAGAACCAATTATGGAGGTTCTTTTAACATTGGTGGTGTATTTAATTTTTAAATAGAATTCAACATTTTTTAAAGCCGGTTCACATGAATCGGCTTTTTTTGTGTCTCGCTTTCGCGAAAGCGGAATTACTAATATCTTTACTTCATGAAAATATTAATTTTAAACGGTCCTAATCTTAATCTTTTAGGAACTCGAGAGCCAGAAATCTATGGTTCACAAACTTTTGACGAGTATTTCAGTGAACTGCAATTTAAATTTCAGGAAATGGAATTGGGTTATTTTCAATCTAATTCTGAAGGAGCGCTTATCGATAAGCTACATATGGCTCAAAAGGAAGGTTTTGATGCTGTGGTATGTAATGCTGGCGCATTTACACATACTTCTATAGCTATAGGTGACGCTGTTGCTGGAATTTCTGTTCCTGTAATTGAAGTACATATTTCTAATGTGATGAATCGAGAAGAATTTAGACATGTCTCTTATATATCAAAACATTGTAAAGGTGTGATAAGTGGATTTGGTTTAAAGAGTTATGAGCTTGCTATCAACTCTATGTTATAATTGTAATTACTATTTAAAGTAAAAAAGCTCGTTAAGGATTACCTTAACGAGCTTTTATAATTTTATGAAATCCTTTTATAGTCCAGGATAATTACCAGTAAGTATGTCTATAAGGTCTACTAAAGCCCATATACCAAGACCTCCAAATGTAAGTATAAACAAAATATTCCAGCCAATAGGACTGCGCAAGAACCATCTATGTGCAGCAAATGGCCATAGGAATACAAAAAGCAAAGTGGCGATAGTTTGATCTTCAGACCATACAACAGCTGCAGGCGTTGTTAATGAAGTTGAGGTTTCCTCCATAGTAGTGCCATTCTCAAGTTGTACCACCTTAGTCGTTACTTGTCTTTCTACTGGGAAAGAAGCATAAGCAAAACTACCTATCATCATAAATAGGCTCATTAGTACAAGAGTTAATTTTGTTTTCATAAATAAAAATTTAGTTAGTTATATTTACTCAAATATATATAAAAAAAACATGTCCAAATTTACCTTGATAATACTATTGTTGTGCGCTGTTTCTGCAAGTGGACAAGAGTTTGAATATTTAGGCCTTCTTAAATTACCAGATAGCTCGTTGATACCTTATAAATTAGATTTCAAGGAATCAGAAGGTAAGATTTATGGTTTTTCCTATACAGATTTGAACGGTGAACATGAGACGAAATCAAGAATCGTGGGACGCTATGATGATAGAAAAAACAATCTAGAATTTAGAGAAGTGGAATTAATTTACACTAAGTCTAATATGGCCGAAACTACTTTTTGTAATGTATATTTTGACGGTAGTATGAGGAGACTCAACGGTAAATCTAAGATAGAAGGTACTTTTAAAGGTTATTATGATGATCTCACAAATTGTATAAACGGAGAACTCTACATGAGTGCTGCTCAAAAAATTCAAAAAAGAAATAAAAAATTTCAAAGGAAAATAGACCGCACAGATCGTGTGCCCGATAGCATAAAGGAAAAGATCAACTTAGATAAAATGTTTAACCGGTATGCAAAAAATGATTTAAAGGGTGGAGAACAGCTTAACATTTTATGGAAAGAAGACTATCTTAAACTTA
>MAAC01018658.1_pt1 | contig 27660 bp, 22 predicted proteins | sample 1115981 | NCBI WGS metagenome assembly MAAC01 (sample SAMN04961126, study PRJNA320927) | seawater metagenome | isolation source: sample BD02T64 sea water enriched with oil for 64 days | place: USA:Gulf of Mexico | collected 2013-07-27
GTTAACAAAGGATTGTCGTCACTAGGAGAAAAATAGATAGAGTATGGGTTTTTGTTACCGTAGAGGTTATATAAACCAAAAGCAATGGAATGTTTTAGTTTGTCATTTTTAGCTTTAAGTTTATAGGTTGCCGAGATATCTAAACGGTGGGTGCTTGGGATTCTGGAAGCATTTCGAGTTCGGTAATCTGGTAATACTTTTCCTTCCCAAACATATCCCCCATTAGGGTAGGTGGCTGGTCGGCCAGTCATGAAAATGAAGTTACCCGATAATTTCCATTTCTCATTTATATCATACATCGCAACAAGGGTTAAATCATGTGTTTTGTCCCAATTGGTTGCATAGGGTTGTCCTCCGTTAATTCCGTTGGCTACGTCTTTGTACGTTGGGGTACTAAAGCCTGGAACTGTCATGGTTGTTTTTGAAAGCGTATAGGCAATCCACCCCGTTAAGTTACCTTTCTTTTTATTGATCATGAATTCCAGCCCATAACTTTTACCGTTTCCGATTAATAATTCCGTTTCTATGGTTTCATTCAATAAAAGTTCCGCACCATTTCTATAATCTACCAAATTGCGCATCTCTTTGTAATACCCTTCAATAGAAAGTTCATAAACATTCTTTTTGAAATTACGGAAGTACCCTAAAACATATTGATCCGCTTCGGATGGTTTGACATAATAGCCTGCAGGCTTCCAAATGTCAATTGGGGTAGCCGATGTGGTATTACTAATTAAATGCATGTATTGTTTGGTCCGTTGATAACTCGCTTTAATAGAGCTTTTTTTATTGAGTACATAATTAGCCGAAACCCGAGGTTCCAGTCCTCCGTAGTTAGCTACCATTTCTCCTTTGTCGTAATGCTTCACATCTACAATTTCTGATGCATTGGTAGCTACGCCATCTTTATAAATGTCAATGTCTTGTTCTCCCACATTAAAATAATGGGTGTAACGAAGTCCATATTGTAATTTTAATTTTTTGGTGACTTCTTGCTCAGCACCTATAAATAGACTGGGCATGTGAGCATATTCTTTTTGAACCTCAAATGGCGTGAAAATGGATTCTGATCCTAGTGGTTTTATTTCTCCTGGGGAGAACGTGTAGTTTTGATATTCGGCCCCATATTCTAAGGTCAGTTTTGGGGATAGGAAGTAGGTGAAATCGGCTTTCGCTTCCATATTAATAATCCGGGATGACCATTCAAATGCGGAAGTTCCAGAAGGAACACCTAAAGCATAACTATAATCGGAATATACTCCGGTAATATTCATAAAATGTTTGTCGCTTATGATATGGTTCCATCGAACAGTTCCGGTGGCGTTACCCCATTTCATTTTAAATTGTTCGCCAAATCCAAAAATATCTTTACCGAAATACCCCGAGACAAACACTCGGTTTTTGTCATTGACTTTCCAACTTACCTTGGTGTTCAAATCATAAAAGTAGGCTTGGTTATCTTTATTGTTTTTGGAAAACTTCAAGAACAAATCAGCATAGGATCTTCTGGCTGAAACCAAAAATGAAATCTTATCTTTTACAATAGGCCCTTCTAAAGTTAGCCTGCTAAATAATAAACCAATACCTCCAGTAGCCGAAAATCGTTTGTCGTTTCCATCTCGTTGACGAACATCCATTACAGAGGATAAACGACCTCCGTATTTAGAAGGGATCCCCCCTTTATATAAGGTGACATCCTTTATCGCATCTGGATTAAAAACGGAAAAGAATCCAAATAGGTGAGAGGAATTATACACAGGAGCTTCATCCAGTAAAATAAGGTTTTGATCAATGTTTCCACCTCGTACGTTAAATCCCGAAGCTCCTTCACCAACACTAGTTACGCCAGGTCTAAGCTGAATGGATTTAATGACATCCGCTTCGCCCAATAGTTGTGGGATTTCTTTTATGGTGGAAATGCTCATTTTTTCCACACTCATTTGAATCTTGGTAATGTTTTCATCCTCCTTAGTCGCAGAAACCACAAACTCTGTTAATACCTGGTCAGAGGTTTTTAATGAGAGTGTTAATGTTCTGGAAGAATTAAGTTCGAAGGAGTCGATTTGAGTCTGATATCCGATATACGAAATTTCAAAAGTGTAAAATCCTTTTGGGATAGTTAAACTGTAAAAGCCATATACATTGGTGGCTGCTCCAGCTCCCAATTGTTTTACCTTGATGGTAGCGCCAATAAGATCTTCGCCTGTGTTCGCATCTCGGATATACCCACTTAAGGTATATTTTTCGGCTTTGGTTTGCGCAAGGAGCGTTCCTGAAATTCCTATTAGAAAGGAAATTAGAAACAGTTTATAGAAAAGTTTCATTACTAGTTTTTAGTTTAATTTGGGATGCAAAAATGTATGGAATTTGTGGATTGTCTATGTTATTTCGGACAAACGGTAAAAAAATAGTTTAAGTGTGTTTACATGAATATTTAATATTATTAGTTGAATTTGAAGCAATTCAAAAAATATGCCATAGGTGAAATCTTAAGCAAGTAAAATTATATTGGGTGATGAATTTTGGGTTTGGAACGATTAATAGGAGGCTATTTAACGAAGGTGGTCAATAGTTTTTTTGAGCCAATATAGGCTTCTAATACATCCCCAATTTCTACTTTTCCTACGCCTGCCGGAGTTCCTGTATAAATCAAATCTCCAATTTTTAAAGTGAAGTACTTTGAAACATGTTCAATGAGTGTGTCAATTGAGAAAAGCATGTCCTTTGTATTTCCGGCTTGGATTAATTTCCCGTTCTTGGTCATAGAGAAATCAATATTCTCCATGATTTGGTTTTCTTTTATTGGGATGAACTTACCTATTGGGGCGGAACCATCGAAGGCTTTCGCTTTTTCCCAAGGCAAACCTTTTTCCTTAAGTTGTGCTTGTAGGTCTCTTGCCGTAAAGTCAATTCCTACCGAAATGGAATTGTAATATTTTCTAGCAAACTTTTTTTGTATATGTTTCCCTACCTTAGTGATCTTTACCACAACTTCCAATTCGTGATGTACATCCTGAGTGAAACTTGGAATGAAAAAGGGTTTGTTGGTTTGAAGAATTGCGGAATCGGGTTTCATGAAAACGACTGGTTCCTTCGGTACTGGATTGTTTAGTTCCTTGGCATGATCTACATAATTTCTTCCAATACAGATAATCTTCATCTTCGTTTATTTGTTTGTGTTTCTGATGTTTTGAAGTACTTTTTTGGTGTTTTGAGAAAAGTCGCCATTCATCATCCATCCATAATACGATGGTTCAGATTTCAGGATTTTTGCGACTTCTTTTCCTTTGTGTTTACCGAAATTGAAAACCGTAAGACGTTCATCGTTTCTTACAAATCGTCCTGCAAGGTCAACTGCATTATGCATTCTTGTAAAATCATTCAAGGATTTAGCATCTCTTTTTATATCTGTATATTTTGCAAGTTGGGCTTCCAAAATTTCGTAAGTCGCTAAAGTATCCGCCTCTGCGCTATGGGCATTTGTAAGGTCCTTTTTGCAGTAAAACTTGTAAGCGGCCACCAAAGTTCGAGGTTCCATCTTGTGAAATATATTTTGAACATCAATCAAGTTTTTTTGGGTGACATCAAAATCATATCCTGTACGGTGAAATTCTTCTACTAACAAAGGAACGTCAAAACGATTGGAGTTGAATCCGGCCAAATCACAATCGTTTAGAAATATATACAAATTTGGTGCTAATTGTTCGAAGGTAGGTTCGTTTGCTACATCGGCATCCGAAATACCGTGAATTGCAGTCGTTTTAGCTGGAATCGGAATTCCCGGGTTTACTCGATGAGTTCTGGTTTCAGATTTTCCATTCGGCCAAACCTTATGAATCGAAATTTCTACAATACGATCGGTGGCTGTATTTACTCCAGTAGTTTCTAAATCAAATACTGCAATTGGCTGTGTTAACTTTAAATTCATGGGATGTTTTTATGGATTTTTTATCCGAGGCAAACTTAACTATTTAAGGTTTGAGCAAAAAAAAACTCCTCAAATTTGAGGAGTTTTTTTTGGTTTTTCTTGATTATTTAATTTCTACCTCACAACGTCTGTTCAATGCGGTGTTTTTCAATAGGTATTGACCTTTAGCATTAGTGTCTTTTATTTTTAATTGAGACTCACCCATACCCGAGATGATCATTTGTTTTGCGTTTACGCCATTCTTCGTGAAAAAGTCGGAAACTGTTTTAGCTCTTCGTTTAGATAAAGCTTTGTTATACGAAGCAGCACCTTGAGAATCTGTATGCCCAGTAATCACGATTTTCTTACTAGGATCAGCATTTAAGATTTTAGCTACTTTTTCGATATAGTCTCTATCCTCATCTGATATATTTGATTTATCAAAGTCAAAATAGATTTCATGAACAAATTTACCATCCGCATTCTTAACCGGTGTAGGTAAGGTAGCCAATAACTCGTCTTTTTCCCATGGAGTAACTCTAGATTCTGGATCTGTATAAGCAGGACTGTCTGGTGTTAAAGCAGCAAGGAAAACAGCTCTGGAGTCATCGCTACGTGCGGCATCAATATCGTAAAACGCATTGGTAAGAACCGATTTCTGCTCAAATACGAAGCTATCCGCATCCATTTTCAACTCACAAGTAAGTGTTTGGAAGATGTCGTATTCGCTACATTGTTCTGGAATGGTGATGTTGTATGTGTGAATCGCTCTTCCTTTTACGTTAAGCGACAATATGTAAGATGTTTCTGTATTAACATTAAACGAGTAGTTTCCATCATTCGCTAGAGGATCCACCGTGGCCACTATAGAGGAGTCTATATTCATTAATACTAAATCAGCACTATCAATAAGGTGACCCGGTAATTCCATGAATTTCCCTGCTAATAATGTTGTTGGTACATCGTAACACGTCCATACCCTCCAAATATCGTAATCCCCTACGTTACCCATCCTGTCAGAGGCTAAATAACCAAATTCTTCACTTCCTCCAGTTAACCTGAAATGGATGTCATTGGCAGGTGAATTAACCGGTACCCCCATGTTTTGAACGTCACTCCATCCGCTATCCGTTTTAGTGGCTACGAAAATATCGAAATCACCTATGGAATTATACCCTTTTGATGCAAAATAAAGTTTGGTGCCGTCTTCACTTAAGAAGGGAGAACCTTCATCTAAGTCCGTATTGATGTCGCTTAAATTACTAAAGTTGGAAAATTCACCATTTTCTTTTCTATAAGCGTGATAAATATCTGTTCCACCTTTACCGCCTGCTTTATCACTGGTAATAAACACGTCATTCAGTTTACGACTAATGGCCACAGAAACAATTTGATTATCGGTAAATTGAACTTGTTCTGTTTTGATTTCAACGGGATCACCAAGATTTTTTGACATGAATAACTTCCCTCTACGGTAAAAATAAAATTCAGTCAAATCCTCATTAAAAGTAATGGAGGATTCATTTTCTTTGGTGTCAATGGATTTGTTTAATACAACCCCATCAGACTTTGATCTTGGCATCCATTTTTTGTATACTGGATCGTAGTTAGTATAGAAGATCTCTTCCTGCCCTTCGGCCTGGAAAGTCATGTATTTGATGTTGAATAAATTGGCGTTTGCAGAAGTGAAAACCAAAGTTTTTAAATCTTCATATACTACTGGTGCGTAATCCAAGAACATCGTGTTTACGTCTGGTCCCAAGTTTTCAACAAACATTCCTGCAGTTGGTGATGCTGTTAACCTTGCCCCAGTAGCACATTGCTCTTTTCTAAGATTCATGAGTTTTTCCAAACCTTTTTGAATCTTAACCCCGTCTGTACTTTTGTATTTTTCGTAGTAAAATGATGCGGAATCAAATTGGCCCATGTAATGAAACGACTCCCCTTTAAGAAGGATTACCCCGGGTATTTTAGATTCATCCACCTTATTAAAGTGATCCATGGATTTATCGGCATCAATGCGACTATTAAGGTAGGCGACACCACAATAAAGATTCAGGTTTTGATCGTCTGGTGTATCCTTTAATAGCTCCAAATAGATTTGTTTGGCTTTCTCCCAGTTACCATCCTCCAAATAGAACATCGCCTTTTTTGGAGTGATTTTTTCGGCCGTTTGTGCGGATAAAGAGAACGTACTCAATATCAGTAATGCCAGTATAGTAGTCGTACAAGTAATTTTACGCATGCGTTTTTAACTTTGGGGTTTGTTATGCATCAAAAATAAATCTAGTCGGTGGGTTTGTGGAAAAATAACCTCTGTTTTATTCACACTAGGTTTTTAATAACCTTTGGGAACAAAACAGAGGTAAATGATTGATTTATAATTCTCTGTTTACATCGAAAGACTCTAGGTAATCCGCCACTCTACGGACAAACATGCCTCCTAAAGCGCCATCTACCACACGGTGGTCATATGCATGTGATAAGAACATTTTTTGGCGAATTCCAATGAAATCACCTTCTGCAGTTTCGATTACCGAGGCCATTTTTCGTATAGCTCCGACCGCTAAGATAGCAACTTGTGGTTGATTAATTACTGGAGTTCCCATAACATTTCCAAAAGTACCCACGTTTGTCATGGTATATGTACCCCCTGAAATGTCATCTGGTGTTAGTTTATTGTTTCGTGCTTTATCTGCTAATTTATTCACTTGCTTAGCTAAACCTGTTAGGTTATAATTATCCGCATTATGAATAACCGGTACAATAAGGTTTCCAGAGGGTAGGGCAGTAGCCATACCTAGGTTGATGTCGTTTTTCTTAATGATGTAGTCTCCTTGAACTTCTACGTTTACCATTGGGAAATCTTTAATAGCCTTAATGATCGCCTCCATGATAATGGGTGTGAAAGTTAATTTCTGCCCTTCTCGTTCTAGGAATTTGTTTTTCATTTTGTTTCTCCAATTCACAATGTTAGTTACATCTGCTTCCACAAAGGAAGTTACGTGAGGTGAAGTTTGTTTGGAAGAAACCATATGCTTAGAAATAAGCTTACGCATTCTGTCCATTTCTATGATCTCTACATTTCCGGAGAAATCGGATGCTTTTGGGGCATCTGCTGGAGTTTTCTTAGCCGGTTTTGCTTGGGATGGCGCTTTTTGTACTGCCACAGCAATCGGTGTGCCGGCATTCGGTTTTCCATTTGCAATGTAGCCTAAAATGTCATTTTTAGATACTCTGTTATTTGCACCTGTTCCAGTAATGGATTCCAGTTCTTGTAAGGTGATACCTTCTTCTTTGGCAATGTTTTTCACCAATGGAGAATAAAAACTATCAGAATTAGTAAAGTCTACTGGGGCGGCATTGTTTACCGTTGCCACCGGGGTGGCTGCAATTGGAGCTGTAGAGGCTCCTGTTACTGATGCCGTTGGAGCTGCAACAGGAACTGGAGCAGCGCCTTCACCTTCGGACGAAATTATTGCAATAACATCACCTACCTGCGGAACATCCCCTTCTTCAAAAAATAATTGGGTGATAACACCTTCAGCAGGAGAAGGAACTTCGGAGTCTACTTTATCGGTAGCAATTTCTACAATCGATTCTTCTGCTTCAACAGTATCACCAACTTGTTTTAACCATGTGGTAATTGTTGCTTCCGCAACACTTTCTCCCATTTTAGGAAGTTTTACTTCTACTTGTGCCATAGTTGCCAATATTTTTAGGTGTGCAAAAATACACTAAAAATCGTGTGTATTTTAGTGTTATTACCAAATAAAGAATCATATTTTCAGTATTTGATAAGGCTAATTATCTAAATGTTGTCTTTCTTGCCAAATTAATGCGATGTCTGTGGCGAAATCATATGCTTTGGCATAATTTATATTTAAGGACTCAAAGAATTCGGTGGGTTTATTTTGCTTTTTGTAAGGGTCTGATAAACGGATTATTGGTGTTTTTAAGGTGCGTGTTAAATCTAAATGGTTTTCAATAGGTGCAAAACCTATCCACGTTTTCTTTCCAATGAAAACGTGAAGCAAATTACCAAAGTATTTACCTGCGTTTTCTAATTGCCAAATTAGAATAGGTGTGAGTAATAGAATGATGGTTGCAGCGAATAAATCAAATAATCGTTTGGATGTTTTACTCTCTTCGTGGTTGAAGGTATTTATTGAATTAATGGATAATATTTCACCCGAAGTATTGATAGACTGACTTCCAATAATAAAACTACTTTCTGGGGGAGCGATTTTTAGTTCTATATCTGGGTTTTCTTGCAGTATCATTTCGTTAATTATGGAGCCGGAGTCCATGTCCTCGGCACAGTAAATGATCTGGTTTATTTTAAAAATATTACACGCATCTGGCAATTGACCTAAATTGGCAATGAAGTGATTGGAATCGTTTTGGAAATCGTAGCTTGGATAAACCTCTAAAATCACCTTAGGTATATTCGTGGTTTTTTCAAGTAATTTTTTGACTCTTTTTATTCCTCCAGATTTTCCAACAATGGCCATTCGGATATCTGGGATAGTTTTGAATAAGATAGCCGGAAATCCAAGGCTATTTAGTCCCCATCGGTATAAAACAATGTTAATGGCTGAGAATAATGCGCCCATTAGGATAATAAGTCTGGAAAATCGGTAATCGTCATCTAATAGGCCATATAATAACAAACCAATAAATCCTCCCCAGGATACTCCTTTGATGATCCTATTAATAAATGGAGAAGTGGAGTAACCTTGATTAAAATAGATGGAAACCAAGAAAACAAGTCCGTAAGAAGGAAATAACCATTGCAAAACTGCTGTTGGATAAATAACATCTGTGTAACTGGAATAAATGGTTGTAGTGGTTGTCAGTGTTAATAGAATAATAATAAAATCCATAAAGGGGAGAAAGGATTGTTCCATAAATCTACGGATTAGGGCAATTCCTGCTCTCAAGTAAATGGCACTTTGAATTAAGAATTCAAATACTTTGGCATTCTTTTTTGAGAAGTGCTTTTTTGCAAAAATGATCATGGCATTGTAAAATACCAAAACATAATTTACACTACTTTTCTTTGTGCTTTCTCCCTTGTAATGAATGATTCTGGTTTCCGGATAATAGTAATTATCATATCCTCCTAAACGAATTCTCCAGGATAAATCAATATCTTCTCCGTACATGAAAAAGTCTTCATCCAATAAGCCGACTTCATCCAATACGTTTTTACGCATCATCATATAAGCGCCTGATAGAATGTCTATTTTATGGGTTCCATCCATATCCAAATGCCCCATATGGTATTGCCCAAATGTTTTAGATTTTGGGAAAAGATTAGAGAAACCAAAAATTTTGTAAAAAGCGACCATTGGAGTAGGTACGCCACGTTTACTCTCTTTTAAAAACTGCCCCTTTCCATCAACCATCTTTACCCCTAATCCGCCAGAGTTTGGATGGGCATCCATAAATGCAATACACTTCTTGAAAGTGTCTTCCTCCACCAGTGTATCAGGGTTTAATAAAAGGACATAATCGGCTTCCGAAATTCGGATGGCTTGGTTGTTGGCCTTAGAAAAACCAAGATTGTTCTTGTTGTCGATTACTTTTACCTCTGGGAATAAACGTCTGGTCATTTCAACCGATCCATCCGATGAATTGTTGTCGACCATAATCGTTTCGATATCGGCAAATTGAGCCGCTTTTCGGACAGAGTACAGACACTGTGCGAGAAAATACTCCACATTGTAGTTGACAATAATGACGGATAATCGGGGAGAATTCATCTGTTTTTTATAGGGTGCCATCAAATGGTATTCTATGAAGTAATGATCTACCCAGAGTAATTTCATCGGCATACTCAAGTTCATCCCCAACAGGGATGCCTCTAGCTATGGAAGAAGTTTTAATGTCAAATGTCATTAATCTTCGGTAGATGTAAAAACTTGTGGTATCTCCTTCCATGGTGGAGTTTAAAGCAAAGATAACTTCTTCAATACTTTCGGCTTCTACTCGTTTCACTAAGGAATCAATATTTAAATCGGTTGGTCCTATTCCGTCAATGGGAGAAATATGCCCTCCCAAAACATGGTAATTACCAAAATATTGTTGCGTGTTTTCAATGGCCATAATATCACGCATATCCTCAACCACGCAAATGGTTTTGTTTTCTGAACGTTTTTTGTTGGTGCAAATTTGGCAAAGATCAGTTTCCGAAATGTTATGACATCTCTTACAAAATTGGGTGTCTGTACGCATTCGTTTTATGGATTCCGAAAAATGGTCTACTTCCCCCTTAGGCTGACGTAACATATGTAAGGCTAACCTTAATGCCGTTTTACGACCAATTCCTGGTAAAGATGCGAAAGCATCCACTCCCTGATCCAATAACTTTGAAGATGAAGTCATGCGCCAAAAATAACATTATTAGTAGTCTTATCGGATTCTTAGTTGGATTTTCAAAGGGCAAAATTGGAGGCACATTTGGTTGTGAATATCTAATGATAAATCAGGTTTGAAGTGAGTGTGATATACCATTCATTTGCGGGATGTCGCCATTATTGATTATTGTTACCATCGTATTGTATTTTGCTGTATTAATGACCATCGCTCATTTTACAAGCGAGGAGTCCAACTCCGGGTTTTTTATGGGGAATCGACAATCCCCATGGTATGTGGTGGCTTTTGGAATGATTGGTGCCTCGCTTTCAGGGGTGACTTTTATTTCTGTTCCAGGATGGGTCTCCAGTATTAACTTCACCTATATGCAAATGGTTTTAGGCTATTTGGTCGGGTATGCCGTCATTATTTTAGTATTACTTCCATTGTATTATAAGCTTAATCTGACTTCCATATATACCTATTTGAACGGACGTTTTGGACGGAACTCCTACAAAGCGGGGGCTTGGTTTTTTCTAATTTCACGGATTATTGGTGCCGCTTTCAGATTATACTTGGTAGCCAGGGTATTCGATTTAACGATTTTTCAAAAGTTGGATTGGAACGTACCCTTCTTTGTCATTGTACTGGTGACCATTGGGTTGATATGGTTATATACCTCTAAAGGGGGAATGAAAACTATTATTTGGACCGATACCTTACAAACGGCCTTTATGCTGTTGGCTGTAATTGTTACCCTTGTAGTCATCGGTAACCAAATGGATTTAAGTTTCTCTGGAATGGTTACAACTATTAAAGATAGTTCTTATTCGCAAATGTTTGAATTTTCCGATTGGCGTCATAAACACTTTTTCTTTAAGGATTTCCTTGCGGGTGCATTTATTGCCGTGGTGATGACCGGATTGGATCAGGACATGATGCAGAAAAATTTAACCTGTAAAACTTTAGGCGAATCTCAAAAAAATATGGCCTGGTTCAGTACGGTTTTAGTGGCCGTAAATCTACTTTTCTTAGCCTTAGGTGCTCTTTTATACATCTATGCTAATAATACGGGGATTTCAATCCCTGAAAAAGGAGATGACTTATTTGCAATCATCGCTTTGGATGGTTATTTGGGGCCTGTAGTTGCGGTTTTCTTTGTATTAGGTTTAATCGCAGCCGCTTATTCTAGTGCCGATTCGGCTTTGACCGCCTTAACAACCTCCTTTAGTATAGATATTCTAGAGGTGAATAAACGGGATGAAGAGGCGCAATTAAAAACTCGGAAAAGAGTTCATATTGGGATTTCCCTAGTGTTGGCTGTGGTGATAATTGTTTTTAATGAATTTAATGACGAAAGTGTCATTAATGAATTGTTTAAAGTAGCTGGTTTTACCTATGGTCCTATTTTAGGTTTGTTTGCCTTCGGCTTGATGTCCAAAAAGAAAATTTATGACCAATGGGTAGTGGCGGTAGTTATTGCTGCGCCCATACTTACCTATGTTCTGGATGTATACTCTGTAGAATTGTTTAATGGGTATCAAATGGGATTTGAAAGACTTCTTTTCAATGGCATATTAACCGTAGTTGGTTTGATGGTAATCACAAAAAGAGGAAAGAATTCTTAATTACTCGAATAGTGAAATGACATAAATGTTTTTCCACATCTTTCCGGTAATGTAAAACTGATTGGTTTCTGGGTTGTAAGCGATACCATTTGTCTCTAAGGCTTTTGAGCTTAGTTTGTCTTCTTCTAGTTTTAAATCCGTCACATCTAAACGACCTACAACCTTTCCGGTTTCTACGTCAATTTTCAAAATCCAATCGGTGGTGAATACATTGGCGTAAATAAACCCGTCTACATATTCTACTTCATTGAGGTAACGAACAGGACGTCCATTGTCAAAGACCTTAACAGTTCCTGTTTTCTCCAGCGTTATTGGATCCATAAAATGAAGGTTAGGTGTGCCATCGGTCATAATCAAGCTTTCGCCATCTGTAGTTAATCCCCAACCTTCCATAGTGGGTAATTGAAAAGAACGTATTTTCTCTTTGGATTCTAAATCATATACAAAACCTTTTCTGCTTTTATAAGTTAGTTGATATACCTGATTGTTTAAAATACACATACCTTCTCCAAAATATTTAGCTTCAAGTGTATTGTGTATGTCTATTTGGCCCGTTAAAGAATCCACCACTCCATATACAGATTGCGTGTTTGGCAAATCATCTGGTGATCCTGTACTTTCAAATAATTGTCCCTTGTGAAATAGTAATCCTTCGGTAAAGGAGTTGTTTGAATGTGGGAGCCTTTGGTCTACCGAAAATTTGTAATAAGCCGTTGGTTTGGCTTTGGGTAAATTTAGCTTTTTGCTTTTAGGAGTAGGTTCGTTGTTACACGAATAAACGCTAATAAATAGAACAGTAATGAATAGAAAGGAGGTAATTCTCATAATGTATTGTCAATGCTGCAAATAAATAATAAAAAACGCTCCCTAGGGGAGCGTTTTACAATAGTTTATAAGAGATGAAAAAGATTATTCGTTTTCATCCTTTAATTCGAAGTGTGAGGGTGTCTCTTTTGCATTGATATCATCAAACCCAATTTGTTCTATAATGATGTTTCTCGAAGAAGCATTCGTTTCAAAATCTTCAAAAATTTCCTTGACATCATGATGCATAAAATGTGTTTTGGTTCCATCTATTATGATATGAGTGTCATTCGGTAAATTAGCTAAAACATTCTGAATCGCAGCCTTGTTTAAGAAGGTTACATCTTCAGATAAAATCATCTTCAAATTGTGCCTATCTTTTAAGTTGCCCTTCATTATGGTAAATGGTACCCGCATATTGTTCTTCAGAATAATAAAAACGGCTACAAACATTCCAAGTCCAATACCTATTAGTAAATCGGATAATACCATGGCAATGATGGTTATTATAAAGGGGAGGAATTGTTCCATTCCTTGGGAGTATATTTTTTTAAATAAAGATGGCCTTGCCAATTTATAACCCACCAATAGTAAAACAGCTGCCAACGTGGCAAGTGGGATTTGGTTGAGTAGGTTTGGAATAAGGATGATGCTTAATAATAGCCAAACACCGTGCATTATAGTGGATAGTTTGGATTTACCTCCTGTTTGAATATTGGCAGAACTCCTAACAATGACTTGGGTCACAGGAATTCCTCCAATGAATCCAGCGACAATATTTCCTATTCCTTGGGCTTTCAATTCTCTGTTTGTGGGTGAAATCCGTTTCTTTGGATCAAGTTTATCCGCAGCTTCCAAGCTTAAAAGAGTTTCTAAACTAGCTACCATGGCAATAACTATGGCGGTGCCATAAACTTGGGTGATTCCTAAACCTGAAAAATCAGGAAATTTAAAGTTACTTAAAAAGTCATCCACAGAAGTAGGTACTGGAATGGAAACTAAATGCTCCGAAGAAATGACTAAAAATGGAATACTATGGAAGTACATGTTTAACATTATACCAGTAGCCACCACCACTAAAGGGCCTGGAATGATTTTGGTGAAACTCAATCCTTTCATGAATTTGGTGTCCCATATAATTAAAATGGCTAACGAAATGGCCGTAATAATAGCTGCGCCTGGAGTCACGTTTTCGAGCATGTAATACAATTCGGTAAAAGTATTATGTCCGTCAGTTTGAAAAAATTCAAGATCCCCTTCTAAATCCGAATCATACCCAAATGCATGCGGTAATTGTTTGAGAAATATGAGGATGCCAATTCCCGTCAGCATTCCGTGTATCACACTGGAAGGAAAGTAGTAGCCGATGATTCCTGCACGTATATACCCCATTATTAATTGAATTATTCCGGCAAGAATGACAGAAACTAAGAAGATTTCGTAACTGGGTAAATCGTTTATGGCCGAAAGTACAATGACCGCCAATCCAGCAGCAGGTCCACTAACTCCTAATGACGATCCACTTAAGGATCCCACAACGATACCTCCGATAATGCCTGAAATAATTCCGGCATATAAGGGCGCCCCTGATGCAAGTGCAATACCTAGACACAGAGGCATTGCAACCAAGAAAACAACAATACTGGCCGGTATGTCCGATTTTAGATTACTAAATAATCCGGGTTTACTAATGGTGCTCATATTTTATTTTGAAATGGAATTGAATACTAATTGTTCGTAAAACTGGGTGATGTAGTTAGGGTCCTTGTTGATATCTGTAAGAGATGGAATGTTTTCGGCAAAAAAACGTTGCTGATGTGCCCCTTCTATTAGTGTGGACACTAACATATGTGAGTATTGATATTTTGAATTGATATCCAGTACCATTTGACTCACTCGCTCTACTACCCGTTGATATACCGAAAAGTGTGTTTGCTCTGTTTTTAAATCTATTCTTTTGGTGAAGTAGGCCTTAACGGCTTCCGACATAATAATTCGATCCAGTAAAATCTCGTTGATATGCGAAAATGTACTGTCTTCTTTTACGGATTCGGTAAGGAGGACAATAGCTGATTTTAATTTATCCTCCGCAGAAGGTAAATTGTGCGTTTTAAAAACCAAACGATATTCAATCCAACTCCAATACCAATAGATGAGATAAAATAAAATCATATGCTTACTTTCAAAATAGCGGTAAATAGTACTTTCTGGTGAGCCTATTTGTGTGCTTAATTTTTTGATAGTAAAGCATTCAAATCCTAGTTCATGAATAAGGGAAATACTATTGGATACTATTTTCTTTCCCAATTCAGAATTGTCTGGGTTCTTTATAAAAAGCTCCGGACTAACGTCTATATGAATGTGTAATTTGTCCATAATCGAATATTACGTGCGAAAATAATAGTAATACTATTACAGAGGGGTTTTTATCTATTAATTTTACGTGTATTAACATTAAATTACCTTTTAGTTAAAAGGAATGAATCCGTGTTTATCATATTGTCGGAAGATTCTAATTGGATTAATTTTTGGAACCTAATTCAACTTGGATCTAAATCTCCAATATTACGGGATATACAGTTTTAGGAATGTTTTTGGGGCTAAATTGCGGATCCATGACAAGGGGTGGCCTGGGGATTAAATGATGGATAGGCTGGAAGTTGTTTTTTGTAGTAAACTACTGGTGATTATCTGTCATCCTTGAAGGGTAAATTGCTAAAGGCACAATCTGAAAGTGTTTTGAATAATACTAGGATTAAAGTACCTATAATTATTTCTGTTTCATTGTAGACCAAAGAGAAAAGTTGGATGAATGCAACATGAGTTTTGTATATGGACCAAAGAATTCTCTTAAATAAAAAAAAAACACTTCTTTTGGAGCACTTTACAAACGTATTCGAATTCAGAATTAATTAACAAGTCCTCTTATTTGATCTAACTCAGCTGAGATTTCAATAGAAAGTCATACCCTTCTCCTTGAAAGGTTGCTTTGTCCATGAGGAGGCCTAAACGCATTTTAACGGTATTTCTACTTTGTATGAAGAGTACCCGGAATTGATTATCCAAAGTAGGGGTGGGCCTTCAAAATATAGAAGATTCTTTGCATATTACCAATTTATTATTCGTTAGCTATGGAGGATATTGCTGTTAGTTCTAGTCCAGATGAATTGGAGTATAATGGGGGGGGGCATTACCAACGCATTCCAACGTTGATACCTAATCTAAATGTGGTCATTCCAATTTTCTCATCAAATGTGACGCTCTTTGTTGGAGACTCGTAGGTGAAAGGGCCAAGCTGGATTTTTGGGTTTAAGTTAGCATCAGCAGTTATGGAGGTAAACCACCTTTTTCTATTTATTATTCGTAGCGAGTATCCCGTATGAAATCCCAATTTATATTGAGTTTTTGAGTAGTCGTTATAATTGTTGAATACTTTTTGTTTATTAAAAGTGGGGCCTGCGGATAGTTGATGACGGTTATTTGTGGTGCGTATGCTGTAATCTAAATTCATGGTGATGGTTTTAAAAGTCACAATAAAGGTCTCTTCGGAAGAATAGCTAGGATTTGATTCAGGTGCGCCATGGATCGAAAATTGGTTAGATACTCCTATGGAGAATATAAATCCCATTAAATTATGCAACTGATATTGTGCTCCAAAATGGAATGCGGGTACATTGCTAATGTATGGATATTCAGGGCTACCTGGGAATCCCCAGTAACCACTTTCGTATTCCGCATGAAAATCGGGCTGAAATATTTCCATCAATTTATCTTCTCCAGTGGTAGATTTGTTAATACTAAAGCCTCCAAAAATCTTAAATTCTTTTTCTTGAATAAATGTAGGTCTTGTTTTCTGGGTCTTTTGATTTTTTAGGAAAGGTTTATTTTGTGGCCGATGTTCGTGCTGTGTAAATCCGGTGTTAAGGATGAGTAATAGCATTGGAGTAAAAACGAATTTTAAGTGTAAGTTCATTATTCAAATGTATACCTACCAGATATAAATGAAAATGAACTAAGGTTAACAAAAAAAACCGCTCCTTTCGGAACGGCTTTTCATTCGTATGCTAATTTAAAATTATTTTATGTCATCAGAAATACCTCTCATTTGGTCTAACTCTGCAGAAATTTCAATGGAAACTTCATCCCCTAAAATACCGACCATAAAACCCATTCCGTAATCGGAACGTAAAATTACGAGTTCACCGGTTAAGGAAGTAAGAAATAAACCGGGTTTAAATGGAGATTCTTGATTGCCTAAATATTTAAAAGGTAATACCACATCTTTAGTAATTCCATGCATGGTCAATTTTCCATTTGCTTCATATGAATCACCAACCTTAGTAATAGAATTAGATGTAAAAGTGATCGTGGTGAACTTTTCTGCATCAAAGAAGTCAGATCCTAATACATGTTCATCTCTTTCTTTATCTGATGTGTTTAAGGAATTAACCTCAATATCTATTTGGATGTTTGCCGTGGTATAATCTGTACCAAAATCAATAGAACCTGAAATATTATTCATGTTACCTTTTGAAGTCGCTAACATATGTCGGATAGAAAAATCGACATATGTATGAGATTTGTCTAGGGTCCATATACCAGTTAACTCTGCCAAATCTTTAACAGGAGTTTCTGTGATTTTCTTGTCTTCCGCAACCATAATTGCAGCTTCGGTGGCAGTTATACCATCTCCGTGAGGGGATACAGCGTGTTCGCCATCATTTAACATTGGAGCGATAACCAATCCAATTAAACAGGTTAATTTAATTAAAATGTTCATGGAAGGACCAGAGGTATCTTTAAATGGATCACCAACTGTATCGCCCGTTACTGCCGCTTTATGTGCTTCAGAACCTTTGTAGGTCATTTCACCGTTTATCATGACACCCGCTTCGAAAGATTTTTTAGCGTTGTCCCATGCACCACCTGCGTTATTTTGAAAGATTGCCCAAAGAACTCCACTGACGGTAACACCAGCCATATATCCACCAAGCATCTCCGCAACTATGGCGGTTTCCATACCTAACATTAAGGGAACAAATGCAATTACTAATGGGAACCCAATTGTTAACACACCGGGAAGTACCATCTCTCTCAAAGAAGCTTCGGTAGAAATTGCGACACATTTATCATATTCTGGCCGGCCAGTTCCTTCCATAATTCCAGGAATTTCTTTGAACTGACGTCTTACCTCATACACCATTTCCATGGCTGCTTTACCTACCGCTTTCATGGCTAAAGCAGAGAAAACTACAGGAACCATTCCTCCAATAAATAACATGGCCAATACCGGTGCTTTAAATATGTTTATTCCATCAATGCCCGTAAAAGTGACATAAGCAGCAAATAATGCCAATGATGTTAATGCTGCAGAAGCAATAGCAAATCCTTTACCCGTTGCGGCAGTGGTGTTTCCAACAGCATCTAATATATCGGTACGCTCACGAACAATTTTGTCCTGCTTACTCATCTCCGCAATTCCTCCTGCGTTATCCGCAATTGGCCCGAAAGCATCAATCGCTAATTGCATGGCGGTTGTTGCCATCATAGCCGAAGCAGCCAAAGCCACACCGTAAAATCCAGCTAATGCATAGGTAGACCAAATTGCAGCAGCAAATAGGATGACCGAGGGGAAGGTAGAAATCATACCTGTAGCTAATCCAGCAATAATGTTTGTTCCTGCTCCAGTACTTGATTTTTCAACTATCTCTAAAATTGGTTTCTTACCTAATCCAGTATAATATTCAGTTACGGATGAAATAGCTCCACCAACTACTAATCCAATTAAAGTGGCGTAAAAAACGTTCATGGAGGATATTTCAAGGATACCTTCTCCAAAGAAATGCATTAACATAGTTTCGGGTAACATCCACGTAACTAAGAAATAACAGGTAACGGCTACTAATGCAATAGAAAGCCAGTTTCCTTTATTTAATGCAGCCATCACTTCGCCTTCTTTCGCTTCATTGGTATTTATCCCAACCAACATAGTTCCAATCAATGAAATGATTACTCCGAAACCCGCAATTGCCATAGGTAATAAAATGGGGCCAATTCCACCAAAGGCATCCGAAATACTTCCACCCATATCTCGTATGATATAATTACCCAATACCATAGCAGCCAAAACAGTGGCCACATACGAACCAAATAAATCAGCTCCCATACCGGCAACGTCACCCACATTATCACCAACGTTATCTGCAATAGTTGCCGGGTTACGTGGGTCATCTTCAGGAATGCCAGCTTCAATTTTACCTACTAAGTCAGCGCCAACATCAGCAGCTTTGGTATAAATACCTCCACCCACACGGGCAAACAATGCAATGGATTCAGCTCCTAAGGAGAAACCAGCTAGTGTTTCTAAAACGATTGTCATATCATTTACCGATGTCCACTCTCCTCCCATGAAATAGTTAAAGAATAGAATAAAGAAGGATGTTAATCCTAATACCGCTAAACCAGCAACTCCCAGTCCCATGACGGTACCACCACCAAACGAAACTTTCAATGCATCGGGTAAAGATGTTCGTGCAGCTTGGGTTGTTCTAACATTTGTTTTGGTAGCGATTTTCATTCCCATGTTTCCTGCTAATGCAGAAAAACCAGCTCCAAAAATAAATGCAATCACAATTAAAATATGTGTAGTGGGTACTAGGAAGGATACTCCTGCAAGTGCAATACTTACGATGACCACAAAAAGGGCTAATAATTTATATTCAGCATTTAGAAAAGCCAAAGCTCCTTCGTAGATGTGATCCGAGATTTCTTTCATTTTACCATCGCCAGCATCTTGTTTCAATACCCAGCTTCTTTTAATCATCATATAGGCTAATCCTACGAGTGCCAGTAGAATTGGCACGTATATCATTATTGACTCCATTAATTACGTTTTAGATTAATTATTTCAAAAAAAAGGCCCCTCTAAATGAAATTTAGAGGGGCGCAAATATATTATTTTATCGACAGGAGTAAAAATGGCCCCCTAAGGACCAGTTTATTACAATTTATACATGGATGCTTTTACCGCCTTTACTACGTCTTCAACACCTGGAAGTGCTTCTGCGATTAATGACTTTGAGAATGCAAATGAAGTATCAGATTGTGTTAATCTTCGGACTGGAGCATCTAAAAAATCAAATGCTTTACTTTGAATTTGATAGGTAATTTCTGAAGAAACAGATGCATAAGGCCAAGATTCTTCTAATACTACAACTCTATTGGTTTTCTTAACCGATTCAATAATGGTATCGATGTCCAACGGACGGATAGTACGGATATCAATGACTTCAACATTGATTCCTTCTTTCGCTAATTCATCAGCTGCAGCAAAAGCTACTTTCATGATTTTGCCAAAAGAAATAAGAGTACAATCGGTACCCACTCGTTTTACATCCGCTTTGCCAATAGGAAGAACATATTCTCCTTCTGGAACTTCTCCTTTGTCACCGTACATTGATTCACTTTCCATGAACACAACTGGATTTTCATCACGTATAGCCGCTTTTAAAAGTCCTTTAGCATCGTAAGGGTTGGATGGCGTAATTACTTTAAGACCTGGAACCATTGCATACAAAGCTTCAAAACTTTGTGAGTGTGTAGCTCCTAATTGTCCTGCTGTACCATTTGGACCTCTAAAAACAATAGGGTTTCCAAATTGTCCACCCGACATTTGTAACATTTTTGCCGCGCTATTAATAATTTGATCTGCGGCTAAAATCGCAAAATTCCAAGTCATGAACTCTACAATTGGTCGTAAACCATTCATAGCGGCACCCACGGCAATTCCTGCAAAACCTAACTCAGCAATAGGGGTGTCAATCACCCGTTTTTCGCCAAACTCGTCTAACATTCCTTTACTCGCTTTGTACGCACCATTGTATTGAGCAACTTCTTCACCAAGAAGAAAAACGTTTTCGTCTCTCCTCATCTCTTCGGTCATTGCCTCTTGAATCGCTTCTCTAAATTGTATAATTCGCATATTCTGGTTTTTATTCTGGCCGGCAAAAATACATTGTTTGATTACAATTTTCATTTCCTTTGCACTAGATTTTTAATAATTTCGATTTATAAACCTAATTATTTTTTGAATATCCAAAAATTCCAAATCCTCCTAAGGATCAATTTTTTAGATTAAGCCTTGTTTTTAGTCATTTTAACCCACTTTTCATGCGACTAAAACCGTTCTGATTCGTAACTTCGCCTGCCGAAATAAACAGATAGAAATTAGTATGCAAGCATACTTCTTTTAGCATTTATCATTAAGTTTGTCTTTCGATAAAAAAAATATAAAATGAAAATATTAGTTGCAATAAGTAAAGCACCTGATACTACTTCTAAAATTAGCTTCACGGACGGTGATACTAAATTTAACGAAGCAGGGGTGCAATTCATTGTAAATCCTTACGATGAGTGGTATGCTTTAGTAAGAGCATTAGAATTAAAAGAAGCAAACGGAGGTAGCGTAACTACAATCACTGTGGGGGGTGCAGATGCAGATCCCATTATTCGTAAGGCATTAGCTATTGGTGCCGATAATGCGGTACGTGTGGATGCAACTCCATCCGATGCTTATTTTGTAGCGAGTCAAATCTCTGAATATGCAAAAGATAAAGAGTACGATTTAGTAATGACCGGTAAAGAAACCATCGATTATAACGGTTCTCAAGTAGGTGGACTGGTTGCTGGAATGTTAGATTTACCTTATTTACCTAATATTTCAAAATTAGATGTGGCGGGTACTACCGCTACTGCTGAACGTGAAATTCAAGGTGGAGAAGAGGTGTTAGAGACGCAATTGCCTTTAGTGTTAAGTGCCTCTAAAGGAATGGCTGAACAAAGAATTCCTAATATGCGTGGAATTATGGCCGCAAGAGCAAAAAAATTAGAGGTGATACCAGCAGCATCTGGAGAGGCTTTAACGGAGATTATTGATTATTCATTACCTCCTGCAAAATCTGCCGTTAAACTAATCGATCCAGAAAATGCAGCAGATCTAATCGAATTGTTACACTCAGAAGCTAAAGTTATATAATTATGTCAGTTTTAGTATTAGCCGGTACAGCCGAGAATAAAGTATTGAAATCTGCTTTTGAAGCAGTTTCTTATGGGGCGAAAATTGCATCAGATGCAGGTACCGATTTACATGTAATCGCTTTTGGAGGCGCTTCTTCTGAAGATTTAATGGGTCTAGGTACCTATGGTGCCAACGCTATTTTTGTGGAGAAGAGTATTAACAATACACAACCTTTCCAAATGGCAAATGCGATGACCGAAATAGCGGGCAAAGTTGGAGCAACCATCATTGTGGTTTCTTACGATGAAACTGGTAAAGCGGTAGCTCCAATTGTTTCTGCTAAAATGAAAGCCGGTTTAGTAGCTGGGGTTGTTGATTTTGCAGATGTGAGTAACGGGGTTATTGTGAAAAAATCTGTTTTTTCTGGGAAAGCTTTCGCTCGTGTAAAGTTTAATAGTGAAGTCGCTATTATTGGTCTAACTCCTAACTCTGTTGGAGCTAAAGAAATGGCGGGTTCTCCTGAAGTAAAAGACGCAAACACCACTATGGGTGATGCTCGTATTACTTTAAAAGAAACTAAAAAAGAAGATTTAGGGGGGCAAGTTCCTCTTCCCGAAGCGGAATTAGTGGTTTCCGCAGGTCGTGGATTGAAAGGCCCTGAAAACTGGGGTATGATTGAAGAATTAGCATCTATTCTAGGGGCAACAACAGCTTGTTCTCGTCCAGTATCTGATTTAGATTGGAGACCTCACCATGAACATGTGGGACAAACAGGTTTGGCTATTCGTCCAAATTTGTATATTGCAATTGGTATTTCAGGAGCAATTCAACATCTTGCAGGTGTAAATGCCTCTAAAGTAATTGTAGTGATCAATACAGATCCAGAAGCTCCTTTCTTTAAAGCAGCGGATTACGGAATTGTAGGAGATGCTTTTGAAGTAGTTCCTAAATTGATTGAAGCAGCAAAAGCTTTTAAAGCAAATAACTAAAAACTATTAATACCTAGGTTGTGGCAATAAAAATTGAGCTTATTCTTCATGGTTTGGAGTACGGAAAGACTTCTGCCGGTGCGTATCTTTTGCTTCTAAAAGAAAAAGAGGGTAGACGTAGGATGCCTATTGTTATTGGTGGTCCGGAGGCACAAGCCATTGCGGTCGTATTAGAAAATATGAAGCCACAAAGACCCTTTACACATGATACTTTTAAAAATGTAATGGATGCGTTCCATTTACGGTTAAAGGAAGTGCTAGTTTACAACCTAGTGGACGGTATATTTTATGCCAAAATAATTGTCACAGATGGAATAACGGAGCACGAGATTGATTCTCGTAGCTCCGATGCCATCGCTATGGCAGTTCGATATGATGCTCCCATATTTGTCTATAATTTTATTCTAGATAAAGCAAGTATGCCTATCGAGCCAATTGATGATGAGTTTATTGAAGAAGAGGAAGTAGAGGTAAGTACTGAAAATGACTTGTCAAAAATGTCTATGGATGACTTAACGGAAAAACTAAATGCAGCCCTCGAAACCGAGGATTATGAAGCTGCATCCAAATATAGAGATGAAATAAATAAAAGAGGCTAGTGCGCTGGTTCTTTTGATGCTACTTTTTCATTTCGTATTCTATTCCAAAATTATTTTACCTTGCCCGTTCTAAAGTTTCCTTTTATGAAAACCATAATTTCTGCTATTTTATTTTTTGGTATTAGTTTATCTGTATCTTCTCAAACGGATACCTTATCATCCGATACCGCTGGGATTCAACGTAACGATACCCTGGTTTTGAAGCAAATTTTTAATACGGCTTTAACCAGCGGAAAAAGCTATGCCGTATTAGATCATTTGTGCAATAAAATTGGAGGAAGATTAAGTGGTTCCGCAGAAGCAGCCAGAGCGGTTGTTTACATGAAGGGAATTATGGAATCGTACCATTTTGATACCGTATACCTGCAAGAAGTAATGGTTCCTCATTGGGTTCGTGGTGCAAAGGAAAAGGCATTCTTTAAAAGTGGTACGGATCAAATACCTGTGGCAATTTGTGCCTTAGGTGGTTCTATCGGTACTAAGGGAAAACCTTTAGCCGCCAATATTGTGGAAGTAAACTCTGTGGCCCAACTAAAAGCACTTGCAAATTCGGAGGTGAAGGGAAAGATTGTTTTTTTTAACGGGGCCATGAACCCTAAACATATTAGAACCTTTACGGCTTATAGTGAATCTGGAGAACAACGTTGGACTGGCCCTTGGGTGGCTCAAGAAAAAGGGGCTGTGGGTGTCATTGTTCGTTCATTGACAACCATTGTAGATAAATTTCCCCATACGGGTAGTATGGGTTCCAGGCCCAATACTAAAGGTATTCCATCTGCCGCAATAAGTACATTTCATGCCAACCAATTATCAAAAACATTGGTAGTCAATCCCAAAACGGAATTTTCATTTACCATGAATTGCGAAACCCTGGCAGATACACTTTCTTACAATGTTATAGGGGAGATTTGGGGAAGTGAGAAACCAGAAGAGATTGTGGTGGTTGGTGGACATTTGGACGCTTGGGATAATGGAGATGGGGCCCACGATGATGGAGCCGGTTGTGTGCAGTCTATAGAGGCCTTACGATTATTCAAAGTATTAAATATTATTCCCAAAAGAACCATTCGTGCCGTGCTGTTTATGAATGAAGAAAATGGATTGAAAGGTGGAAAAGCGTTCGCAGATTCTGTGAAAAGTCAAAATCAAAATGTTATAGCAGCTATTGAAAGTGATGCGGGAGGGTTTACACCCCGTTATTTTGTATGTCAAACGCATGATGAGCGATTAACCAAAGCGTCCGCTTGGTTACCGTTATTCAAACCGTACAGTATTTATGCATTCGAATATGGACATGGTGGTGCAGATATAAGTCCATTAAATGCGAAACAGACCTTATTAATAGGGTATCGTCCAGATTCGCAACGGTATTTCGATTACCATCATGCAGGTTCGGATACGTTTGATAAAATTAACCAAAGAGAACTAGAGCTAGGAGGGGCTAATATGGCTGCCTTGGTTTATTTGTTAAGTGAGCATGGACTTTAGGATTTTGGATGATTATAAAATATTTATTCTAATTTCTTTAGCCACTGTAATTGGAGGTTGTGGTTGCCAACCTCCCGTTGAGGAAAGTATTATAGGGAAGAGTTTTTAGACTAAAAAGTATAATACTATTCAAATGGGATGGTATCGTGTAATTAATAAGGAGGTTTGTGAAGTTGGAGTAAAATTAGAGCTGAATGGTGACTTTACTTATCAAAGAAAAAATTGTGGAGGGGTATCCAAAGGTGAGTACGTTTTACACGAAGACTCTATTTTATTAATGGAGCGGGAATTTCTGAAAATTGATTCATCCAAATATTTTTCTACTGATTCTATTGCAGATTATAGGTATAGAGTTTTAGAAAATGGCTATTTATTATCTCAATCAGAATTGAAATCCAATGGGCGAATTATTAAAACAAGAAACCGATTAGAATCCGCCAGTAAGTAATAATACTTATTGCTGGAGCGTATAATTAATTGGAAATAAGTCGTTTTAGTTGTATTTTCGGTGTGTTTAATTCTGATATTAGACATATGAGAACCTAATTATCCTAATATCTTCTTTTATTATTGTTTCTTGTCAAAAGGAAGAAATTAAGGAGTCCAAAGAGCCGTTTCAAATTGAATCTAATGAACAGGATAAAGCAAAGGATTTCTTTTATAGTGATATTTCTACGGAGCCTGACAATCCAGAGAATGTTGTTTTATGTTGTACTTCTGGGGGTAACGAATTATGTCGTTCTGACCTAAGTCTCGCAGAAGCTTGTCAGTGGATGCAGGTCTGTAATTCAACTTATCCTGGAGCTTATACTAATTGGACAATAGATGGAGGAAGTACTGCTCCTTGTGTTACCTAAAATGGTTGTTATGAAATTTATTTTAATTTTTATTTCTGCTGTAATAATAGGTGTTGGGGCTAGTGCCCAAGAGATTCCATCAAAAAAAAGGTTGCAAAAAGCAGAGCGATGTTTTAAGGAGAAGAAATATAAAGTAGCAAAGGTTATTTTTGAAAAGGAGGCTTTAAAACAAAAGTCACCTTCTTTATTGCATCGAGCGGCCTTGTGTTACCAGGAGTTATCAGGAAGGGATTATTGTGAATACTTTAAGTTAATGGTACAAAAAGGAATGGTATTATCTCCGGAGGAATTGTTTTTCTATTCATTTGATGCCACCACATATAAAAAGATTCCAATCCACTAAAAGCGTTGGGTTTACTAGTAATTCAATTTAACCCAAATTGTTGTTTTTATTCCGAAATAAAATAACTACTTTTGCCGACCCCAATTTTGGGGAATAATAAAAAACAACAACGATGCAAACAAGGTATGAAACTGTTTTCATTTTGACTCCCGTTTTATCTGAAGATCAGGTAAAGGAAGCAGTAAGCAAGTTTGAGGGTTTCTTGAAAACTAATGGTGCAACCATGGTACACCAAGAAAACTGGGGTTTACGTAAATTAGCGTACCCAATTCAAAAAAAATCAACTGGTTTTTATCACTTATTCGAGTTCGAAGGGCCTAATGATATTGTAAGTAAATTTGAGGTAGAGTTCAAGCGTGACGAACGTGTTTTGAGATTTTTGACCGTGAAAATGGAAAAACATCACATTACATTCGCAGAAAGTCGTAGAAACCTTAAGAAAGAAGCGAAAGCTTAATTCATTAATTTTTAAAGACACTAAGAATGGCTTCAAATTCATCAGAAATTAGATATCTATCTCCTATTGCTGTAGAGGTAAAGAAAGATAAATATTGTAGATTTAAGAAATCAGGAATTAAATATATCGACTATAAAGATTCTAAGTTCCTTTTAAAATTCGTTAACGAGCAAGGTAAATTGCTTCCGAGAAGAATTACTGGAACATCTGTAAAGTATCAAAGAAAAGTGGCTACTGCTGTGAAAAGAGCTCGTCACTTGGCTTTAATGCCTTACGTAGCTGATATGTTAAAATAATAAGACAGACAGAAATGGATATCATATTAAAAGAAAACATTGAAGGGTTAGGATATGCAAGTGACTTAGTTACTGTAAAAGCAGGTTTCGGAAGAAACTTCTTAATCCCTACTGGAAAAGCAATTTTAGCAACTGAATCTGCTAAAAAAGTAAGAGAAGAAAATTTACGTCAAAGAGCACATAAAGAGGCTAAGATTGTTGCAGAAGCTAAAGGTTTCGCAACTAAATTAGAAGCTATGGCTATCAAAATTGGCGCTAAAGTGGGTGAGAGTGGAAAGATTTTCGGATCTGTAAACACCATCCAATTAGCGGAAGCAATTAATACCCTAGGTGTTGCTGTGGATAGAAAAAATATCTCTATTATTAATGAGCCAATTAAAAATATTGGTTCTTATGAAGCTAAAATCAAATTTCATAAAGAAGTGGAATCTACCATATCTTTTGAAGTTATTGGCGAATAAGACAATTCATAATTATTTAAAAAAGCCGCTAGTCAATTTGACTAGCGGCTTTTTTGTGCTGGAATGTTTTTTATCTCTTTCCTCATGCATTCTTTAGTACAATCTATTGGCTGGAATATTTATTTATATAAGTATGAATTATCATCCTTAATGGTTTTGGGTATCTCAGTTGCAAAACGGATGATAAAGATGATTTTCTAAATGCTATCCAATTTGACAATGTTAATGGAATAACTTTTCCTTTTGTCCCACATCCCACATCCCACATCCATTGTCTTTTGGCCTTTATCCTTTGTCCATCATGCAATATCCATATCCAATATTACCCAGTTTGCAATCTTCATTTCCATTTCATTAAAATGAATTTCTGTTTTCTTATTTAAGTTAACCTGCTTTCTAGTTCAATAGGTATGGAACACATTCTTCTATTTTTTTTTATCATTTGGCATAATATC
>MAAC01019414.1_pt1 | contig 27653 bp, 28 predicted proteins | sample 1115981 | NCBI WGS metagenome assembly MAAC01 (sample SAMN04961126, study PRJNA320927) | seawater metagenome | isolation source: sample BD02T64 sea water enriched with oil for 64 days | place: USA:Gulf of Mexico | collected 2013-07-27
CCTCTAGAGCGTCTGCAGGGTGTGCAGTTCGTCAATGTGTTTGAACATAGTCAGGGGCCAAGCGGATGGACATCAGGTGGTGCAGGCGCCGAAGATCTATTGGTGATGTCACAGCGGATCCTTGGCGCACGACAGGCACAGAAACTGTTCGAAGCAGAGGCTCAAGCTCAAGGCAAGCTTGGACACTTACCCGACAGCTCGCCGGTGTTTTTAGAGCGATTAGAACGCGAACTTGCGGGGTCAGTGGGTGCTGCCACGGCGCATGCGATGATCGGGCAAATTGCTGAAGGGGCTTCCGTTTCTGTGCAGGATTTGATGGCTGTGGCGGATGAAGCCGCGCAGATTATGGAATATTCCAGCCAACTTGAAGCAAAATCTGCTGAACTGGGCCGCACCGCAAAACAATTGTCAGAGGCCAATGACAAACTGATGCGGCTGTCTGTGCAAAAGGATGCGTTCCTATCCCAAATCAGTCATGAATTGCGCACGCCCATGACCTCGATACGGGCGTTTTCGGAAATTCTGCGCGATATGGATGCGTTAGAACCTGAAGATCAAACCCGTTATGCATCTATTATTCATGACGAGGCCCTGCGTCTGACGCGCCTTTTAGATGATCTACTGGACCTTGCGGTTCTGGAGAACGGTCAAGTTGCCTTGAATTTCGAAGAGGTGCGCTTGTCTGAGGTCTTGGATCGTTCGGTTGCTGCTGGGCTGGCCCCGCGGGCTGAGGAAAGTGACCTGCCGAGAATTCAGATTCAACGAGATCCGATATTGGAGGATATTCAGGTTGTTACCGATGGTGACCGCGTTAGCCAGGTCTTCATCAATCTGATCTCAAATGCCCGTAAATATTGTTCCGCCGCGCAACCTGTTTTGACGATTTCTGTGACTGCACGTACGTCTGAAATTGTGATTGATTTCTGTGACAACGGTGATGGTATTCCTGTTCATCAGCAACCGCTGGTGTTTGAAAAATTTGCCCGCCTCACGGATCATGCTCGGGCAGGGGGGGCTGGGTTAGGCTTGGCAATTTGCCGCGAGATTATGAATAATCTTGGCGGTTCAGTGCGCTATTTATCAGGGCAACCTGGGGCCGCATTTCGAGTTGTTTTGCCCCGAAAACCCGTAACGACGTAACCTTTCTTCCAGACAATACCGATTATTTTCCGCAATTCCGTAACCTTTTCGTAACCCTGTTTGCCGATGCTGTTCAGACACTCAGTAAGGGTTGGAAGATGTCTGAAGCGGCCAGCAAAGAAAAAGAAGACGCGATTTCGGTGATCCGGAAAATGGCGTCGCGTCGGCTTGTGGGGACGGCAAGGCGCATGAACCCCGTGCTTGCGCTGAAGGCTGCCTTACCAAAAGCTGCGGAACTTGAATTGAATATGCGGCTGACGGTGAAAGAAGCCAAGGAAGGCGTGTTGGATACTCAGGCTATGATGGAAGCCATTCCCGAGGATTCCCTTGTGACGATTCTGGCTGCTAAAGACGGCGCGCAAGGGCTTGCGGGGTTTGATCCTCAGTTGTTGGCAGCACTTATAGAGGTGCAGACCACGGGGCACGTCAGCACCGTACAAGCGGCTGTGCGTCCTTGGACGATCACCGATGGCCAGATGTGCGAACCCTTTATTGACCGGGTATTTGATGTTTTGGAAATGCTTCTGGATGCGGATGGCCGAGGGCCCTGGTTTTATGGCTATCGCTTTTTGCGCAAAGTGAATGATCGCCGAAAATTGGCGATGACACTGGAGGAAACCCGCTATCTATTTTACGCTTGTAAAGTCGAACTTGGGGATGGGGCAAAGACCGGCATGCTGTGGCTCGCTTTGCCCGATAGTGTGCGCAACGCAACGACGGATGGACAGGTCGGGCCTGAAAATGCAGACTGGCAAGGTGGGCTGCGTTCCGCAGTTTTGGGCAGCACCGTGCCGTTGAACGCAATACTTTACAAATCACACGTTCCTCTTTCTTGGGTGATGTCTTTGCAGGCGGGACAAATCATCAATGTTCCTGCCCAGCAAATTGACACGCTCAGTATCGTTGATAGCGGTGACAGGGTTGTGGGAACGGCAAAGCTGGGGCAGGCGTCAGGGCAGCGGGCAATACGAATCATGTCGAAGGAGTCAGAACCTGCGGAGCGGTTGGTTACGTCGGGCAACGCTGCAAAGCCACAAGGCGCGCCGCCTATACCCGACCTTCCTAGGGGAATGCCGCCACCATTGCCTAGTGGGGTGCCTAGCGCCCCTTCCGGGGACGGAGCGCTTTCAGAGCTGCCGGATATGGCTGCAACAGGTGGGCTCCCCGATTTACCAAGTTTCCCAAATCTTCCTGCAGGTGGTGGTTTGCCAGATCTGCCGCCAATAGGGGGTGTTGGTGATTTGTCGGGGTTACCTGATCTGCCGGGCTTTCCGTCTCTGCCCTCATAAGATTATCCGCGGTCGGTGAAGTGGGGCTCAGCCTAGGATTACACCGACAACTACCATCATCAGGCCAATCCCAGACAATCCGAGGGCGCCGAGATTAACCGTTACAATTTTTTGTAACCGCTGGCGGAGTGCTTCATCATCTAACCCTGCTTTTCGCGCTTTCATTGCTTGTAGAATACACCAGATTATCCCGCAAAGGCCGAGGAAGGAAAGTGCGGCGCCAGGCCAGATCACAAAAGTCATATTTTGCTCCGTTTCAATGCAGTCTTCCCTCTACTGTGCCTTTACCATTTGCGCAACCTTGCTGGTCTGTGTGAGGACCTCTTGCGGTGGACGCCGTGGCGCGTTAATCAGAGGGCCTTAAACAAAGGACGCTGCAATGAACGATATGACTTCCGATTCGAGCTACCGTGTAACCGCGGATGAATTGCGCCAGTTTATTGAGCGTATTGAACGGCTTGAGGCTGAAAAGAAAGACATCGCCGAACAACAGAAAGAAGTGATGGCCGAAGCCAAAGGGCGCGGTTATGACACCAAAGTTCTGCGCAAAGTCATTGCGCTGCGTAAACGCGAACCTGATGATATTGCAGAAGAAGAAGCGGTTCTTGAGATGTATAAAGAAGCGCTTGGCATGGCGTGAACGCGGTTTGGGCCTGCCGGTTATGGCAGGATCATGTCCACGTCTGACATACTCATGATGCGGGAAATGTCTTCTTCATAAGCCCGCGTTGCGTCTTCCACCAATGCATTGCTCCAGTTTGGCATATCGATTTCCTGCTCAAGCGCGTCTGGTAAAGCGAATTTGTCCAAGAACGCAGCAGCGACGGCGCTTTGCTGCTCCTGTGCCATTGGCGCACGTGCAGTCATATAGGCCTGATAACGCTGAAGCCCGTCCGGAGACATTATTTCTGCTAGAATGTCATTTGCGGCCTGCAAAGCCGGGGCGTTGGCAGGCAGGCCAGCAATTGACAACATGACCTCCGACCAGATCAGCGGCGTGTCTTCTGAGCACCAAACAATCAACGGCACGTCTGGGCAGTTTTCGCGCAGTCGAAGAATTAACTCCGACCATTTCAGTTCTCGTGGATCAGCGGCAACAATCGCTTCATTGGTTGTTTTCGTTGTATTTTGCTTCAGAATATCTGGTACAAAAACTGCCGGATTACATATCGATAAATGAAGTTCTGAAGCCTCAGAAGGCAACAGATCAAGCAGGGCAGGAATACGTTTCTGCGCATGCGGATAAAGGAGGCCGTCTTCAACCGCAAACTTGGGAAAGCCGAGAAAGTTCGGAGAGGAAAGCACCAGGCGTTCTGGTGCATCGCCTTCAAGAATAGTGTCGAGAATCTCCTGACGTTGGTTCTGTGTCATGTCGACATCTTCGGCATAGGCCAGAACTTCGCGCAAATGGCGCCGATATTTCCCGGGGCCAGGAACGGAAATCCCGCTTTTCAGCAGCCGTTCCTTGTCTTTTAGCAATCCCCTTAGCAGATGGTCGCCATCTGTTGTATGCGCGCCAATATGAAAAGCAATTTTCATCTCTAACCTCGGGCCTCGTTATTATTGCGCCACCGAATAGCCGAAACTCTGCTGGCGTGGCGGTTGTTGCGGCAGTATAAGCACAGAAAATCGCGGGAAAACAGGTGGTGAAGCCTTGAATGACAAAACAAAGGGCCATGCCAAAGCAGAGTCAAAGGCTGTCTTGGGCGTGAGCCTGCGAAAATTCAGTGTTTCTATCTGGTCCCTCGGGGCATTTGGCATTGCATCATTGGTAATTTTACCTGTGTTGGCGGTGGTTTATCTGGCGTTTTTTCCGACAGAAAATATCTGGCCGCACCTGATGCGCACGACACTTCCGCGATATTTTAGCAATACGTTAGTTTTGATGCTGTCCGTTGGCGCGCTGGCGGGGGCGACGGGCGTTGGTGCAGCTTGGCTGATTGTTATGTACCGTTTTCCTGGTGCGCGCATATTGGAATGGCTGCTGTTTTTGCCGCTCGCGATACCGGCCTATGTCGGGGCCTACGCCTTGGTCGATTTCCTCGAATATTCCGGGCCGGTACAGACGATTTTGCGTGATGCATTCGGCTGGGCAACCTCGCGCGATTATTGGTTTCCTGATATTCGCTCACGCGGCGCGGCCATCATTGTGCTTGCTGGGGCGCTATACCCCTATGTTTACCTGCTGACACGTTCGGCCTTCCGGGAACAATCCGCCGCTGGCTATGATGTGGCACGCGCGCTTGGAATCGGCCCTTTTGCGCGATTTTTTCGACTTGGTCTACCGCTCGCGCGTCCTGCACTTGCCGCCAGTTGTGCCGTCGTCATGATGGAAACAGTTGCCGATTTTGGCACCGTCGAATATTTCGCCGTGCAAACACTGACGACAGGTATTTTCACGACTTGGCTTGAAAGCAATAACGCTGGTGGTGCTGCCCAGATAGCTGGTGTTATTCTGATGTTGGTTTTGCTGCTGTCTGGAACTGAACGTGCCAGCCGCCGCAAACATCGTTACCATAACCCGGCCCGCAATCCGCGCCCCGTGATCAAGACCAATCTTTCGGGCATCAAAGGTTGGTTGGCATTGGCGTTTTGCATGTTGCCTTTTTGCGTTGGATTTATACTACCGGCTGGGGTGATTTCTTGGCACAGTGCTAAAAATTATACTGTCTGGTTTGACAGCTCTCTGCTGAGCGCATTGTGGAACACCGTTTTCACGGGGCTTTCTGCAGGATTGATCACGATCACAGCCGCATTGTTCATGGTCTATGGCGTCCGCCTAAGTGGTAAGCGTTTGCCCCGCCTGCTGCTGCCGTTGACAACAATTGGCTATGCTGCACCTGGAGCGGTGTTGGCGGTTGGCATTCTAATTCCACTGGCTGCGTTCGATCACATTCTTGCGGATGGCATTCTGGCGCTGACGGGTTTTGAACCTGGTCTTCTTTTGACGGGCACCGCTGTAGCCCTGATCTTTGCCTATTGCGTGCGCTTCTTTGCAATTGCGCAGGGGGCGGCCGACACGGCGCTGGGCCGGATTGCACCCAGCTTGCCAATGGCCGCACGGTCGCTTGGGCGCACGGAAATCGGTGTGTTGCGAGACGTGCATACGCCATTGATCCGGGGGTCGGTGACCACAGCAATTTTATTGGTTTTTGTTGATTGCACCAAAGAATTGCCCGCAACCCTTCTGCTGCGGCCGTTTAATTTCAATACACTCGCAACTCGAGTCTATGAACAGGCATCGCTTGAGAACTTAGAGCAGGCCGCGCCCGCCGCGATGTTGGTTATTCTAACGGGCCTATGTGCGGTTCTAGTTCTTGCCCGCGCCAGCCGCTGAGCTGACAACACACACTGAGGGCCAGCACAGTTGAATGTGCAGGCCCGCCAGAAACTTGTGCCTTATCCGCGATGTGCCAGATGGATACCCGCAATTGTGCAACGCACGGACCCGCCTGCCATCTCAAGGGTCGGAATGCTCAGTGGAACCAACTTCGCATGCGTTTCTATTCGCTTGATCTGGCTTTGGTGCAACGCATCCATTGCTGTCTGTGACAAGGCGAGGATCGGCCCCTCTTTCCCCATCAGCTCAATCGCGTTACCGGCAAATTGTGCAATTTGTGCGGTGCTCAGGCTGATCACGTCGCGTCCGGAGGCTTCCAGTCGCGTGATCACTTCCTTGCGCCGGGCCGGATCCGTGATCATATCGGTGCCGATCAGTGCATAGTTTGTGCCAATGCACATTAACACATTGGTATGATAGATGGATTGCCCTGTTTCATCCGCGGCGGCGAAAACCATCGGTTCAAAATTGAAATGCGTGCAGAAACGTTCCAATGCGATTGGATTCGTTCGATCAGATTCAACTGCATAGGCCACGCGATCAATATGATCGAGCACCATTGCGCCGGTGCCTTCAAGGAATAATCCGTCAGGTTCCAGCCCAGAATAATCGATGATATCCTGTACCCGGTAATCTGTTTTCAGCAGCTCAATCACGTCCTGACGACGTTCCAAGCGGCGATTGGCTGCCTTCATCGGATAGATAGCAATGTGCCCACCTGCATGGGTGGAAAACCAGTTATTGGGGAAGACGCAATCTGGCGTTTCAGGATTATCCCCCTCAAACACATGCACCCGCACACCGTGGTCACACAGCACCTCAATGGCGGCGCTGTGTTCTTCATAAGCATGGCTGGCGTGATCGGCATTTGGCGCAACACTGGCCTGAAACGCGTTGTCTGCGGCTGTCTCGGTGTTCACCGTGAAATGATGCGGGCGCACCATCACAATGGCTCCGGGGGCCTGGACTGAAGGGCGGTTCACTTGCCTTCATCCTCCTGCGGAGTGGAGCGAATAACCATACCAAACAAATCACGTGGGTCATCCGGATCAGCCAGCAAATCCAGTTGCTGGAATAGGTCTGTGCCTCCCAGTTGATCACGGACATAGCGCAGGGCCGAGAAATCTTCCGTTGCGAAACCAACGCCGTCAAACAGGGTGATCTGGCGATCGCTGGTGCGGCCCTTTTCCTGACCGGTGATGACTTTCCACATTTCAGTAACCGGGAAATCTTCCGGCATATTCTGGATTTCGCCTTCAATTCGGGTTTGAGGTGGATATTCCACAAACACGTCGGCACGTTTTAGGATATCGCTTTGCAACTCTGTCTTGCCAGGGCAGTCACCACCAATGGCATTGATGTGAATGCCAGCACCCACCATGTTATCGTTAAGAACGGTCGCGTTCTGTTTGTCAGCTGTACAAGTCGTGATGATATCGGCGCCTTGAACGGCTTCTTCCGCGCTTTTGCAAGGCTGCAATGTCAGGCCCCGACCTTCCAAATTGCGCACCAGCTTTGCAGTTGCGGCTGTGTCCACGTCATACAAGCGCAACGTATCAATGCCACAGATCACCTTCATCGCGAGGGCTTGGAATTCTGACTGTGCCCCATTGCCGATCATCGCCATGGTGCGTGCGTCTTTTGGGGCTAAATATTTCGCCACCACAGCCGAGGTCGCCGCCGTGCGCAATGCCGTCAAAACGGTCATCTCGGTCAGTAATACCGGATACCCCGTGTAAACATCCGCAAGCAAGCCAAAGGCCGTAACGGTTTGCAGTCCCTCTTTGGTGTTTTTTGGGTGCCCGTTTACATATTTGAAGCCGTATGTCGTGCCATCTGATGTTGGCATTAACTCAATCACACCCTCGGTTGAATGCGCGGCAACGCGTGGTGTTTTGTCAAACAGCTCCCACCGTCGGAAATCATCTTCGATATATGCGGCAATGCCGGACAGCATGTCCTCAATACCGATATGGTGGATCAGCCGCATCATGTTGTCGACACTGACAAAAGGTACAAATGCGCGTTCAGAGGGGGTAGGGGCGGACATCAGCTCATCCTTGTGATTACAATTTGCCCTAGTATCCACCCTACAGATTGCAGGTGATATATCAAATGTGCTTTATTTTTGATCTTATGGTGTGCATATTGCAGGCCTTAATTGCACATATTGTGATTTTTGGAGGCAGGATGAAGCAAATAGACGCTGCAAAACATATTTTTGACGATCATGATCGCATGTTGATCAGCCTGCTGCGGCAGGATGGGCGGGCGCCTGTCTCAAAGCTTGCGCAGATCATGGGGGTATCACGTGGAACGGTGCAGACCCGTATGGACCGCCTGCTGGAAACTGGGGCGTTGCTTGGCTTCACGGCGCGTGTACGCGAGGATTATGACCAGAGTGCGATCCAAGCGGTCATGATGATTGAGGTCATGGGGAAAAACACTTCGCAGGTGATCCGTAGGTTGCGTGGTCTGCCGGAACTTCAGGTGCTGCATACCACTAGTGGAAAATGGGATCTAATTGCAGATCTGCGGGTTGAAACGTTGCAAGAGTTCGACCGTGTCTTGCGCGAGGTGCGTTTGATTGACGGGGTGATGAACAGCGAAACCAGCATATTACTTTCAAGCGTTTGAGGGGCGGTTTTACGCTGAAAATAAACGACCGCCCCCTTTCAGAGGCGATCGTTTTCGTTTCAAATATTTGCTGCAAACGGCTGGGTTATTCAGCAGTCAGCAAGCGTGGTGATTTGCCTGAAAGTTGACGCGTTTCTGGCGCCAAAATTTGTAAATCGAGTTTGTCGTTCTTAACACCGACCCGCACCACTCCACCTTTGGCAAGGGAGCCGAACAAAAGCTCTTCCGCCAACGGCTTCTTGATATGCTCTTGGATCACACGGCCAAGCGGACGCGCCCCCATCTTCTCGTCATAGCCTCGTTCACCAAGCCATTCTGCAGCAGGGCGGCTTAGTTCAAAGGTTACATTCCGATCCATCAGCTGCGCTTCGAGTTGCAACACGAATTTCTCAACAACTTGCAAGATCACGTCACGGCCAAGCGGTGCAAAGCTGACAACCGCATCAAGGCGATTGCGGAACTCTGGTGAGAAAGTGCGTTCAACGGCGGCTGTATCTTCACCTTCGCGGCGATCACGGCCAAAACCAACGGCTTCTTTAGCTTGCTCTGATGCACCGGCATTTGAGGTCATGATCAAGATTACATTGCGGAAATCCACAGTGCGCCCATTGTGATCTGTCAGCTGGCCATTATCCATCACTTGCAACAGAATGTTAAACACGTCGGGGTGGGCTTTTTCGATCTCATCCAGAAGCAACACGCAATGTGGGTGCTGATCAACGCCATCGGTTAGCAATCCGCCCTGATCAAATCCAACATAGCCGGGAGGCGCGCCAATCAGGCGAGATATCGCGTGTTTCTCCATGTATTCGGACATATCAAAGCGCAACATTTCCACGCCCAATGTGCTTGAAAGTTGCTTGGCAACCTCGGTTTTGCCGACGCCGGTTGGTCCAGTGAACAGGTAGTTCCCAATGGGTTTTTCCGGTTCACGCAGACCTGCGCGGGCGAGTTTGATCGCGCTGGAAAGTGCTTCGATTGCGGTATCTTGGCCAAAAACAACGCGTTTCAGAGACTTCTCAAGATCGCGCAGAACTTCGGCGTCATTTTTAGATACATTCTTCGCAGGAATGCGAGCGATCTTGGCAACAACGGCCTCGATTTCCTTGGTGCCGATGGTCTTACGGCGTTTGCTTTCGATCACAAGATGTTGGGCGGCGCCCGCTTCATCAATCACATCAATTGCCTTATCCGGCAGCTTGCGATCCGTGATGTAACGCGCAGAGAGTTCGACAGCAGATTTGATTGCATCCAGCGTATAGCGGATATCGTGGTGTTCCTCAAAATAGGGCTTCAACCCCTTCAGGATCTTGATTGAGTCGGCAACGTTGGGTTCGTTCACGTCGATCTTTTGGAAACGACGTGCCAAGGCGCGATCTTTTTCAAAATGCTGACGGAATTCCTTATAGGTCGTGGATCCCATGCAGCGCAGCTTGCCGCCCTGAAGCGCCGGCTTCAGCAAATTGGAGGCATCCATAGCGCCACCAGAGGTCGCACCCGCACCAATGATCGTGTGAATCTCATCGATAAACAGCACAGCATTTGGGTGTTCTTCCAGTTCCGTCATCACGGCTTTTAGGCGTTCTTCAAAATCGCCGCGGTAGCGTGTGCCGGCCAAAAGTGAACCCATATCAAGTGAGTAGATTGTTGTTTCTGAAAGGATCTCGGGTGTTTCACCCTGCACGATTTTGCGCGCAAGTCCCTCGGCGATAGCCGTTTTGCCGACGCCAGGATCACCAACCAGAAGCGGGTTGTTTTTACGACGGCGACACAGCACTTGAATACAGCGTTCAACTTCATGTGCACGCCCAATCAAAGGGTCTACGTCACCCTCGACCGCTTTTTGGTTTAGATCCACGCAGTATTTACCAAGCGCGGTTTCTTTTTCTTCCACTTCCGTGCCAGAGAAACCATCGCCATCTTCACTGGGCATGCTTGCCCCGGTCAGAGGGCGATCTTCGCTATACTCTGGATCTTTTGCAAGGCCGTGTGCCATGAAATTCACCGCATCATATCGGCTCATATCCTGTGCCTGTAGGAAATATACGGCGTTGCTTTCACGTTCCGCAAAGATCGCGACAAGCACATTTGCACCTGTCACCTCAGTGCGACCTGATGATTGCACATGGATCGCAGCACGCTGGATTACGCGCTGGAAGGCGGCGGTAGGGACCGCTTCAGACCCTTCCGTCTCGGTGATTAAACTGGTCAGTTCTTCGTCAATGAAGTCCTGAAGCTGGCCGCGAAGAACATCCAAGTCCACCTCGCAGGCCTGCATGACTTGCGCCGCATCTGGTTCTTCAATCAACGCCAGAAGCAAATGTTCTAGCGTGGCGAATTCGTGTTGGCGCGCATTGGCAAGCGCCAAAGCTGCGTGGATCGACTGCTCAAGTGTCGCTGAAAATGAAGGCATGGCGATAGACTCCTTATCCTTCTGGCCGTAGGGGGCGCGGCAGTGATCTGACGACGCTTCCCTTTAGCGTGACTGCTCTATGTTAAAGTTCGGTTGTGAGAGCGGCCGATTCAAGTGCTTTTTCTTCAAATCGCATCACAATCCCCGGATTAGTTGTGGATTTCTCCAAATTGGACGGAAAGTTTGCACGGTTTTGTGCCTAAATTGGCGTGATACAGCCTAGGCGTGTGTTTAGAAGTTATCTTTTTGCTTACGGATTGCTGCAAAAACCGAAACGGTTTCGGCATCTTTACCCAAGCCTGCCGCTGTTTTTAGGGCAGTTAGGTGGCACCGCATGAAGGGGTTAGTTTCCAATTCGAGCGCCAATTCCGAAATTCCCGTTGGTTGCCCTTTGGCCCGTTTGGCCACGTTGTTTTCTATCCGAGCCTGTACCGCTGGATTGTCTCCATCAACCGTCGTTGCAAATGCGCCGTTTCCTTGACTGTATTCATGTCCAGAGTACACGATCGTATCGCTTGGCAGTGCTGCCAGTTTCTGTAGGCTCTCAAACATCATCTCAGGGCTACCCTCAAACAGGCGACCGCAGCCAAAAGCCATCAGGCTGTCCCCGGTAAACGCTGCTTTCTCATCCGGCAGGTGAAAGGCAATATGACCAACCGTATGGCCCGACACATCCAGTACAGAACAAGCCGTGCCCGCCACCGTAAACTGATCACCCTCGGTGACCTCATGATCAAGCGGTGGAAGGCGATACGCATCAGCCTTGGCGCCGATCACTTGCGCTCCGCTTTCGCGCTGTAACTCAAGCACTCCGTCAATATGGTCGTCATGGTGATGGGTCAGCAAAATTTGCGTTAAGGTCCAGCCTCGGGAGGCCAAAGCTGCCTTCACGGGTGCTGCGTCAGGGGCGTCCACCAAGGCGGTCTCGCCGGTGTCGGAATTGTGGATCAGAAAGAAATAATTATCGGCAAGGGCGGGTAGGGTGACGATTTCCAGGGGCATTGCGGATCCTTCGCATCAAAGACGTTACTCCAAGACTTGCCCAATTCCCCAGAAGGCGCAATAGATAGCAGGCGCAATCGTTGGAATCCGCAAAAGGAATCTCCCATGAAGAAACCTCTGGTGATGCCAGATAGTCCATATCTAAAAGATCGAGGAAGCGACGGCCGCCTGCATGCGCCTTCTGCGGAACGTAACCTTGATCCGATCAAAGACGTATTGGCAAAGATCCTACCCGTAAAGGGCGATGTGTTGGAACTGGCCAGCGGCACGGGGCAACATATCGTGGCCTTCGCCGCGCAGTGGCCCGGGTTGAATTGGCAACCCAGCGATGTGGATGCAGAGCGTCTGAGCAGTGTGCAGGCTTGGGCAGGGCAATTAAACCTTCCAAACTTGCGCAAGGTGCAAAGATTGGATGCGGTGTCTGGTTGGGCAGATCACAGTCAAAAATATGACTTTATATATGTCGTCAATTTGTTGCATCTTATCTCGAGCTCTGACGCCGCCTGTGTTGTTTCAGGCATGGCAAATGCGCTGAACCCTGGTGGGCAGGTGATGGTCTACGGCCCCTTTCTCGATCGGGGTCAGTTTCGCAGTGAAGGTGACGCGACATTCCATGCCAACCTGATCTCACAAGATCCTGAGATCGGCTATAAAGACGCGGATTGGGTGCAGGATCAATTCGAACTGGCGGGTTTGGAAAACGCCAAAGGAGTTAGAATGCCTGCAAATAACCTCATCCTACATGCCCGACTTGTGGGTTGAAGTCTTTCTGGCAATCCCTGACCTATACGCTAAGCTCACGACCACTATCTCGCTGTAAAGGGTTCCCATGCATCTCGACGTTCTTGATCTGAGAGAGTTTTACTACCGTAGCCTCCTAGGGCGTGCGGCACAAAAGGGGGTGCGCGACCGCGTTGTTCAGCTCTGGTCGCCGCAAGATGTCCAAGGTCAAAGCGTTGTTGGTTTCGGGTTCGCTGTGCCGTTGCTGCGTCCTTATCTGAGCACCGCGCGCCGGGTGGTGGGGCTTATGCCCGCGCAACAGGGCGTCATGTCTTGGCCCGCGGGCGAGGCCAATGTCGCTGTGCTGGCTGAGGAAACCATGTGGCCACTTGAAACCGGTTCTGTTGACCGTCTGATCGTGATGCATGGGTTGGAAACATCTGATCGGCCCAAAACCCTGCTTGATGAATGCTGGCGTGTGTTGGGGCCGGGGGGCAAGGCGATCTTTATTGTACCCAACCGTGCGGGTCTTTGGGCGCGGCGCGATGGTACGCCCTTTGGTTTTGGTCGCCCGTATAGCAACAGTCAGCTAGAGGCCCAGTTGAAAGCACATGATTTTGTTCCGGGTCGTCACCTCTCAGCCCTCTTCGCCCCGCCCAGTGACAAACGATTCTGGCTACGCAGTACCTCGTTCTGGGAACGCTTTGGCCGTGCCGCCCCTTGGCTGGCTGGAGGCGTGTTGCTGGTTGAGGTGAAAAAACAAGTCCTTGCCCCCCGCCCCCCGGGCCTTGTTAGCCGCGCCCGTAAACCCCTGCGCGTGCTTGAAGGCCTCGTTGCGCCAGAGGTCAAACCTATTGGGCGCTCTAGAACGAAGATCTCTGCAGAGGTGAATGATTTGCCTAGTAAGGCCGTTCGAGCGGGTCAGGGTCAAAAGTAAGAAATGCGGCTATTCAATGCATCTACGGCGTCAAGACTTGGAAAACGACAGTTTTCATTTTGACAGGCCTTCCATAATTTTGCCTACGGGTATTTGAGGTGCCGTTATGAAGTTCGATTTTCCACGAACAGTTCGAACGTGAAGGGGGAATCGTTGGGGGGGCTGTCAATGAATTCGCCGACCGAGCCGTCGAAATATGCTGACAAACCGTCGCACCCTTACCCAAGACACAACTTTTCTTGCTAAAAAGTAAACGCTTCATGTCAACAGATAGCGCAAACCCTGTTGCGACAACGGGTCGCCTCTGTTACATCGACATCGATTTCGTGCGCAGGGACCCCGGCGCGCTTCACGCTGCTTGTTTGTCGTCCGGCCCGGATGGCACAAGCTTATGACATCGGAAGGGTGGACGTGTCTGAATCTGCTTCTGTATCCACTGGCATTGCTAACCGCTATGCCACGGCCATTTTTGAACTGGCCAATGAAAGCAAGAAACTCAAGCCGCTGGAAAGCGATCTTGATGCGCTAAGCGTGCTTCTTGCAGAAAACGGCGAATTCGCCGATCTAATCAATTCGCCGGTTTATACCCGCGAAGAGCAGGGCGCCGCTGTCGGCGCCATCGCTAAAACAATGAAACTCTCGCCTGCAGTTGCGAATGCGTTGAGCCTGATGGCCAGCAAACGTCGCCTGTTTGTGCTTCCTCACCTGATCTCCGCCCTGCGCGGTATGATTTCTGAGGAAAAAGGCGAAGTGACTGCGGATGTAACCAGCGCCAAGGCGCTGACCAAAGCCCAGTCAGAAAAACTTGCCAAAGTGCTTAAGGGCACAACTGGCAAAGACGTAATAGTCAACGCGACCGTGGATGAAGCTCTCATCGGCGGTCTTGTTATTAAAGTGGGTTCGCAGATGATCGATAGCTCGATTGCCTCCAAACTTGCAGCACTCCAGAATTCAATGAAAGAGGTCGGATAATGGGAATCCAGGCAGCCGAAATCTCTGCGATCCTTAAGGAGCAGATCAAAAACTTTGGCCAAGACGCCGAAGTTGCCGAGGTGGGCCGTGTGCTCTCCGTTGGTGACGGTATTGCGCGTGTTCACGGGTTGGATAACATCCAAGCCGGTGAAATGGTCGAATTCCCTGGTGGGATCCGCGGCATGGCGCTGAACCTTGAGACTGACAACGTTGGTGTTGTTATCTTCGGTTCTGACCGTGACATTAAAGAAGGCGACACAGTTAAGCGTACAAACGCGATTGTGGACGTTCCAACTGGTGACGCATTGCTTGGTCGCGTTGTCGACGGTCTGGGTAACCCGATCGATGGCAAAGGCCCAATCGAAACAACCACCCGTGCCGTTGCTGACCAAAAAGCACCTGGCATTATTCCACGTAAATCAGTTCACGAGCCAATGGCGACTGGTCTGAAATCCGTTGATGCGATGATCCCTGTTGGCCGTGGCCAGCGCGAATTGATCATTGGTGACCGTCAGACTGGTAAAACAGCGATTGCTCTTGATGCGATCCTGAACCAGAAGTCTTACAACGAAGCCGCTGGCGACGATGAAAGCAAGAAACTTTACTGTATCTATGTTGCGATTGGCCAAAAGCGCTCAACCGTTGCACAGTTGGTGAAGAAGCTCGAAGAGTCCGGTGCGATTGAATACACAACTGTTGTTGCTGCGACCGCTTCTGATCCTGCGCCTATGCAGTTCCTCGCGCCTTATGCTGCGACTTCCATGGCGGAACACTTTCGCGACAATGGCCGTCACGCTCTGATCATTTATGATGACCTTTCCAAGCAAGCGGTTTCTTATCGTCAGATGTCACTTCTTCTGCGTCGTCCACCCGGACGTGAAGCATACCCAGGTGACGTGTTCTATCTTCACTCCAGACTTCTGGAACGTTCTTCAAAACTGAACGAAGATAACGGTTCCGGTTCCTTGACTGCTCTGCCAGTTATTGAAACTCAAGGTGGCGACGTTTCGGCGTTTATTCCTACCAACGTGATTTCCATCACCGACGGTCAGATCTTCCTTGAAACCGAATTGTTCTACCAAGGCATCCGTCCTGCTGTGAACACCGGTCTTTCTGTTTCCCGTGTTGGGTCTTCTGCGCAAACCAAAGCTATGTCCTCTGTGGCTGGCCCGGTTAAACTGTCGCTGGCTCAGTATCGTGAGATGGCAGCGTTTGCTCAGTTTGGTTCTGACCTTGATGCCGCAACCCAGCAGCTGCTGGCACGTGGTGCGCGTCTGACTGAGCTGATGAAACAGCCACAGTACTCACCGCTGACCAACTCTGAAATCGTTTGCGTCATCTATGCAGGCACCAACGGTTACCTCGACAAAATCGAAGTTTCCGATGTTGGCCGCTACGAAACAGGCATGCTGAACCACTTGCGTTCTAAGCACGCTGATCTTCTGGCAGACATCACTGACAATGACCGTAAGGTTAAAGGTGAGTTGGCCGATAAGATCAAAGCAGCGCTGGACGAATTCGCCGCTGATTTCGCTTAACCCGGGACTGGATATTTAAATGCCAAACCTGAAGGACCTTAAAAATCGGATCGGGAGTGTCAAGAACACTCGTAAGATCACGAAGGCTATGCAAATGGTCGCCGCAGCTAAGCTGCGGCGGGCGCAGGAAGCAGCCGAAGCAGGTCGTCCCTATGCAGATCGCATGAATGCGGTTCTGGGTGGGTTGGCGGCCTCGGTCGGCGGATCAGATTCTGCACCTAAATTGCTTTCGGGCACTGGTGCAGATCAGGTTCATCTTCTGGTGGTCATGACTTCTGAACGTGGCCTTTGTGGCGGCTTCAACTCATCCATCGTTAAATTGGCGCGTGCGCATGCTCAAGAGCTGCTCGCCGCTGGTAAGACTGTGAAGATGCTGACTGTAGGCAAAAAAGGCCGTGAACAGCTGAAGCGCGATTTTGAAAGCGTAATGATCGACCATGTTGACCTCTCTGCGGTCAAAAAACTGGGTTATGCCAATGCGCATGACATTGCCAAAGACGTTCTAAGCCGTTTCGACGGTGGTGAATTTGACGTGGCAACGATCTTCTACAACCGCTTCCAATCCGTGATCAGCCAGATCCCGACCGCAAGCCAAATCATCCCTGCTTCTTTCGAAGCATCGGGTGAAGAAGCAACGCTCTATGATTACGAGCCTGAAGAAGAGGCGATCCTTGCGGATCTGCTGCCGCGCGGCGTTGCCACGCAAATCTTCGCGGCTCTGCTTGAAAACGGTGCCAGCGAACAAGGTGCGCGTATGTCCGCTATGGATAACGCTACTCGCAACGCTGGTGACATGATCGACAAACTGACGATCAAGTATAACCGTTCGCGTCAGGCAGTGATCACAAATGAGCTAATTGAAATTATTTCGGGCGCGGAAGCGCTCTAGAGATCGGAGACGACGACATGGCAAATGCAAAAGGCAAAATCACTCAAGTGATTGGCGCCGTTGTAGACGTTCAGTTTGAAGATGACCTTCCGGCCATCCTCAACGCGCTGAACACCACAAACAACGGTAAGAAACTGGTTCTGGAAGTTGCCCAGCACCTTGGCGAAAACACTGTTCGCACCATTGCGATGGACGGGACCGAAGGTCTTGTTCGCGGCACTGCTGTAGAAGATACAGGCGGACCTATCTCCGTACCAGTTGGTCCGGGCACTTTGGGCCGCATCCTGAACGTGACAGGCGACCCTGTTGATGAGCAGGGCCCAGTTGTTGCAACTGGCACCCGTGCGATTCACGGCGACGCACCAGCGTTTGACGAGCAGTCCACCGAAACTGAAATCCTGACCACAGGTATTAAAGTTATCGATCTTCTCGCCCCTTACACCAAAGGTGGTAAAATTGGTCTCTTCGGCGGTGCTGGTGTTGGCAAAACCGTTTTGATCATGGAACTGATCAACAACATTGCGAAGGTGCACTCCGGTGTGTCCGTATTCGCGGGTGTTGGTGAGCGTACACGTGAAGGCAACGACCTTTACCACGAGATGATTGAATCTGGCGTTATCGTTCCTGATAACCTCGAAGAATCCAAAATTGCGCTGGTTTACGGCCAAATGAACGAGCCTCCCGGTGCGCGTATGCGTGTTGCTCTCTCCGGCTTGACACTGGCTGAGCAATTCCGTGATGAATCCGGTTCAGACGTTCTGTTCTTTGTGGACAACATCTTCCGCTTCACACAGGCTGGTTCTGAGGTGTCCGCACTTCTGGGTCGTATTCCTTCCGCTGTGGGCTATCAGCCAACACTCGCAACCGACATGGGTGCGATGCAGGAACGGATTTCATCCACTAAATCAGGCTCCATTACGTCCGTTCAGGCCGTATATGTTCCTGCGGATGACCTTACTGACCCTGCGCCAGCGACTTCATTTGCTCACCTTGATGCGACGACGGTTCTTGACCGTTCCATCTCGGAAAAAGGCATCTACCCAGCTGTGGATCCACTTGGTTCCACATCACGTCTTCTGGACCCACTGATCATTGGTGAAGAGCACTATAAAGTTGCCACCGACGTTCAGCAGATCCTTCAGCGTTACAAATCCCTGCAAGATATCATCGCGATTCTTGGCATGGACGAGCTGTCAGAAGAAGACAAACTGGCGGTTGCCCGTGCGCGTAAGATTGAACGTTTCTTGTCACAACCGTTTGACGTTGCGAAAGTATTCACCGGTGCCGATGGCAAACAGGTGAAACTGGAAGACACAATCGCGTCGTTCAAAGCTGTTGTAGCTGGTGAATACGATCACCTTCCAGAGGGCGCCTTCTACATGGTTGGCGGCATCGACGAAGTGATCACTAAAGCCGAAAAAATGGCAGCTGACGCCGCTTAAGGAGAGTGCCTGATGGCCGATACAATGCAATTTGATCTGGTCTCGCCGGAAAAGAACCTTGCTTCACTGCAAGTGACTGAGGTTCATATTCCGGGCACCGAGGGCGACCTCACCGCGATGGCCGATCACGCCCCGCTGATCACAACAATCCGTCCAGGCATCCTCAAGGTGCTTGGCGGTGGTGAAACGCTGGAATTCGCCGTAACTGGTGGCTTTGCCGAAGTATCTGCTAGTGCAACCTCTGTGCTGGCGGAACAGGCTGTGCCTGCGTCTGAGATGACACAGGAGCTGCTTGCAGCTCTGGTGTCTGAAGCCACTGAGGCGCGTGATAATGCAACTGACGCGATGCGTGACGTTGCTGATAAACGCCTGAACGATTTGATCGCTATGGGCACTCAGCTTGGTCTGAACGCCTGATCGGTTGACTTCAAGTCAAGATTAAAGAAGAATTAGAAAGCCCTGCCTGACGGTGGGGCTTTTTTTATACCATATTGAATGTTTTTGAGTGTAGCCTTTAGCATTCAATGCCGACATAGGTTTTAGTATATGTTGAAAATGGAAAGCCATGTTGTTGGCGTCGAAAACGGTGAACAAACGATATTCTCTGATTTTGAGGACGATGGCGATATGTGGGCAGGCAAAGGCCCGCGCCAAAGCCGCCAGACAATCGTTTTTTCAGAAGAATTTTCCAAGCGACCTGTTGTTCAGGTCAGCCTATCCATGTGGGATATTGACCATCACAACAATATGCGTGGCGATCTCCAGGCTGAAAATGTAACCACCACTGGGTTTGACCTCGTGTTCCGCACCTGGAATGACTCGCGCGTCGCCCGTATCCGCGCCTCTTGGATGGCCATCGGCCCGCTCCAACATAAAGACGGTTGGGAACTGTATTAACCTTGCTTTGGTCCTCCGGATTGGTCGCCCAGCACCAATTAGGTCCAGACATAAATAGGCCAGCGCAAATCAATGCGCTGGCCTATTTTGCTTTTAGGTAGAAACCTTATTCGTCTGTGGAATAAAGCCCTTCATAAATGGGTCCCAAAGCCTTGTGGCTGAACAGGGACGACACGGAAGTTCCGCTCCAGGTGTTCAGGATCGCTTGGGCAAACATTGGTGCGGTTGGTACGATGCGAATATTGGGCGCATTCAGAACCTGTTCCGTTGCTTCAATAGTGTCTGTGATCACGAGGTTCTTCATTACAGATTTTGAAATCCGATCCACAGCTGGGCCGGACAGGACACCGTGGGTGATATAGGAATGTACTTCCTTCGCACCGTTCTCCATCAGAACTTCAGCCGCTTTACACAGGGTGCCTGCGGTATCCACGATGTCATCGATGATTAGGCAGACTTTGTCTTTCACATCGCCAATAACGGTCATTTCCGCAACTTCGCCGGGCTTGCCACGACGTTTGTCAACGATTGACAGCGGCGCACCAATGCGCTGCGCCAGATCGCGGGCACGGGCCACGCCACCAACATCGGGGGACACAACCATGATGTCGTCCAGTTGATCTTTAAAGTGATGCTTCACATCCAGCGCATAGATTGGCGACGCATAAAGGTTATCCACTGGAATGTCGAAGAAACCTTGGATTTGGGTTGCGTGCAGATCCAACGTTAGGATGCGTTCGACACCGGCCTCAACCAGCATATTCGCTACCAGTTTTGCGGTGATTGGCGTGCGGGCTTTGGCGCGGCGATCTTGGCGGGCATAGCCGAAATATGGGATCACTGCTGTGATACGTGCAGCGGATGAACGACGCAGCGCGTCTGCGATGATCAGCAGTTCCATAAGGTTGTCGTTGGCGGGGTTTGACGTCGGTTGGATAATATACATATCCTCGCCGCGAACGTTTTCGTAGACTTCGACGAAGATCTCGCCATCGTTAAAACGTTCAACGCGAGCGTCGACCAAACCAACGTTCATGCCGCGATGCATGGACATGCGGCGGGCAACTGCTTTGGCAAGGGATTGGTTGGCGTTACCTGAGATAAGTTTTGGCTCGGAGGGTGTAGGCATGATGAGGTCCTGAGGTTGGCGCAGAGCGTAACAGAATCGTGACGTGACACCGCTTACCACCCGGCTAGGTTCAAAGAAAGAAAAGACCGCGTATTCTGCGTGATCAAACAGGAGAGATGGCTGAAATGGCCCATATTGATTATTATTTCGCAACAATTTCCCCCTTTACCTACCATGCGGGGCAGAGGCTTGAGGCGATTGCAGCAAAGCACGGCGTGTCTGTGACCTACAAGCCGCTCGACATTATGGCGCTGTTAGCACGTACGGGCGGGGTCGCACCGAAAGAACGTCACCCTAATCGGATGGGTTATCGCGCGCAGGAGTTGCAGCGTGCAGCGAAAAAGTCGGGCCTTGCGATGAACCAACAGCCAGCGCATTTTCCCACCAATATGGCACCGTCTTCCTACGCAATCATTGCCGCGCAAAATGTGGGTGGTGGCGATATGGGTAAGCTTGTACATTCCGTTCTTCGGGCGTGTTGGGCGGAAGAAAAGAACGTCGCCGACGAAGAGGTGATCAAAGCATGCCTTGATGGCGCCGGCTTTGACGCTGCACTTGCCGATACGGGCTTGCTTGCCGGAGCGGAAACCTATGCGCGTAACCTCGAGGAAGCTGTCAACGCTGGCGTCTTTGGTGCACCGTTTTATGTGGTGGATGACGGGACGTTATTCTGGGGTCACGACAAATTGGAAGACCTCGATCTTCACCTCGTAGGTAAACTCTGACATCACGGACCGGAAACCAATAAGGGGCCCGGCCCATGACTTCTCCCATAATATCGCAAGCACATGCACATTCGCGTGAATGGGGGGGCGGAAACCCGCGTGAGGCCTTGCTTCTGCATTGTATCAACGCCCATTCTGGTGCCTGGAAGGGCTTGGCTGCACTGTTAGAAAATGACCTGCATATGGTTGCTGTGGATCACCCCGGTCATGGCAGATCTCCCGCGTGGGACGAGCGCCGTTTCCTGCATGATCAAGCCACAGAATTTGCGCGTGATGCTTTGCCTGCGGGCACCACCCAAGTTGATCTCGTTGGGCATTCCTTTGGAGGAAGCGTTGCCCTGCGCCTGGCGTTGGAAAATCCGGCCCGCGTGCGCAGCCTGACTCTGATAGAACCGGTGCTGTTTAGCACCTTGAAAGGCACGCAGGAATATGGCGATTTACTCGCTCAAGCTGCCCCTTTGAAAGCCCTCATTGACAGCGGTCAGCGCGAAGAGGCGTCCCGCGCCTTCACGGATCTTTGGGGAAATGGCACCTCTTGGGGGGATCTGCCCGACAATCAACGCGCCTATATCAAGCAATGCATCCACTTGATTCCGGCGTCATGGCCAACGCTCCACTTTGATGCAGATGGGCATTTCTCGCCTGATCGTCTCGCCACGTTGCAATGCCCCGTGCAGATCATCCGTGGGGATCAATCCCCCAAGGACATCGCCCTTGTTCATGTGGGATTGGCGAAGGCCTTTGGGATTGAGGACAATATTGTCAAAGGCGCAGGCCATATGGTGCCGATCAGCCATCCGCAGGCGGTGGCAGGGCTGATCCGCTCTTTCCTTGCGCTCTGATCTTTCGGCTTTTGTCAGCCCTTCACAAGGCTGATAAAACGGTCAATATGGCCATCAGAGATCGACCAATCACAAACCATACGCGCCGTTAGCATCTCATCCGGGTCATCGCCTTCAAGGCTGCCTTCCCAGATGTGATAGAGCGCGCCTGCGTCATGCAAACGTTGATGCGCAGCACGTGGGAAGCTGGCGAAAATCATGTTTGCTTCTGGTTCAAATTCAAATTCCACATGCTCACACTGGCGTAAACCACGTGCCAAGCGCGCAGCGTTTGCATTGGCCGATGTCGCCAGTTCAACCCACAGGTCATTTGCCAGATAGGCCATCATCTGCGCCGATAAATACCGGTGCTTGGAGAACAAATGTGCCCCGCGTTTGCGCCGTAACTCGAACTCCCAAGCATGCTTGGGATCAAAGAGGACCACTGCTTCAACGCCCATCAAGCCGTTCTTCGTACCACCAAAGCAGACAGCATCCACACCGGCCTTCCAGGTCATCTCAGCTGGGCTGCACCCAAGCGACACCAAGGCATTGGTAAAGCGCGCACCGTCAAGATGCACCGGTAGGTCGAACTCTTTCGCCACTGCACTAAGCGCTGTGATTTCCTCAACCGTATAGATCGTGCCGCGTTCCGTCACTTGGGTGATAGACACTGGCCCACGTTGTGGTCCATGGACGCCGCGTACTTCTTCGACGGCGATGGATTTGCGCAAGGTTTCCGGCGTCATCTTAGCGTTTTCCGCTGGTACAAGCGTCAGTTTCCCACCTCCCATATAGAATTCCGGTGCGTTGCACTCATCTTGTTGGATATGGGCCATGGGGCTGCAAAACACAGTTTCCCATGGGTTTGACAAGGTCGCCAATGTGATCGAGTTTGCCGCAGTGCCCGTTGCGACCAAATAGACCGCAGCCTCAGGCGCATCAAACATCGCGCGCATCCGTTTGGTGACTTCTTCCATGATACGGTCGTCGCCATAAGGTCTGGCATAATTTTGGTTCGCTGCTTCCAGCGCAGCCATAACGTTCGGGTGCACAGGCCCCGCGTTGTCAGAAGCGAAATACATTAAAGGTCTTCCTCAATTAGATAATGTTCCCACTCATCCTCGGGAACTTCAAATTCCGGTACGGTCTGACCGCGCATAGAAACGCCCGCTTCATGAACCGAGTTCGCGTCACCTGACACTAGGGGATGCCAATCTGCAAGCCCGCGCCCTTCATGCATACGACGATAGGCGCAGCTGTGGGGCATGAAATAGGCAACATCCGGCAGGGTTTTGGGCGTTAAAACAATGCATTCCGGCACAAATTGCCGACGGATTTCATATTGTGAACAGCGACAAGTTTCATTGTCCAACAGGCGGCAAGCCACGCTGGTGAAGACAACAACGCCGGTGTCCTCATCCTCCAGTTTGTTCAGGCAGCATTTCCCGCAGCCATCGCAAAGCGCTTCCCACTCCTCTGTGGTCAGCTTGTCAAATCGGTACTTTTCCCAGAATTTTGGACGTAAGCTCATGTCTGTGCCTGCAAAATCTTACGCGCCGTCGCACAATCCGTATTCATTTGGGTAATCAGCGCATCTAAATCGTCAAATTTCTCTTCTGGGCGCAGATATTCCACCAGCGCCACAGACAGGTTTGCCCCGTAAAGATCACCTTTGAAATCAAAGATAAACGTTTCCAAGTTGGGCAGGTTTTCCCCAAACATTGGCCGCACACCCATGCTGGCCGCACCAATATATTGCCCAGCATGTGGGCCATCCATCACGTCAACTTCAACCGCATAAACGCCAAATTTTGGTGGATGTAACCCGGTGATCGACATATTTGCAGTCGGAAATCCAAGGTCGCGCCCGCGTTGGTCGCCGCGAATAACTTCGCCCTCAATGCGGTGCCAATGGCCCAGCATTCGTGCTGCATCACCTGGCCGTCCGTCGGTCAAAGCGTCGCGAATATTGGTTGATGAAAACTCACTTTTGGCGTCTTTCACCAGTTCCACAATGGTTACACCAAAGCCGAACTCACTGCCAAATCGCTGCAAATCCTGCGCATTTCCGCTGCGCCCTTTACCAAAACAGAAGTCAGCACCAACAACAACATGCCTCAGGCTCAAAGCGCCTTTGATCACATCGCGGGCAAATTCTTCCGCAGTCAATTCCGCCAAGGCCGCGCCAAAGTTCAGCTCATACAGGCGTTCAATCCCGATCTTTTCCAGCCGATGCGCGCGCGCTTGATCATTCATCAAACGAAAGGGCGGCGCGTCGGGGGCAAAGAACTGGCGTGGGTGTGGTTCAAACGTCATCACCCCAAGCGGACAGCCAAGGCGCACAGCCTCAGCACGGGTAAGGTCAATCACGGCTTGATGGCCCAGATGAACCCCGTCAAAATTGCCAATTGCAACGGCTGCACCGCCGTCTTCACTGGCCATAAAGCTGGTATCGCGGATAATCTTCATGCCAAATGGCCTAGCCCGTGAAACCTGTCTGCGCAAGAGGGATAGCGCGTCAAAGTAAAGGCTTTGTTAGCCGCGTGTTGGTGCCAGAACCACAGCCTCACCTATGAGGACGGGTTTGCCGTCGACGGTGCATTTGCATTCCATCGTCACCTTACGCTTTTCGCGGTTGATATCGGTTACGGTCAGATCGGTCCGCACCACGTCACCTGGACGTACGGGCCCCTTGAATTTCAGACTTTGGCTTAGGTAAATCGTGCCATGGCCGGGTAATTGTTCGCCAATCACCGCAGAAATCAGCCCTGCGGTCAGCATGCCGTGGGCAATCCGCCCTTTAAACATCGTGCCCGCTGCGTATTCATCATCCAGATGCACTGGGTTACGATCTGTTGTGACCTCGGCAAACATCTGGATATCTTCATCCGTCACCTGTTTGGTCAGATGCCGATATGTGCCAATTTCCAGATCCTCGATGAAGATCGTTCCGCGTTGTGGTGTGTTGTCCAACATCTGTGCCATCCTGATTCAAGATCCCGGGTTATACTGCGTTGCAGCATAGCATTGAAACTCAACAGGTGCAATCTTTAAGGTAAGATTGTGTCGCCGGGCTTATTGTTTTTGTAATTTGGTTGCGCGGCAAATTTCAACGCAGGAAGCCGATCGTATATTGTGGATGGTGATTTTGATCATTTAACCATCCCGTCAACAGCGCCTTATCTGGCTGATATGTCGTCGCTGTCTCTGCCGCTGCCAAGCCTCCGGAGATAAACAATACATCAATATTTTCGCCAACGGCACCGGCCACATCGGTGATGATACCGTCACCAATCGCCAGAATTCGCTCATCGGGAACATCGACGCCAAGGCTGGTCAAACGACGGCGCGCAAGATCATAGATCGGGGGGTGGGGTTTGCCGAAATACAGGCTCTCGCCGCCCATTTCCGTATACAAAGCGGCCAGCGCACCAGCGCACCATTCGCGTTTTTCGCCCCTATCCACAACGATATCGGGGTTTGCACAAAGCAACTTTAACCCGTTTTGCTTGGCCAGCAGGAAATCTGCACGATACACAGAGGGGTCCTCATATGGGTCAAACGGTCCAGTGCAAATAATGCCCTCGGCCTCGGCCAGTGGAACCTGTTCAATCTTCGTGGGGTCCTCAATGATCAACAGTGGATCAAAGAATCCGTGATCAACATCGCCGTCCCCGATGAAATAGATTTTCTCGCCCACGGCGCCCAGATACATTGCTGCGCGCGCACTATCGCCAGAAGTCGTGATGATATCCCAAGCGTCGCGCGCAACGCCGATCTGGTCCAACTGTGCCTCAACCGATTCACGTGGGCGGGGCGAATTGGTCACTAGCACCACTTTGCCACCAATCTGGCGGTATTGCTGCAATGCGGCGACGGCGGCGGGGAAAGGGGTTAGCCCATTATGCACACAACCCCAAAGGTCCACAAACAGCGCATCATAGCGGTCAGAAATTTCAGACAGGTGTTCAACGATCTGTGTCATGGCGGCAGTCCCCAAAAGAAAAAGGGCCCCAAAACGGGACCCTTTGCAGAAAACAGATTAACGCGTTTTGCGCAAGCTTTAGGCGGTTATTAAACTGCCAGAACTGGGATGATCTGCTTTTTGCGGCTCATCACGCCAGGTAAAACAACTGCGTCGCCTTCAACGGTTGCATCAAAGCTTTTCTCAGCAATGGTTTTGGTCAGTGCGTTCGGGATCAACATTGTTGCTTCTTCGTTCAGAATGTCGACAACAAACAAAAGCACCTGATCAACGCCATCTTCAGATGCAACAGTTGTCATGGTTTCGATTAGCGACGCCTTGCGATCCAAAATCATCTTGGGTGCTGTTGTTTCCAACACAGACACGCGGAATTTGGTGCCGTCAACTGCGTATTCTTTGCTGTCCATGCGCAAAAGTTCCGCGTCAGAGAATTCAGAAACGTCAGATTTTGCTTCAAACATTTCGCTCGCATACTGTGAGAGGTTGATGTTCAGCTCAGACGCCAATTTCACAGCCAAGGCTTTGTCGTGATCGGTGGTCGTGGGTGAGCGGAATTCAAGCGTGTCGGACAGGATACATGACAACATCACACCTTTGATATTGTCCGGCATCTTGGCCGCATCATCACCCATCAGATCGTGAATCACAGTTGCGGCACAGGCCAGAGGGCGGATTGTAATGTCAATCGGGCCCTTGGTGGTCAGACCGCCAACCAGCGCGTGGTGGTCAATAATCGCTAGGATATTGGCGTTGTTGATATTGGCTGGAAGTTCGGCTGGGTTGTTGGTGTCAACGATGACTACATCCTGGCCATCCGCAACATCTTCCAGTAGAGCGGGGGTATCAAAGCCCCATTTTTCCACAACAAAAGCGGCCTCAGTGTTTGGTGTACCCAGCAGGCGCGGTTCAGCAGCGATACCCTGCACTTCGTTCATGTACCAAGCTTGGATAATCGCGCAGCCAGCGGAATCAGTATCGGGGGCCTTGTGGCCAAAAACTTTTACGGTCATCGCAATGTCCATTCAGAGAAGATGTGAATTTTTCCGTCTTATAGGCGGGCAAAACCCACTTGTCACCTGCACATGCTGCATCGCAGCTATGTTTGCCGGGCAAAGGGGCGATCTGCCGCGTCAACTCGCATCAAACCCGAGCTCTCGCTTCAGCTTTTTCGTCAACTTATCCCTGATCATGTCGTATGATGCGCGAATGTGGTTCTGCAGCTCCGCCTCTGACAGGCCGGGTTCGTCGTAATGCTGCACCCATTTCATGCCCCGCGACGCCAGATAAGGCGCAGGCCGCACACCGGGCATATCCGGCAAAATCTCAAACCCCATGTGAGAGACCTTAAAGGTGATGCCAAAACACTCCGTCTGCTTATTCCAACCACCAATTGCAAAAAGCTTTCCGCCGACTTTCCAAACATCCGCGTTTCCCCACTGCACCACATGGGTGGTTTTGGGGAGCGACGCGCAAAAGGCATTGAAGGTGGGCTGATCCATTATCTTCATCCGCATAAAAATCAGTAACTTGGTGTTTCGGTCATGGTGCCTCAGTCTTTGAGCCAACGCAACAAAAGGCAGGTGTGATGCCCAATCCAAGTAAAATTCAGCAATACAAATTTCCTAGTAAAGTGATACGCCCTTTGGGCGCTTGACCCTATGGGGTGGAGGTCTTGCTGCCGTTCGAAAGGGCGTGCAGGTAGTAACCAAAAGCACGCCCCCATATATCAAACCGCCAGAGGTGTACTACCACGCTGCCAAGCGAGCGGTTGGAA
>MAAC01011999.1_pt1 | contig 27624 bp, 24 predicted proteins | sample 1115981 | NCBI WGS metagenome assembly MAAC01 (sample SAMN04961126, study PRJNA320927) | seawater metagenome | isolation source: sample BD02T64 sea water enriched with oil for 64 days | place: USA:Gulf of Mexico | collected 2013-07-27
CATGTGGGTAGCGATAAAATGAGGTATGCGTAGATCTCCCACTTCTCGTGACCAACCAACAACAGGTATTTTACTGTTACTAACCACCTCGCCAATTAAATGAGAATCTGAAGGTGATTAATACCCTAATTTGGCGTCAACATATTCAGGAATAATGTCATTCTCTCGGTATTTATTAATATTATCCGCAACAATGTTTACTGCTGTATTAATATTAGTGGGTGCTGATATGTGCGGTAATACCGTAATATTAGAATGAGTCCAAATAGGATCAGTTGATGCTAAAGGCTCTTGCTCAAAAACATCTAGAACGGCATGTGCTAAATGACCACTATCCAATAATGCTAACAGCGCAGTGGTATCAATCACCCCGCCTCGTGAAAAGTTGATGAGTTTGGCGCCATTGGGGAGTTCGCCTAATAATGTTTCACCAAGTAGATGATGGGTCTTCGCCGTTAAAGGTAATAGGTTGATCAAGATGTCCGTTTCGCGAAGCATTGTTTGTAAACCATCAGCGCCATTGTAATTTTTAATGCCATCAAGTTGCTTTGGTGTTCTACTCCAACAACTCACTTGATAAGATAATTTACTCAGCGCATCTAAAGCAGCTATGCCTAGAGCGCCAGCGCCTAATACACTCACTCTAAGTTCTTGTGAGGCAACAGAAGGCAATTGATGCCAGCGTTTATCCACTTGCTGTTGCGCATATTGAGCCATATTTCGTTGTAAATATAAGGTCCAAGCAAGTACCGACTCTGCCATCGTTTGTGCTAGATGTGGATCAACCAACCTCACCAGCTTTACATTTTCCGGCATGACACCAGCTACTAATTTTTCTACGCCTGCCCAAAGACTTTGTATCCAGACTAAATGAGGAAACCTGGCTAAGTCGTTCGGGCTTGGGTTGGCAACTATGGCAATGTCTATGTCTTCAACTTCGTCATCAGCGATCTGCTCTGGAAGCAGAATCGTTTCATTGCTTAACTGCTGTTGAATCAAAGCGAGCCATTGAGCCTGAATATCTGATTCGAGTTCGCTGATAAAGACGATTTTTTTCATCGATTTACACCTAGATGATTGTTTAAAAGTTGATAGATTCTATTGAATGAGCAGATAATACCATTTCGATTACGTTATTATTGGCTCATCAAAAAGAAAGATCTATTTAACATAGGTTACTCAATAGGAAAACTTCATGATAGTTAACGGCTGCAATTACAAAACACTTATTATGGTTACTTTGTTTAGCTTATTAGCAACATCTCCATTGATTCAGGCTTTTGATGACAGTAATCGCTTGGCCAATATGCCTGATAAAGTAACCAATAACGCGGTTACACAAGTCACTATTAATAATGAAAGCTATTTATTATCTTTTGCAGGATTATCGGCAAACAAAACTTATCAAGATGTGCACAATAATGCTTATGCCTACCATGTAAATAAAGGGCTATGGCAGAACATTTCAGCGCTTCCCTTATCAAGTGATAATCGAGCATTAACCAATAATTTAGTCGGTCGATTAGCCAGCGTCGCAACAGCGATAAATGATAAGGCCTATATTTTTGGCGGTTATACTGTCGCTAAAGATCATACAGAAGTGTCTGTTGCTGATGTATATTCTTATGATGTATTAACCGATAACTATCAGCTTCTTGCACCTATGCCTGTGCCCGTTGATGACAGCGTCGCTTTAAGCTACCAAAACAAGTTTATATATTTAGTCAGCGGTTGGCATAATAGCGGCAATGTTAATCTCGTACAGTTATATAACACTCAAACCAACCAATGGCAGCAAGCAACTCCGTATCCGGGTAAACCTGTATTTGGTCATGCTGGTGGCATTGTTGGCAACAATATGCTGATTTGTGATGGTGTTACCATTAAGGTTCATGAAAAAGTAAGAAGAAGTTATCAAGACGAGGCAGCCTGTTATTTGGGCATAATAGACGAAAAACAGCCAAGTAAAATAGATTGGCGTATTATCAAACACCCGACCAATAATGCTCGCTACCGTATGGCTGCTTTAGGCATAACGTCTGAACAACAAGTTGTTTTTATTGGCGGCAGTGACAATCCTTATAATTACAACGGTATAGGTTATAACGGTCAGCCATCACAACCCAGTGCTGAAATTTGGCGCTATGATTTGCTCAAACAAAAATGGCATATTCAGCAAAGTACCAAGGCAACCATGGATCATCGAGGTTTGCTGCACATTGAAGGTAAGTTATTAACTTTAGGGGGCATGGCTGATAATCAACAAGTTTTAGACGTTGTTAATCTGTATCCCGTCATTGGCGAAAATTAATGACCATGAAATAACATAATTCATGGTCATTATACCTTAGACTGTTTTTTGCTCGTTCATTAGCCACTTTATCGGCAACATCAGCAAAAAACTGGCCAGTAAAGCAAATAGACATGCATAGAGTAGATCCTTTATGGTCAGTGGCAGTCCCGGTTTAAAGTTAACCATCACCTGTTTTAATACCTGCCAGCGCGAGGGATTAAACATGTACCAAGCTCGTTGAAAAACATCACCTGTTTGTAATATTTCAATTGCTACAGTTAACTCATGATACTTAGTCAGGGTTTGCTGTTTTTGCATAGCATCAGAGCGAACAACAGGATTTTTACTCTGCAAGAGGTCAGCAATCATCTCATCAACATTGGCATATTGATGCTGCAGGGCATTTTTTTGATAACCAGCCACTTGGTCTTTGGTCGATTGAAAATAACCACTGAGATATTGCAAATAATGGTCGGAAATAATCGGTATCTGAAAAGCCAAAATCAATACCGTGGCGAAGATAACTTTATCTAAGGTATTTACAAAACTATTTATAAAGGAATTAGTCAATGCATTGGAATTCAAATTATCCTCCTGAAATTCTTTATCAAAATGGTATACCCAAAAGATAGCACGGCAATACCACCGATACTGTTAATAATTTTTGTTCATTTCTTATTATGACTTTCCGGTATGGAAAATTATAACTTGCCACAACGGAAAGTGTGCATTATATTTACTTTCCAACACGGAAAGTAAAGGATGCTTTTATGAATAGTAATAAAGAAACAATAGTAGATAGCGAAGCAAAACATACCCTGGAAACTCTATCTAAAATTGAACGAGACACCAATAGTTATGTTAGGCCACCATTATGGCTTAATCTCATCATTGCTTGTTTTTACGGCATGATGACTTTCTCTTGGGCAGCTACTCGGCATGAAAATCTCTGGGGGTTAGGACTCATTGCATCAGCGATAGGTTTTTTGTTAGCTCTGGCATTTTATTTATATAGCAGTCGCCTTTTAGGTGCTAAACCGAAATTATTGCCCCGCGATAAATCGGAACTTATATTTCAAACGGTATCAGCGTTTTTATTTGCTTTAGTTTTTCTCTTAACACGGTATTTTTCTACGGAAGGTATTTGGTGGGCATCTTATGTTGGGGGAACTATCAACACTTTGTTATTGGCATATTTACTTCATAATTACTCCACTGGAAAGTTTATTGCGAGGATTAACCGTAATGAATAATGCTAAGTTTGATACCTTGATCCATGGTCAAAATCGCCTACAAATATGTGCAATATTAGCGGCAATAGCAGAGATTGAATTTAAAGCACTACGTGAGCGATTAGAAGTCAGTGATTCTGTGCTTTCTAAACATTTAAAATCATTGGAAGACGCTAATTATGTGGCCATTGTTAAGCGTACAGATATGGGGCGTCAACGTACTTGGTTGTCTTTAACCGATAACGGCGTCAAAGCATTTAACGGCCATGTCGAAGCATTGCAGGAAATTGTTGGTCAAACATAACTATTATACAGTTAGTTTGACCGGCAGGTCTTAATCACTGACTCTAAATCGACCGACAAGGTCGGTTAAGTCTCGTGATAATTTAAGCAAATCACTCGAGCCTTCAGCAAGTGTATCGGCATGAGTAGTTATGCCTTTTGCTGATTGGTTGATGTCGCTAACGCCCTTATTAATGATGTCTGATGAATCACTTTGCTGCTCGGTTGCAGAAGTGATCCGGTCAATATGCCCTTTCATTTGAATAACTGAGGTATTGATCTCATTAAATGAAAGACTGGCTTGTTCAATTTTGCCGATAACTTGAGTTGATTGCTCAGCACTGGTCCCCATTTGTTCAGCGACGACTCTTGTTTGGCTCAATAAATTCATTAAGACAGTATCTATTTCCTCGGTAGCTCCTCGAGATCGTTGCGCTAGTGTTCTTACTTCATCAGCGACTACCGCAAATCCTCGGCCTTGCTCACCAGCTCTAGCGGCTTCTATTGCTGCATTTAGGGCTAACAAGTTAGTTTGCTCGGCAATACTTCTGATAACGTCTAAAATCTGAGTGATATTTTCACTTTCTTTCTCAAGTGATTGCATCGAGCTAAAAGAATCACTTAGTGATTGATTTAATGCGCTGACTTCTTTCACCGTTATTGAGATCAGATCGTTACCTTTAAGGGAAAATTCCTCAGTATTCGAAATAGTCGCAGTACACTCTTGGCAATCATCAGATATTTGGTGAGCCGTTGCTGTCATCTGCTCAATTTGATCGCTGGCATTTTCAATGGAACTTTCTTGTTGATGGCTTGATGTCTTGATGTCCGAAATTTGCGCACCGGAGTCGTTTGCTGTGTCGTTTAATGTTGCGGCGCATGCCTTAATGTCGACTACCAGCTGATGAATTGAATCTAAAAATTGATTAAACCATAACGCTAATTCACTGACTTCATCTTTGCCAATAACGTCAAGGCGTTTGCTGAGGTTACCTTCACCCTTAGCTATATCTTGTAGCCCCATCGCAACATGGTTTATTGGTTGGACAATTCGATTTGATAGCCAAATACCAAAACCAACAAATATTGTCACCATAATCAGTGCAATGATGATTATATTGGTACTCATTTGATAAGCAGGCGCTAAAATTTCATCACTATCTATTACACCAACAAAACGCCATTTCAGTGATTTAGAGAAATAGGTCGCAACATTTATATCTTTGCCCTTGTGAATCGTTTGGAAGTTTTTTTGACTTGATTGTTTGTATAACGACTGGAATAAAGGCGAACTAAGGTCTTTAATATTTTTAAAGTTATTCGCGGGTGTTTTAGGATCAGCGAGCACGGTGCCAAATTCATCAATTAGAATCATATAACCACTGTCGCCAAGTTTAGTGCTACTTAAAATACTGGTGAGTGTTGCTAAGCTAACATCAACGCCTTGCACGCCGAGCAATTCATTTTGATTGTTTTTTATTGTAACCGCAGCTGTAATAACAGCTATACCGACAGGGTCTTGATAGGCTTCGGTAACAATGGCTTGGTCTGGGGTCGCCAATGCTTGTTGATACCAAGGTCGTTGTCGAGGATCATACTCCCCTAATTCTTCCAACGGGTATTGAACAAAGCCACCTTGATTAGTGCCGATATAAATGTAGACGAGATCAGTATGGGATTGACCAAAATCGTGATAAAAATTATATAAATTATTTTCCGCTACCGTATCATCTATAGGTGACATCATATGGCTAGCACCAATATAGTTATGAGTATCATCCGGCAGATTTTGTGTATTTTGGTGATTGGCTAAATATACAACATTGTTTTTAATTTGTTGAAAAAACAATTGAAAGCCATTGTCGACTTGGCCAAGCTCTGCTTGAGTACGTTCGATAAAATCAGCTGAAGAGCGCGATATTGTCATGGTGATACTGATAACAGCGATAACAAGTAAAGGCAAAATAACAGTGGCAGCAAAACTCAGGGTCAATTTTGAACGAATATTCATAGCAGTTTATAGGTTTTTCAATTGTAAAATGAGTAATATAGCCGAGTGTCTATCTAAAACCAACCGTATAACCGACTTTATATTTTCAACTCATTGACAATTTTTTAACATTGAAATAGACATTGATTACCAACGAGTTCATTTGATCTTAAAAACATCATTATTTGATTTAGTATTATCTGTAGTATATTTTAAACGAAACTAAGGCCATTAATTAACTAGCTATGTGGCGATTTCTTTTTCTTTCAATACTGACGGCTTCATTGAGCTTAAACATTTACTTGTTATTGCGAGTAACTGAGTCGAGCTTGATTGGAGAAGCTTTTAATCAATTGATTGATGACAAGCCTCTATCGTCGAAGATAAAACCAGTAAACGATAATGCCCCACCAACTGCTGAGCAATCCTCGTTATCAACAATAAAAATAAACGCGCCAGCAAATTTTCAACAAACAGATTTAGTCGTTAAAATTAAGCAAGCGATAGATGCACAACAGTATTTTTTCGCCGCTAATTTACTTTATGACATCCCTTTAGAAAACCCAAAAATCCTGAATACAGTAAAAACTTACTGGTTTAACAATGCTACTAATCAGCTGAAAAACAAACAATATAATTCAATAGCAGACAGTATTGATGCATTTCTAGGTTATTCACCCGATGATTTAGATTTTCTCTTTCTGGTTGTTGAATTAAAACTCGCTAAACTACAAGTGCTTGAGGCAGTAAAAAAAGCTTTTAGCCTGCAATACCATACATTTGATATTGATTTACAACAGCAAAGTATCAGCTACGCTGAAGAATTAGTACGCAAAGAAATCAAAAGACTCATCCGGCTTTCGTTATGGTTTGAATTAGTTCAATTTGCAGAAGAAGTCTTATCGATAGATGTCAATAATATGGAAGCCCAATGGGCATTGGCTCAAGCACAATTTCAGCAAGGAAAATATGATAATGCTCTTGAGAGCTTAGACTCCTTGTTGGATAAACCCAATTACCAAGTAAAAGCTAACCATTTGCTTAAAAATATTCAATTTGCACTGCAGCGACCGGTAATGGTTCCTCTTACACGTAAAGGCGAGCATTTTATTGTTGAAGGGATTATTAACAACCGCTTTTCTGTTGATTTATTAATTGATACTGGCGCCAGTATTTCATTATTATCGCAGACGGTATTTGATGAGTTACTCACCTATACCCAAGTTAAATACATTGACGATATCGTGTTAAATACCGCAGGTGGCGAAGTATCCAGCAGTATTTATGAAGTAGATGAGTTTGAACTAGCCGGCTACCGAGTAAAAAATCTAAAATTTGCGGTAAGTCCGTTAATGAGCCTAGACAATAAAGGCCTGTTAGGTATGAATTTTTTACGTTTATTTGACTTTCATATTGATCAAACCAACAACTTATTATCGTTAGAAAGCAAACCTGAACAAAGCGATAATCGCAACTAAAGAGCTGCCATCTTGTCTTGCAATTTTTTTAATAAAGGCTGTGCCTTTATTAGTTTCTTTTCCTCTATCAATGCCATAGCTTTAGCAGCACTTTGTTCAGCGAGTACCTTTTCGCCTTTACTTAAGTAATAGTATGCAAAGTCAACATGCCCTTGGGTAATGCCCAACGGGCAATTTAGTAATTCTTGATATTCTAGCGCTGAACGAAATAAGTCATAAGCGATATCATAACGTTGCTGCATCTGGCTGATTTTTCCTAACATAGATTGACTGTAAGCATAATAAAGCCAATCTTTTTTATGCCGAGCAAGCTTACTCGCTGCTAGGATATTTTGTTCCGCCAGTAACAATTCCCCCGTACTCAGCAGCGCCATGCCCTTAAAATAGAGCAACCTTGATTCATATTGGTCATCACTACCACCTGCTATCAGTGCCAAAGCCTTGTTCGATGCAGTTAATACACCTTGGATTTCATTTTGGCTTAACTTTGTTTTAATCAAAAAATACAGCGCGGTCATGTTGCTTGGATCATTAATAACAGCGCCATTGATAAAAGTCAGCGCAGAAACATAATCATCAACCTCTAAAAACTGCACAGCTTTAGATATCAGGTCATTCTGTAACTGTTGATCAAATTCTCCTGCATCATAAACTAAGCTCTCATCTAAGACTTTTTCAAGGGAATTTACAATTTCTGATAAGGCATTTTCGTAGTTTGTTACTGTGATTGTTTGGCTGGTTTTTCCTGTTCGGCTATAGATAGTAGAAATAAAATTCAATTCACCTGGAGTGCCGCTGACAGAGGTTTCCAAGACATATGATGCCCCTGAAAGAGAAAAAATGTTGTTAATATTGTTACGTTTTCCAACCGGTATTCTATTAAGTATTTCAATCACGTCTTCTAAATGAAAAATCGTGACGGCTTTATTAGGAAGGATTTTTTTAATAATGCCTTCCATTGCTCCATACCTTAGCCATTGTTGAGACTCGGTTAATGCACGTACGTTAAAGGGTAAAACAAGAATGCCTTTATGAGCTAAGGTTTTTTGCTCAGCGAAAGAACTGGAATTAGCGGGCGTTTCTGGGGCAATTAAACGGTTAGTTGAAACAAAATAGCTTACTGAAACTGTCATTAAAATTAGTAAAGAGATTAACAATGCTTTATAGCGCTTAATAACAGACATTAAACTGGATGTTTTATCATCGGTGTTTTTGTTTATCTCAAGGTGTTCAACAATAGAAGCAGCAATACCAATGCTATATCCTCTTCTAGGATAAGTATTTATGACTTCAGGGTTTTCGAACTGCTTTCTGATCTCATTGATTGATTGAAATATCACTTGGTCTTCAACAACGCTTCCTTGCCAAACAGACGCTAATATCTCTGCTTTAGAAAAAACGCTTTCAGGTTTTGCAGCCAACAGCAAAAATAGTTGAAATGTTTTAGGTCTTAAAACGATGATATTACCGTTTAAAAATATCTCCCCTGTTAATGAGTGAATCTCACAAACTTGCTCACCTAATGACACAGAATCCCCTCACAATAAAAACAAAATTCAAAATATTTCAGATAAATCAATATACAGCCTCACCCCTCTCTTTTACAGACTTTAACCGCAGTTTTAGCGAAATTTTAGTGAACTTATAGCTTACTTCAATGGTTTTTAGCAGAGGATTTGAGCAAATATGTTCATAGCAACTCTAGGGCGATGCCTCAAGGGAGTTAAACAAATTTAAGGAAAATAAAATATGAACAAGTTCTTTTCAAAAAAACAGTTATTTGTCTTCTGCGTGGGGTATTTTACCCTAAGTAGCCACGCTTTCGAAAATCTTAATACCAGTCCAGAATTAGGACAAGCTAAGGCCTTTGTTGGCGCGAATGTCTTGAACCCCAATTTAGATCTAAATATATCAAATGCCACTATCTTGGTGCGCGAAGGTAAGATTGTAAAAATACAGCCACACTCGGAGGACATCCCCACTGGCTATTCAATAACCCATATAGAAAATAAATGGGTTATCCCCGGATTAATTGATGGCCATGTGCATTTAGCGCAATCAGGAGGAGCCTTTACTCGTCCTGATATTATCAATGCGACGAAAATTGAAAGTTATCAAGCAGATCAAAAGTGGTTATCTGAACATTCCACGTTCTTACTTAACAATTATATTGCACAAGGAATAACGACTATTTTTGATATGGGTGGCCCATCAGGAAATATCGCTCATTTTAGAGCATTAACTGAACAAGGAATTTTCCCTGATATCTATGCAGCGGCGACTTTATTATCACCGATGGATGTACCGCAACTTAATGGTAATGTGAATGGTAAAACCTTTACTAAAGTTAGCAATGCTGAACAAGCAAAGGCATTAGTTCAAAGCCAGTTGGCCTTAAATACCAACATTATAAAAATAGTATGGGGACAAGAAAGTGGTTTAACGACAGAGCAATTATACGCGATGTATCAACCAGCAATAGCCTTAGCAAAAAAGCACCATAAAGTTGTTGCTGTGCATGTTCAAGACCTTATCAATGCAAAGAGATCAATAGAAGCGGGGGCTGACATTCTGGTACATGGCGTAATGACCAATGATATCGATGATGAGTTTATTACTCTTATGAAACAGAATAATGTTACTTATATGCCGACATTATCTGCCTATGGTCACTACTTTGAAATATTCAAAAACGAATTCCAACTTAGCGAACATGAAATGAACCATGCTCACCCTGACATCAAAACTTCATTTAACAAACTAATGAGTAATGTCAAAGATACTGACCAAATGTTTCAAATATTCCTTAAGTACATACCTAAAGTTGATAGCTCAGAGGATGAACTTGCAAAACTTTCTGCTCAAGATCAATCCATCATTAAGCAGTTACGTGCCTTTTTTTCATCTGATATTGAAAATAGTCAAAAAAACAATTTAAACAAAATCATCCATTCTGGGGTAAATATTGCCTTTGGTACTGATGCAGGAAATCCAGGCACATTGCATGCGTCTTCATTATTAGGGGAAATGAAAGCATGGCAGCAAGCGGGAATTTCGAATAAAGATATTTTAAAAGCAGCGACTTTCGGTAATGCTCAAGCGTTAAATTTAACAGGTAGCCTAGGCACGTTAACTTCAGGCATGCATGCAAATTTTGTCGTATTAGATGCCAATCCATATAAAAATTTAACCACGCTATCAACGCCGGCTATGACAATAAAGCGCGGAAAAATAGCGTTTAAACAAGGGAGTCAAACCAATGAAACACTATAGATTTTCCTTACTGCTAATATCCGCTTTATTCGCTAATTCTGCAGCCAGCATTGTTATCAGACACGATGTAGATGACGAAAAATATAGCGCCACTATTGAAGACTTCCCTCCGCTAGCCACATTATATGCTATTGGTGTTCATGGCACGCTAATCGACCCTAGTTGGGTATTAACAGCAGGGCACGCCATATTCTGTATGGAGCCAGGCGACAAAATAAAAGTAGGTTATCATTGGGCTGAAATAGAACAACGCTATACCCATGTTGATTATGAATTAGGGGAAGAAAATGATATTGCGTTACTGAAGTTAAAACAGCCGATAACGGCAGTAAAACCGGCAAAAATATACCGAAATAGCGATGAAGAAACTCAAGATATTTGGTTTGTCGGTAGTGGTGGCACGGGTAACGGTAATGAAGGGCAGACCGTTTCTTATAGTCAAAATAATGGAAAACTGCGTAAAGCACAAAATACAATAAATGACACAAGTAAACGTGAGATTTATTTTACATTCAATAAGGGAGATAAAGCACTGCCGTTAGAAGGAGTATCAGGCAATGCCGATAGTGGAGGACCTGCTTATAAGTTTATCGATAATACCCCTTATGTTTACGGCATTAGCTCGAGAAATGACTCGTTTTTTAAAGGTATTGGTGAATATGGCGTTAAAGAAGCTTATACCCGAGTGTCATACCATGCCGTTTGGATTGATAAAGTGATGCAAAACGATAGGCCATACATTGAAAAATACACCACCCAAGAACGTTTTGCTCAAGATAATATCAAAGATAGATTAACAAAGGCCTGTGAAGTCGTGGGCTATAAGTAACTAAAATATCAATACAATTTATATGTTTTAGCTAGTATCTCAGCTGACAATATTGAAAATAGATTCTGACCTATTCGTACAATTGATAAGGTCAGAAAATACCACGAAGGAGGCATTAACTGTTTCATCAAAGTTAGGTTTCGGATTAGATTTTGTATCGAAAATTTAGCTGTTCTAACTCTTCGTAATCATGGATGGACTAAAGAGGTACAACTAATGCTATTTGATTATGGCGACAGTGACGCTGGAAAATCGCGTTTAGCTCATTATTGAAATTGAACTACTATTGAATTGATTAAGATAGTTATAGACAATAGGATTAATGTTCATTAGCTAACTTTTCCACCCATTTTTGCTCTATTGCTGAAAAAGTCCCTTTTTGCTTGATATGGTTTAAAGCTTTCACCATTTGATTAACAACCTCAGGAGGGGTATTTAAACCACAGGCAATATTAAACTTTATGCTCATGTCTTCAAAAGAAGCAATCTTCTTATATTTATCGATCTCTTTGTTCACAGATATTCTATTTCGTAATAAATTATCACTTACAATCATCAAGTCAATTCTATTTTTTCGTGCTTCTAATATTTCAACGAGCGTAAGGTGATTATCCATTACATACAAATTTTTATTCTCTACAAAACCCTTGGACCGTAAAAAATGGTGGCTAAAGTCATCCTTAATTACAGCCGTCACATATTTTTTTGCATCTTCAAGAGTGTTTAACTTAATGCCCGAGCCTTTAAGAGCAAAGAAAGATGAATTTGTACGAGCTATTTCACCTACCCATTGAAAAAGTGACTCTCGTAATGGAATGCGAGCAATAGAATAAATACAGGTATCAGTCATTTTTTGCGCGAGTTTATAAGACAAAGGCCAAGGATTAGCTTCAATAGTGTATGTGTAAGGTGTTAATTGCATAGTAGCCTGTAGTATTTCTGTGGCGAAACCACTAATGGCTTTGTTTTTTTCAACAATTTGAAAAGGTACTAAATGTTCGGTAACGAAGTTTATCTGTTGAGCATTAGCAATATTGCAAAGTGCACATAGCATAAAGATAAAAACAGTAGTAAATAAACGTTTAAGTAATTTGGTAGGGTAAATATTTTGAATCCTTGTTCTATAGTCCATTAGGTTTAAACTCTACCATACGATGGATCGATCGATGAATTTATTATTAGTTCATAAGTATATTAATAGGTTGTTTATGCATGACTATATTACATAGCAATGCCTAAACCAAAAAAGTAATTGATACGCATTCAAAATAACATAACCAATGAATAGCAACAATACGCATTATTTCAGATGTTTTATGAATTTGTGAGAGTGTCTTTGATCTTTTTAAGTTAGATATATCTAGGAGTTATAACCTCCTCAGTGTGATGAAGAGGTGTTCACTAAAACGGGAGACTACATTGACTTGCAGCTTGGTTAACAGCTTGTTAGCAGTCCATTTTCTAATGTTTATATACCAATAGGGTACTCAGTACTATGCTCTGTTGGTTGTGGAGTTATGGTCATTACCTTTACACCACCCGGTGATTCAAAACGGTGCCAAATTCCCTTCGGAACGACTAATATTTGGCCGGATGATAATTCGTTACGTTGTTCAAGATTTTTATCTAATAAAATCAGTGTTGTTTCACCAGCTATCACTTGAACAAATTCGTCGCCATTCATATGTCTTTCCCACTCACTAACACCAGAAAAGTGAGCCACGAATATTCCGCCATCCCTATATTCAGATAACAAAGAAAAAGCATCTTTGGCTTCTTCGTTTGTAGTTTCAGGTGTTCTATTTTCAAAGAATTCAACTCTTGAAAATGCGTTATCAATAGAAATTGGAGCTGACTTGGACACGGGATACTTTTCCTTTGGTTATATAACGCACTTATAATCGGCGTATAAATAAGTTGGTTAAAATGTGTAGTGAAGTGGAATCGAGCAAGATTTACTTAACCGACGTTATCATTACTTTGTTATGTGAGCATATTTTGCCAAAGCTTTAGGGGGATTACCTTTTATTGCAACATATAAAAATAAATACCCAATTATTATTGCACATAAAAACATCAATAAAGTTGCAACTTTTCCAATTATACCCATCGAAATAAACTCAGTCATTTGGTGTTCATACCGTAACAATGAAAAAGGCGCCGAAATAAACAAAACTGCAATAAAGGCAGATGCCACTCAAGTTACAATTCGGACCCTTTTAAATTCGACAGCTATTTTTTTGTCTCCCATTTGTAATCTCCAAGATCTTTTTACCAATTCCTCAATATGAGGGAAATTATAATTGCCAAGACAATTATATGAAGGTTAGAAAGTTAAGGTATCTATCGATAAAAAGATACCTTATTAAACTAAGAGGAGTAATCTTTAAAATTCAATCAGGGTAATTGACAAACGTCTTCTTCTTTTTTGAGATAATAATCAGCCGTTAAACCGAGTAATTGCGGCACAGTGGCCGAAATTGCAATAGATGAAAACGTACCAACTAAAATCCCAGAGAAGAGTGCAATAGAAAAACCAGCCAATGATTCTCCGGCAAAAATCCATATTGCTAATATCGTAGCAAGCGTTGTTCCTGAAGTTATCAAGGTGCGAACGATGGTTGATTTTATTGCGAGATTAATAATGGAATCTATATTAGATTCATTATTTCTTCTCATTATTTCTCGTATCTTGTCACCAACAATAATTGAGTCATTTAGCGAGTAGCCAATGATAGCGAGTAAGCTTGCTAGTATGGTTAAATCAAATGAAACATCAAACCATGCAAATATACCAAGAACGATAATGACGTCATGAAAAAGTGCAATAACCGAGCCTGTTGCCAAACGCCATTCAAATCTTAAAGATAAATAGAAAAGTATCACGATCACTGAAGTTAATAACGCCAACCCTCCTTGATTAATTAACTCTTCACCTACTTGGCTACCGATATAAATAGCATCTTGTGGCATGATTGTTAATCCACTTCTCTCTGAAAAGTCAGTTAGCCATGTTTTTCCTTTCATACTTATATCATTATCAATCTGTTGTACGCTCCAGCGCGTACCGTTTTCAGCCGAAGATAATTGAAATGTATCAGGCAAAAATGACGTTAATAAAGCTTCCATTTTGTTTTGAGTTAACGATTGTTGAGTGGAGAACTCTGTTAGGTATCCTCCGGTAAAATCTAAACCAAGGTTAAGTCCGTTGTAAAATAGACCGAATAAAGAAAGTAAAACGAATACTGCTGCAAAATAAAAACTAACAAGTCGAAACTTACTTAAAAATTCGGTTTGTTTTAATAAAAAATAATTCATAACTTTACTCCAAGTAACTGAGATTTGTTTTCACGGATAGATAGGTTGGTTAATGCTTTTGAGACGAATACACCAGTAAACATACTGGTTAATATTCCTAAGCATAAAATGATAGCGAAGCCTTTGACCGCACCATAACCTATAGAATACAAGATGATACCTGTGATCATAGTGGTAATATTGGCATCCAAAATAGTTGAAAACGCACTTTTATAACCATTTTCAATTGCAGAAAGAGCATGTCGACCACGTTTTAATTCTTCTTTTATTCTTTCAAAGATAAGCACATTAGTATCAACTGCCATACCTACCGTTAGTACTAATCCAGCGATCCCTGGAAGTGTTAAAACAGCACCAGGAAGGAGTGACATTAAACCCAGTAAACTTACTAGATTTAAAGCCAATGCCACATTAGCGATAACGCCCAAGGTGCGATACCAAAAAGCCATAAACAATAAAGTAAAAGAAATTCCGATGGTTAACGCTTTAATACCGTTATCTATGTTGTCAGCACCAAGTGTCGCCTCGATACTTCGTTGCTGAACAATCGTTACTGGTGCTGTTAACGAACCAGCCCGTAACAATAAAGCAAGTTCTTGTGCAGCCTGTAAGCTAGACATATTGGTAATACTGAATTGTGACCCTAAGTGCTGTTGAATAGTGGCAACATTAATCACTTTGCTTTTCTTAACCATTTCATCCTTTGTATTGCGATAAAACTCAGAAAATACTGTCACCATAGGTTTGCCAATATTTTTCTTAGAAAATGCAGACATTTTCTTACCACCCACGCTATCTAACGTTAAGTTTACTAATGGCATGCCCATTTCATCTTGACCAGAACGTGCATTTTTAATACTACTCCCTGAGAACACTTCTTTACTATTCATTCTCAATTTTCGACCATTTTCATCAGTCATTTGAAGAATGCCAACAGCTTTTGAATGCTCTGCCAATTGATAAAAATCTAGTGAAGCGGTAGCACCAATAATCCTTTTTGCCTCTTCTGGGTTATGAACACCAGGTAATTCAATGCGAATTCTATTCTTACCTTGTTTCTGAGTAACCGCTTCGGTAATACCTAATTCTTCTATTCGTCCTCTCATGGTTTTAATGGTTTGTTTCATTGTTTCTTGACGGAATTTAACTTGTTCTTGCGCGGAGTAGGCTAGAGTGATTTGATTTTCATCCAGTTTATTTTGAGTTAACTCTGGATAGTTTTTCTTGATTTTTGTCAAAAAATCTTGGTAAGCACTTTGCTTAGGTGAAGCATAACTAATCACGATGGAATAGTTATCTTGCAGCTTAACTTTACTTAAACGAATGCGTTTTTCTATAGCTAACGACTTAACTTCCAAAACGATACTTTTTAGCCTGTCAGACAATGCTCGTTCGGTATCGACATCAAGTACAAATAACACGCCACCACTTAGATCTAATCCTAGCTTTATAGGTTTTCCTTCTAATGATTTTAACCATATTGGAGCATCATTTTCGATTGAACTCTCAATAGAATAATTATCCCCAAACTCTTTTATTAATAAGCTTTCGATAGAGTGTTGGTCTGTTTTGTTTTTTAAGGTAATAGTGGTGTCATCTGTAGATGATTTAATTTCATCTACAGTAAGGTTGTGGTTAGCTAACAAATTATTAATATCTTGTGGAGATACTTGTTCGTTTTGAGCGTTGTTGTTTGCGAGGTGAATGCTCACCTTGTCAGAGTATAAGTTTGGTAATGCGCTAATAAGCATGAATAGCAATATGAAAGTAATAACAATATTTTGCCATTTAGCACGTCTTGCATGCTTGGTTGTACGTGAATTCATCATAAAATCTCTAAATAAAAACCCACAATAAATAGCTATAACTCATTAGTTATATAGCAAATATTGCAAGTAACCGATGATTTAAAATCGGTATTGGAAAAAGGTAAATAGTTGATTTTTGCGGTCCAGAAAATACAGAATTATGGTTTTATTGGACTGCGGATAGATGAATTAACTGTGGTAAGTGGTTTTAGATGAATATAAAAAGTTCCCGTCTTTCCAGCCAGAAAGTCGAGATGAATTAGCGTTATGACTTAATTGTTCAAACCATTGAGGGATAACAGGAGGATTTGCAAGGTTTTTGAACAATCCTGCATTCAATTTGTTGTTAAAAAACTCAATGACTAACACATAGTTTGGTGTTGTTTGTATCTCAGCAGTAAACAACGAAGGGCTAAGTCGATTTAATCTTGGGAGAGTAAATGAATCTTCCGAGTCATCATTATCAAAAACTGAAACACTTTGTTGTTCAGCTTGAGAAAAAGAGACAAGGTTTAAAGATTCTTTATCAATAATTTCAAGGCTCGGCAAAGCATTAGCTGTTTGAGCTAATACTAATAAAAATAACAGGGCTGTTAATTTACGCCACATGAAAATAAATACTCCTTTAAGATATCTAATTATATATGGTTATTTATCGGCATTTCAATGGCTTTGTTATGGTATTGAATATTGATTTATCAGACGACACATTTAGGCTTCGATGTGAAGCAACTGTTTTTTGTCCTTATTTATTAGCTTGCTAATTGTATAACCTACGTAGCCACCAATAACGCTAGAGTCATGAGTGTGGAAAATATCCACACTCTACAAATGCCATGCAATCAACATTTCCAGTTCTCAATTTGGTCAGCTCACACCTGAGACATTACAAGTTAGTTGGTTGAATTTTATTCCCTCTATCAAATTTGTCCTGTGAACCTTTCATATTGCAGGTCCAGGACTCGTTTGCGCACCCCGTAATCCGGATCGTGGGTTCCGTTCTGGAGGAGCGGACCTGCAAGTTCTTCGTCCTCTCCAAATTTTACCACAAAATAAACAGAGAAATTACGCACCCACGGAGCCGGATGGTGTTTAGCCGCCCATGCAAATAACTCGACCGTTTCATGGCCCTGCCCTGGCATCCAAGCCAATGAGTACGGAATCTGATTCGTTGTTCCTTCTTTAGCGGACGCAATCAATGCTTCATAAAGCGCGTTTTGAATGTCGGGAAGCTGCTGCTCTACGTCTATCCAAAACTGTTTTCTTTTTTCTGCGAAGCCCGTCTCTTCATTATGAGAAAACTTAGCATTCACAGCGGCAAAAGCCGACGCCACTTTCACCCGTTGTGTTTTATCCGGGTGGGTAAACAATCCCAGAAGCACGTCGGACGATTCACCATCCAGAATCACGTTGAACACTAACGCTTCTTCAATGGATAAATCCGCAGTCAGTTTCGAAAATTCAGATGTGGCAACCTGTCCGCCGCCTATTTCAGGTTCCGTCGGTTGGGACGACGGTTCAGAATGGTCCATTTCAGCTGCGTACCGTTCGACAAAAGCTGGCGGATCGGCGAAAATCACTGGATTCGCACTCAACCCCGCCAATGCATACACGAGAAAAACGACAACGATCATTGCGAGGACGGCCGTTGCAATGATTAATTTTTTAAATCTAAAACTGATGGTCATAAATTTGTCCTTATGCGAGATAAATAGGAGCTTAAATATAAGTAAATCAAGCTGTTCTAAACTTAAATGAATCGAAATGAAGATACATGACTTTCTGCTGACTTCTAGCTGACTTATTTCTGACGGCGATAATCGGCTAATTAGATGAATTTAACGCTTGTTATGGGGCGCCTCAGTAACATGGCTCTAGTAATTCATTAGGAAATATATGGCAAAGGACTTTCTGCTAATGTCTCTAATGCGCCTATTAATTTCCTTACTCATCAATCGTCTCTGGAACAACTGTTACGGTATATTTGACCGAAACAATATTCCAACTTGATTCATCACCATGCAGGCAGTCATTATCTCAATAAAATTGAAACGTTTATCGACTGGTTAATGAGAATTTGCAATAAGTAAGTTTGGCGTCACGTATAACTTGTTAAGCATTACTTATCTGGCTTTTAATTAACGCACATAACTTTATCAGCTGCTGGTAACGCTTGGCTTTATCGTCAGTTTCATCAGTAGCATGAATGGACCAGCCGATATTGATACGAAAGCAATCTTTATACAAATTTAAGGTGCTAAATTCATTACCCGCTCTAAAATATATTTGTTCTTTGGTGGCCTCATCAAGTAGTGCTTTGCTGTTCAAATTTGGCACTTGAATCCACAGTACTAAACCACCTTCCGGCGCACTGATTCTGGCATTTTCAGGTAAATAATGACTGAGAAGATTGTGATAATCCCGAACATTTTGATTAAGTTGTAGTTTGATCTTTTTTAAGTGTTTACTGTATTGGCCAGAATAAATAAATTCAAACAGGGTATTTTGCACGGTTTGATTAACGCCATAAGTTTGCACACTCCTATCTGTTAAATATTGTTCAAAATATCGACCTGGTTCACACCAGCCAAGGCGATAACTCGGCGAAATAGTTTTTGAAATAGAGCCACACCATAAAACCCAACCGTTTTTATCCCAATGCTTTATCGGTAAAGGTGATGTGGCGCTATGGCTGAGCTCTAAATATATATCATCTTCAATGATCGGGGTTTGATATTTTTCGGCAAGTGCAGCTAGCTGCTGTTTTTGCTGGGCACTAAAACAAATGCCTTGTGGATTAATATGATTACTACTAAATAAACAGGCTTTGATTGTTTTATTGGCAAGGTGCTGCTCTAGTTGCAGCAAATCTAACTGAGAGTCACAACAAGGAATTTCTATCACAGAGCGCTTTAAGTTGGCGAGTAATTCAATTAACCCGTTAAAACAAGGAGATGATATAGCTATGGTATCACCGGGCTGCGTGGTCACTTCAATAGCGGTTTTAACTGAATCTATACAGCCATTCGTTACGATAAGTTTATTAGCATCCAAAGGAAAATATTGTCCACTAAAATGTTGACTCAAGGTGTCACGAAACGCTTGCTGACCTTGATATTCTGGATATAAATGCGATAAATGTTGTTTCCTGATGTTCCCTTGCCGAGTACAACGATTTAACGCCTCGAAAGGGATTAGTTCTGGCGATATTACCGAGATATAAAATGGGCTATTTTGCGCCTCTTTTATTTGCGTGAAGCTTTTTGGTTGGCTGACTTTACTGACAAATTGTGGAAACTTGGGCTTTTTATCTTTACCAAACGGTTGAGTAACAAAATACCCTGATTGAGGTTTCGCCTGTAGCCAGCCAAGTTCTTGCAAATTTTGATAACAATTAACCGCAGTAGTATTACTGACATCATACAATGTTGAAAATTTACGTATCGCAGGCATACGTTGCCCTAAGCTTAACCGCCCAATTTCTATATCTTCGATGATCATATTGCTTAATGAAATGTATTTCGCTGCCAAATTGTACCCTAAATATTTTAAAAAATTGAATCTGTTCATTATTTGTCAATTTATCATAATGAGCAAATAGTTTTTATAAAAGGGACAAAGTACCATGAAAAAATTGCATTTATTTATCGCCATTGCTGTGGCTTGCATGTGGGGATTTAATTTCTCAATCATTAAACTCGGGGTGAGTGAAATGGACCCGTTGATTTTAACCGGACTAAGGTTCACCTTTGCTACTTTCCCAGCGATATTTTTTATCAAACGTCCGAACGTCTCTTTATCTGTTTTAGCCTTGTATGGTCTTACTTTTGGTATTGGCGTTTGGGGCATGCTGACCTTATCGATTCACCTTGGTGTATCAGCTGGCATGTCGAGTTTGATCTTACAGTCAAGTGCATTTATCAGTGTGTTATTGGGGGTAGTATTTCTTAAAGAGAAGTTAACTCTGCTTCGTAAAGTTGGTCTGGTAGTATCGATTCTAGGTTTAGCACTTATTTTTACCCTTGAAGATGGCTCAGTCACCTTAATCGGAATTTTATTTGCGTGTTTTGCCGCAGTGAGCTTTAGCATCACCAGTTTAATCATTAAGAAGGTGGTTATTCGTGATATGTTTGCCTTTGTAGTCTGGTCTTGTATTTTTGCTCCGATACCGTTATTTGCTTTATCTTTTATCATTAATGGTGCTTCGGGATTCAATGCGCTGTTAAACAATATCAACACGTTAAGTGCTTTTTCAGTATTATTTCAAGCGTACCCGGTCACCATTTTGGGCTATTGGCTGTGGAATAAACTTGTCGCGCAATACCCAATGAGCACAATGGCGCCATTGACTTTATTAGTACCGCTGTTTGCTTTATTAGGCTCGGCCATTTTTTATAATGAAGCCATTGGTATGACAAAGGTAACCGCTTGCTTATTGATTTTATCAGGCATTGCTATTGGGCTCTCTGAAGGACTAATTGGAAAAATAAAACTAAAAACAACACTTTGGCTAGGTTATGCTAAGAAGAGTACATAATTCCAATTTGATTCGATTCTCAAGAATAAATCAGATTTAGAAATCTTTATAAGGTAATTTTTATGACAAAAATAGCAAGAATACTGTCTACACTCATAGCTGTTGTCAGCAGTTTTAGCGTCTTGGCAACTGATTTGAAAGTGGGAGAACAAGCACCCAACTTTAACTTACAAGCGACCAATGGTGATTATTATCAATTGAGTGATTACCAAGGAAAACAAGCAGTCGTTTTGGCTTGGTATCCAATGGCGAATACCCGAGGCTGTACCATTGAATGTAAGTCATTGGTTGAGAAAGGGCATTTAATTAGGGAATACAATGCAAGCTACTTTATGGCCAGTGTTGACCCATTAGATGACAACAGAGACTTTGCCAAGAAAACTGGTGCGGATTTCCCGATGCTAAGTGATCCATCAAAAGAAACCGCCAAGGCATATGACGTATTAAATATTATGCGTGTTGCCAGCCGAGTGACTTTTTATATCTCTAAAGAAGGGAAAATATTGAAGATAGATGAAGATATCAATACCAAAACGGCTGCTGAAGATATTGCGATAAACTTAAAAGCACTGAATGTAGCTCTTGCATCATCTGAATAAAGGATATGTTTTATAAAGCTCACTTAATTATTGTCATTAAGTGGGCTTTGATTTCGCGTTATTTTATTGAAAATTGATATTCTTTCCCAAGAATATCTAAACTCAAGCTACTGGCATTTATAGTGCCTTGAAATAAACCAATAGGCGTAATGATTGCCACTTTGCTATCGGCAGTAGTTAACAACTTAAAGGTCGTTTTTTCTGTATTTCCTGCCAGCGTCTCTGTGAGTTTTTCACCCAACTTAATATCACCAATACAGATGTCCTTATTTTGAGAAAAAGTCAGTGTTGCTCTGCTAGTGTCATTGCTAAAAGATTTTGTCTTGAATTTACATTTTTGCTCAGGCTGACTATTAATCAACATTTGTAAGCTTGCCGCGGTATCATCTAATGCCACACTCCACTGGGTATTACTGAGTAAGACGATGCTTTCTTTATCTTCGGGAAACACACTTATATGAGAGCGTGCTCCAGACATGCTACCTGAATGATGAAAAAATGCTTGGCCAAAACGATTTTCCCTGATTCGCCAACCAACTCCCATACTGCTACGAGATACTTTTATTTCACTGCCATTTGAAAGTGTTTGTGGTGTGTTAAATTGTTGAAGTGTTGCAGACTTGATTATTGAATCAGTTAGTAATGAAAGGCCAAATTGAGCAAGATCAGCGGCAGTGCCCACTAAACCACCACCGGCCCATTTGTAGCCGATGTTACCACGTTCAAGACTGTTAGCTGCTGTATTGTAGAGCTTCGACCAATTCGCACTCGGCGCATCAAATTTTTCTGCTTTTATCGAATGTGCATTTACCGCCTTAGTCATATCAGATAATTGGCTTAAAAAAGGCTTTTTGCCGGCATTTTCGATGACTAACGACAATAAGTTAAAGGCAAAACTTGAATAACGGTATTCACTGCCGGGTTTATGCAATAACGACCTATTCTCGAATAAACTCACGCCTTGTTGAACATTTTCATAGGGCTTAGCACGGTTATCAATATTATAATCATGCAGTCCTTGGTAATGAGGGATCCCCGCAGTATGAGTTAGCAGTTGCCTTACGGTAAAGTCATAGTCTTTTTTAGGATAGTCTGGAATATAGCTATAAATACTTTTATCTAAATCCATTTTCCCTTCACTGACTAACTTAGCTAACAAGCCTGTAGTGACAAATTTAGAGACACTGGCATAACGAAATTCCGTCGTTGCAGAGACACCAAGCTTAGTACTTTTATCGGCATAACCAAGATAGTGCGACCACTTTTCACCTTGCTGATTATAAGATACCGCAGCTAAGCCAACGAGGCTGGCTGACTCTTTTAATTCTTCTAAGACAATATCAGCTAAAGCATGCTGTGCTACTGCACCACTAACCGCGCTAAATAATGTAGTTAGTGCTAACACTAATAAACATATACTTTTGTTTTTTCTCATCATGTAATCCCTTGCTTTTAGTGCTGTTATTTAATTAAAAAGTTAGTGATTGTAGTTTCAAACTTGCTGGTTTCTTCAACCCACGGCCAGTGGCCACTTTTTTCAAATATAACCTTAGTTGCTATGTTTTTTGGCATCATACTATAGAGGCGATGTACTATTTCAGGAGTGGTGATTTTGTCGTGTCTGCCGCCTATGATTAAAGTAGGAATGTCGAATTTGGTTAATTTAGACTCTACTTCTAGCCCTGATAAAGTGCCATTAACGACCCACTCAGGATCATCACCAATAATATCAAAGTAAACTTGTATATTAGAACCGTCTCGATTGTCACCAGTACGCACTTTACGCATTGTTTTTCGCTTAGTCAGGTCGTGCCAATACATGTCAGGACCAACGGCCAACAACTTACTATACCGGTTGTCCGTTGATTTAACCTTATCGGCCCTTAGCTTTAAAACCTTTTGCCAACGTTCTGGATATTGGCTTTTAGTAACATTTTTAACATGATCGATATTCATTTGATGACTTTGCACATCATATGAAGCATCAACCATTATTAATTTTTCAACGTGCTGTGGGTATTGCAGTGCATATTGCAGACCTTGAATACCACCATAAGAATGCGCTAATAAAATAAGCTTTTCTGTTTTTAAGTATTGTCTTAAACTTTCCAAATCGTCAACACCCATTTGAGGTGTTAATGTTTTACCCGCTACACTTCTTGTTGCTCTACCGCGACCTGTTTCATCAAAATATACGACTTGGTAATCATGCTTAGTTAGAAAATCAAACCAACCTAAAAACACTGCATGACCAGAACCGGGGCCACCATTAATTAATACAACAGGAGTACCTTTTCCTTCACTTTCTAAATAGAGTTTTCCATACTTACCTTCGAAGAATTGACCATCACCATAAGTTGTTTTTTGTTCATTACTATTTGCTTGTCCAATTGATAAGCATAAACATAACGCTAATATAAAGAGCTTTATAACCTTCATTTTATTTTCACCGACTTGCTGTTAGTTGCTGTATAAATTAACGATTTTAAAAAGTTAAGTAATGATAAAAGCATGAAAAAAACGTGGTAAAAATGTGGTTACGGTTAGAAATCAACCAAAATAAGCGTAAACATGACAAATTGTGCAGTCCCTTGGCAATACTATTGATATCCAAAGAGGGGCACTATATTCTTAGCAAAACTCCTTAGTAACACATAAAAATGCAGTATTATTTTGGTCAATTTAGATTATCAATCGACACCGTAGAGTTATTTTACAATGAAGAAGTTGTCTCGATTGATCCAAAGATGTTTGAAGTTCTCTGCTTCTTTTGCCTTAATACTGATCGGGTGATTTCACGAGACGAGTTACTTACCCAAATTTGGAAGAACTCTATTGTCAGTGACAATACCCTAAACAAGTTAATTGCCAGCCTACGAAAATCTTTACATGATGACGCTAAGCAGCCTAAGTTTATTCAAACGGTGCCTAAAATAGGCTACCGCTTTATTTGTCCTGTATCTCATTATCCAAGTAATAAAGAAAAGAATACCCTAGTCAAAACAGAAGATGAAAAACAAACTGCAAAACAGAAAACAGCTTTCTCACAATACCGTTCATTGGCTCTTATCACCCTTGTCGGCCTGATACTTTTATCTTTATTGAGTTGGAAATATATATTTCCCAACTCAGTAACTGAAACAAACAACTCAATAGATATACAAACGTTAACCCGTATGGAAGGAGACAAGTTCTCTCCTATTGTAGCCCCCGACGGTAAAAATCTCGCTTTTTTAACTCGGCAGGCTGATGAAGATAAATTATGGTTAAAATCACTTGAAAGTAACAAACTCAATGAAATTCCGCACACTTTTGAACACATTGACCAAATCGTCCAATGGCAAAGTAGCTATGAAATTGTCTTGTTAGTGAAAAACAAAGGTAAGAAAAACATTGTGCGCGGACAAATTGTTGATAACACACTTCATTTATTGAGCCAGACACTTGCAAACATAGAAGGTTGGCAGGTTTTTGATATCGCAGCGATTAAGAATAATCGATTATTTATGATCGCAACCGCCCCACAAAAAAATGCGCCCGCGCTTTATACCTTCAACTTTTTCAAAGCAGAAATTGAACATATTCCGCTTAACATCGGTGAAAATGAGATGTTACGTCGTCTAGATATCAACCCTAAACAAACGCGCATATTGTTGCTTTCTAAGCATTATGATGATTCAACATCACTCTATCAGCTTAACATCAAAAACAATGCGCAAAGACACTACCATACCTTTGTTAATATAGTTCGTAACGCAATATGGCAGCACGATGGAGAAGGGATCTTTTATACCGCTACAACACCTGCACAAAAAATTATGGCGCTAAATGCGGTTAAAAAACAAGCGCCCATTATAGCGACAAGTTCAAGTGAGTATTTGTGCTGTGATATGGCACGTATTCCTGATGGAAAAAACTTAATTTACCGAACAAATACTAAAAATTTCACCATTGATTGGTTATCAAAAGAAGAATACGCCATCAATAATTCAACAGTGTTTGATATGTTACCTAAGTTATTTCATCACCAACCTGCGCTTGCGTTTATTTCAAAAAGAGAGGGACGCTCACAGGTCTATGTGCAACAAAGTGAGCAGGGCGCAAAAGCGATATCCAACTTCGATAACTATAAAGTTTTTGGGAACTTGGCTATTTCTTTTGATGATTCCAAGTTATTAGCAACCGAAGCCAATCGTATTCATATTTTCGATTTAAATAATCCATCAGATTCACTCAAACCAAAAACAATTCACCTCAACGGTAGAGTTCGCTTCGCTACTTGGTTAAGTAGAAATATATTTGCCGTCAGCCATTATGATGTAAACCAGTCTATTATCACACTCTATAATCAACATGGTGAAAGTCTAAAGAGGTTGCCAAACAGATGGCAAGGGATTTTAGCTGATAGTAGTAATTATGCTATTTATCTTATCGATCATGAACAAAGGCTTCATCAAACAACGGCTCAAAACATACTTTCCCTTGATATTTTACAACCCGAATTGATTGGCTTTATCAACCACCCTGTTAATCGTGATACAAAAATAAATAATGGTAAGCTTTACCAAATTCCAAAACATCAAAACACTTTGCAGATATCAGAAACTCGTGCTCCTGAGAAAGTTATTGAATCACATACCTTAGGTTCCAGCTATGGTTTTGATGCTGTTGATGATGCAGTTGTCTTCAGTAACTTAAAGTATGCTTCGACTGAATTGCATAGAACCAAGTAAAGCGCCCCTAACTTACTGTTTATTGGTACTACTGTCTCCAATTGAAAATAACGGCATTGACAAAAAATATAATTGCTAAGTTTTCAACACCATTGAAACAAATCTAATCTAACTCCTCTGCACTTGCTTGATTAATAGATACAAACTTGGACTTTAGTTTGAATTAGGTTTAGTCTAATCGCATCTACCTCTAACCATACTCGCTATAACCTAATGAAGTTAATTACCCTAATTTTATCATTGCTTTACTTGTGTAATATTCAAGCGGCTGATTTTAAACCGGTAATGATTTATGACGGTGAGGAAATTTTAGATGGTGCATGGAATGAAGCGATTCATACAGGTATCAAAAAATTCGAAAGTAAGTTTGGCATATCGGTTAAAGAAGCCATCGTTTCCTCAAATAGCGGTACTTCAGACATTAATGCGTTGGTTAAAGTGGTAAATTCACACGCTAAGAATGGTTTTAATCCCATTATGATTAATAGTCTCGACAAAGAAACTAAACAATCTATTCGGGAAGTCATGGACCAATATCCCAAACTTAGGTTTATTGTTTTTAATGGCACTTTCAATATTCCCAATGCTCATTTCTTTGTGTTTTCTTATCAAGAAGTTGCCTTTTTGGCTGGTTATTTAGCCAGCAAAAAAAGCAAGACCAATCAATTAGGTTTTATTGGGGGGATGGATGTTCCTCTTATTCGTAATGCATTATGTGGCTACATCAAAGGGGCTAGGCATGCCAATACAAACATTGATGTAAATTTCGAATTTGTCAGTAATCGATTCGACGGTTGGTTTAACCCAACTAAAGCTTATTCTATGGCAATGCAACAAATAGCCAATGGTGCCGATGTAATCTATGCCCCTGCAGGTGCAAGTGCCGTGGGTGTTTTGAAAGCAGCCAATGATAAAAAGGTATTAGCTATTGGGTCTGATATTAACCAGAATCATTTATATCCTGGTAGTGTATTAACAACAGCATTAATTAACGTAGACAATGCTGCATACCGTTCTTTGCTTGCTTCTCATCGTAATATTTGGCGAGAACAATTAAAGATCATGGGATTACAAGAAAACGGGGTAGCTCTTGCATTTGATGAACATAATGCCCCCTTGATCCCAGACCATTTAAAAGCTGAGATTGATCAATTAACCGCTGATATCATTTTAAAAAGAATTAATTTACCTAACTATGTTTTTACCAATGAATGTACTGATAAAAATGGAGCTGTTTTTTGATTCTAAAACC
>MAAC01013471.1_pt1 | contig 27621 bp, 27 predicted proteins | sample 1115981 | NCBI WGS metagenome assembly MAAC01 (sample SAMN04961126, study PRJNA320927) | seawater metagenome | isolation source: sample BD02T64 sea water enriched with oil for 64 days | place: USA:Gulf of Mexico | collected 2013-07-27
ATCCCAACCACCAAAATCTACAATTTTAGCGCCAGCTTCTACGTGTTTATCAAATAAAACGGTTTTATTTGCCATGGAAAGGTTCTCTCATTCATCATTTTGGCACGAGTGTACCAAATGAATTGATCAAATGTTATCCCTAATATGGGAATTTGCGGGTGATTTTACATGGAAGGGGTGCAATAAGCAGGTTTAATAGGGGAATAGCGGGCATAAATACGGTGAATACCACATTTATGCCCCAACGCCCCCATGCTTAAATCTCGACCTCAGCGTTATATTTATCACTTCTTGCCGTAATAGGGCCCTGTAGGAAGTTTCTGATACCCGCGTCTAAAGACCGCATCATTAGCCTTTTCCGTCAGTGACATATATTTAGGTGCCGCATTATCAATAGCAGCAATAATCGCAGAGGCGAGTAAATCGGCTAGTGGATTACCGGAACCGTTACTTCTATTCGGAGAGTATTGCATGATTTTATTCGCCATCCAGATCTCTTGCCCCGCACTGGATACCATTCGATAGCTAAAATCCACCGTCACTTGAGTTGAGAAAACAATATACTGCGCATCCCAACGGTTGATCGTGACGTATAAAATCGCATCCGCACCAAATAGTCCCGCAAGCGCTGTTGGATCCTCAGCATGAACCATAGCAGGCTCATAAAAACCCTCCTGCTCCAACACAATCTTAGTGGTGTTTACCGGAAAAACGTAATAACCACGCGCTGCCAACGGTATTGTTAATGTAGACAGCATATAATTTGGCGCATCCACATCTAAAGAATGATTCACCACAGGTACAACAAGAATTGATGAAGGGGCCGCTTCGTCAAATGCACTTTCCGCATAAGCTGCTCTAACAAAAACGGATACCAACAACGATAGTAACAATATCGCTATAAGAAACCTTGGTAACCTTACAAAGCTATTTCTACCCCTCACTCTTTATCTTCCGTCCTTTGGCTCAAATTTTTGATTAATGCCGCCATAAAATATTGGCTTTCCTTCCAGGCATCATGTTCTTTTTGGTAAAAAAATATGGCTTGGCGCTGGTCACCTTTTTGTAAATACAAGGTTCCCACCTCCGCATACAATCCTGGTGGCGGTGTCCCGCCCTTCTCTTCGACTTTCTGAAGATGTGTTTCCATTCGCTCTAAAAAACGATCTGCTGTTGTTGGATCTTTGTAATAATTATAAAGATGATCATTATAACCATCCCAATCATATAACCGACTGGAACAGCCCGGCCCCATTAACAACACTAGCGAGATAAGAAGCAGGTTTTTAATACCCATTCTTTTTCTAACCCTAGCAATCCTCAAAATCACTGAGAGACGACCAATACTTTATTGGTACCAGCAGACACATAAATTTTTTCTTTTAAAATCTCACGACCATTTTTTTCGATACGAATAATATGACTACCAGATACAATTTTCAGGATATTCTGGTCTTTTAAAAATTGCTTTACATTACCCATCGATAAACCATCGATGAAAATCTGGTAATCATTCCCAGGGGCATCCACAGAAAAACTGAACGACAAACCTGCCGAGTTATCACTAACCACCCGAGTTTCACTGGGCATTTGATGACAGGCAAAAAGCATTAACGATACGATAGCGATTATGAAAATTCTCATTATTGTCAGCCCTCTATTATTGACGTTCGGTAACGATCAATTTATCAATGTTATAGGATTTTATTGAACCAGAAATTACTGTGGCAACAGCACCCTCATTTGTCACACTGTCACCAAATACGCTGGACACTTTAATACTGGCAATTTTTTTCCCTGGCAGAGTAATAGGGAAACCAGTTTGCTTTGACACAATAGTTTTCCCTTCTGTTTTTACATCAAAAAGCATTTCCGGCCGAATACCCTGATGTTTACCACCAGCAATAAATATCTGGCCTTCTTCTTTCGACAAAATATAGGTATGCCATTGGCGAGACAATAAGGTTTTGGAAAAAACATTCACTGCTTCAGAAATAGCTTGGTTAATAGCTTTATCGTTCAATGTTCCATCATAGGATGCTGTCGAGCCAAAACCAGCAATACTACCCGCCTCAATAGATGCCTCACCGGCACCACTTGATGTATGAAAAGAATGCCCTGTTTTAACATCCACTAGACGAAAATCAACTTTAGCAAATGCGACCTGTTTTTTTGTCGCCGATAAAAAAGCGCGTTCCCCTACCGTTTTACGGCCAAACTCAGTCAACGACCCGAGTATAAGTGCATCAACCCCTACCAGACTCATACTCTGTCCGGTAAGTTTACTTTCTTCCTGCAAGCGCCCGATATCAGGTCGCTCCAATACAATAAAATTACCTGATTCCGTTAACGCTTTACTAAGCATATCCACGAGTTGCTTACCGACAACATCGTTATGTTTATCTCTTAATAATGAACGCCCATAAGACGTTTCATTGGTTAATCGACCAATAGCGATCTTTCGCTTTAGGGTAAGTGTTTCTTCCTCTGCTTCAGCCAATGCTTGCTGTTGGGCCATTCTTTGGTCTTCCATTGAATGCTGAGCATCTACACGCTTAGGTGCTGGGGCTTGAGTAGCACAGGCCGCAAGCAAAGCAACCATGGGAAACAATGCAATCAGTTTCATAAACATTACACTCGTTCGTAGTTATAAAATAGTAGTAAAGATGGGCGCTAACGGGCGAATCTCCTGAACCTGCCAACTAACGTTACAATATCCCACTATATTACGAGTATTACGCAAAGAAGTAAAAAGGCAATCCCTCGCACCTGCGTGGGATTGCCTTAAAAGTAATGCTTACCTTCGAACTAAACCCGGCTGCGGCTGCGACGGCGAATCGCCAACAACCCAAATAACCCAAGCAAGAGTACATTTAATGCACCGCCAAACTTTTGCGTTACGCTGTTATCTTCCAAATCACCCTCAAGTTCATCACTACTTATTTCTGCCGTAAAATCAAACTTGGTCAGTGTCTGAGCGGTCAAAACCGTCAACTTGACCGCTGTTTGCTGCACTGCCTCTAGGTCCGCAAGTAAACATGTCAATGTAACGCCGTCAATCGTACAAGATGCGGTCTCACTAATAGTTTCTCCATATTCCACCGCCTCAGGCAATGTAATAACAAGCACAGGATTATGCGCAAGAGTTTCACTACTATTCTCTACAACAACATCAATATTAATCTTTCCGTTTTGCCACTTTCCTGTTGCTCCGACCATGGATACATTCAAATTTGTAAGCGCTTGGTTTTGCCCCTCAGTTACCGTGAATGACACATCATTCATATCAAAGAAAATATTGTCTGAACAAGCCACTTTAATACGAGCTTGATTCACATCAGCATTCGGAACCAACACACTAGCACTACCATCATTAGATACCGTGCTTAGCAACACCGTTGGGAATGTAAAACCATTGTCCTCAGAAAAAAGGATATCTACGCTCTCACAGTTCACCGGGCTGTTATTAGTATTCGCGACATTCCACTGAACCTGTTGAATCGTGTTACCTGTCCAGTTTAGTGATGCGTTGGGAGATGTTACTTCAAATGGCCCCGCGTTAGTGGTAACCGCTACGTTTGCATCATCATTAACCACACCACCTTTGCCATCTCTCACCGTTAGGCGAAACGTTAACGTACGATTAGTCGACGGTAACACCGAGCCTTTAGCAGGAGCCGTATTATTCATTAATGTTGCCAATGCGGGGAAGGTACGCACGGAATTGGTAGTCGCAGGAAAAGATCGAAATATCGGCCCTGATCCCGTATCAATTCCGGGTGCCGAACTTGCTCCTAAATTATACTGTTCCCAGTTATACGTTAACGTATCTCCGTCAGAATCAGTTGCCACACCCGTTAGCGCAAAAGCACTCTGTTGTGGGATAGTATAGTTACTTCCAGCATTAACATCAGGAAGCTGGTTACCTGTATTGCTATGTGTTCCACAATTACTACCAAAACCACTGGTAAATGATGCTACTTCTTGCTGACTTTTTGCGTGGAAGTAATCATCACTATTATTGGCAATATTATCGCTACCGCAAATACCAGCGTACCCCATAATGGTTGATGCACTGCCGGGTTCATAAGCCGTCGATGCTGAACGATTACCTCCAGCACAAGAACTAACATTACCATTAAAGGTATGGTTAGCCCCCATCTGATGACCAATTTCATGAGCCACATAGTCTACCCAGAATGCATCACCTGTTGGCGAGTTATTTCCAGTAACACCTTCAGCTTTTGAAAAAGAACAAGGGGATTTTAATGCAGCAATACCACCACCACCCGTGCTAAATACATGACCAATATCATAACTTCCACTGCCAATAGCTAAATCAATAGCGTCTTGGTTTTCTTCCAACATTTTAAGACCATCATTATTGGTATAAGGGTCTGTTGACGCATCGGTATAAATTAATTCATTATTATTTCCCACCAATGTATAACGTACCGAAAGTTCGCGCTCATACACCTCGTTAATTCTATTCACTGCGGTAACAACTGCTGCCATACCTGCGTTTACGGTGCCACCGTGAAATTGTGTATATTCACCCGTTGCTGCAACCGCCAGGCGATAAGTATGCAATACACTTCCTGACACTGATATTTTTTGTGCTGAATTCTTATTTCTAAAATCGTTATTTACTAAGGAACTTACAGCGACATCCTGCAATAGACTAACATCGGTTTGTTGATGCTCTCCATTAACAACGGTACAGGTAAAATTCTTATCAGAAGAATTACCGATATATTCACTGCGAGCATAACGCTGGTATTGTGAGGCATCCGTTGTAGATGCCGGATCAAAATAGTAGGTTTCTCCATCACTATAAATAACGGCTCGAAATCCTTTTTCCGTAAAATCAAATCGCGCACTAACTGATGTATTACCCACACCAAAACCTTTAAAGGTTTTGATATCAGGAAATTTCTCCGCAAGCTCAGGAGCCATAATCGGTGATTCAAAAACCTCGAGATCAACAGACTCCCCGTTAGACAAGGGTACGTTAATAACAACACCGTGCTCGCCCGAACTTTCTAGCGGGGCGTCATGCAGGACTTTTTGCATAAGCACTTGGTTTAACAATACGTTGTGCTTAACGCTTGAAGTTTCTGCTTTGTTAGCGACATCCTTTACCTCAGTCATGCTCCATAACACGTCAACGGCTAAAGCTGGCTGACTGCATAATAGCATTAGGGAAACACCCGCCATGAGATTTTGTGGTTTGATCATACTGACTCCAAGATAGTCTTCCGGTAAAGAGTTACATTCCCTGTACTTCCTTCCTACATTAGGTAAAGCAGTACATGTAAAAAAGAAAGAAAGAGTAAACAGCTTGCCATAGAAGATCAATAGTGGAATATCCGCTCCTCTTCACAGAATTAGAATTTGACAACACTATAAAATATTTTTCCTACCCACCCCAACCTTTAGTACTTTATGATACCGTTACCTAACACGCGAACAACGCCACGCTAACGAAACGTTTATGATCATGACCTCTTATTGGATTTTCCTTGGATTAGCGCTGTGCTGGATGCACGCATTTAACCTGTTGATACAACCAAAGCGCAACCAGAGCTCGCTTATCCTGACAGCTATTCTTATTTCCCTAGCATTTATTCAATGGGAATTATGGCTACAGATATTAGAAAATATAAACTCAATACAGCCAAGTAAAAACCCTTCCGAATACCCTGCCCAGAACTATGCCATAATCTATTTTTTGCACCAACCTTTCCTCTACTTACCAGGTCCACTACTCTACATATACGCACATAGTTTACTGAATCCATCCAATATACTTCCAATGATGAAACGTCACCTTCTGCCTGCCGGGTTTATCTTTGTCGGGTCTGTTGTAGAATTTATTATATGGGATGGTCATGAAAAACTGCTTTTGAGCCGCTGGCTATATCTTTTTTGTTTCAGCTCTGGAGCGATATACGCCTATTTGCTACTAACTCAGTTACGCCGTTTCGCCCATTCAGATGATTTGCTAAAAATTGAATTCAGTTTGCTATCTATCATCATATCCATCGGAGTTGGAGTCTCCATCATTGCGTCTATCGGCGGGTTATTAAACAGCTCAACATTTTACCAACTTTACGCCAGCACCATTACATTGATGCTGATAAGTGCCCATTTCGTAGGTGACCGGTTCCCCGAACTAACAACCACCGTGGCCGATGATATTCTTGAAACCATTGAAAAGAAAAAATACCAACAGTCGCACTTAAAGCAAGTAAATGTAGAAAATGTTACCACCCACCTAGATCAATTAATGATTGAACAAAAACAATATAGAGATGAAAGCATCGATCTCACAAAGCTAGCGTCCAATGTTGGCCTAAATGGACACCAACTTTCCCAGTTACTAAACGATCACTTAAACACCAATTTTAACAGCTTCATCAAAGGTTATCGTATAGAAGAAGCTAAGATATTACTTTGCTCTGACAACAAACACCCCATTACCCACATTGCATTCGAGGTGGGTTTTAGCTCATCGTCAACATTCTATAAAGCATTTCAAGATGCCACCGGATTAGCGCCTGGACAGTTTCGGAAGAAAAACAGACTAAATAGTCAGCAAAACACACCATAAACCCTAAAAAATCGTCGTAAAATTATAAATTGAGAAGAATACGCTACTTACAAGCCTTAACGTTGATGTATCGCAGCAATACCTAACGCGTAAACGCACCACACATCAACGGGGGCCACGTCTTCAATGCTGGATTACCAAGCACTTAAAACCCTACATATTGTCAGCTCAACCTTGTTATTTGGCACAGGCTTAGGCACCTTCTTTTTTATGTTAATGGCCACCCGTAGTAAAAATGTAGAAGCGATTAAGGTCACAGCAAAAACCGTGGTTATCGCCGACTGGATATTCACTTCTCCCGCGGTACCTATTCAGTTTATCACCGGCATTTTATTGATGAACATACTAGGAGTGTCATACAGCTCCCAATGGTTTGTCGCCGTAGTAAGCCTATTTGTATTTGTCGGTTTTCTTTGGTTACCCGTTGTTTGGATACAGATCCAGATGAAAAATATACTGCATGACCTTCCGGACAATGAACCTCTGCCAGAGCGATTTACCACCCTAATGCGACGCTGGACCTATATGGGGTACCCAGCATTTGGGGCAGTTCTAGTGATCTTTGTGCTGATGGTTTACAAACCCGGCATGGTGTAATCATCTAACCAAAAAATAGCAATAATCAGTTAACCGTTATTAACCACAATCCAGGGGCTCTTAAGAGAAAACATCATGCTTTACGATTATCAATTACTCAAACTTATTCACATTTTCAGCTCAACATTTTTATGGGGAACTGGAGTGGGAACTGCTTTTTTTATGGTAATGGCTCATTTATCCAACAATACCGAAACTATTCAACGCACAACCAAACATGTAGTTATCGCCGATTGGTTATTCACCACTCCAGCCTTTATTATTCAACCAATATCTGGCTATTTTTTAATGGAAGTACTGAATTACAGTTTTAAATCTCAGTGGTTTTTTGTGGTAGCAGCATTGTATAGCATCATGGCCATTGCCTGGTTTCCTGTTGTTTACTTACAAGATCAAATGCGAAAACTCACAAAAAATCTTAATGCTACTGATGAGTTACCTGCCCGTTACCACGCATTATTTAAACGCTGGATATCTTTAGGGTTTCCCGCAGGGATTGCAGTTATCTCTCTCTTTGTATTAATGGTCTATAAACCCTGGTTAGTTTAAAGGGACTGTCAAATAAAATATTTAAAGGAAAGCGTTAAAGGAAAGTGTAATGAAAATTCTAATTACAGGTGCCAGTGGATTTATTGGTTTTCACCTACTAAAACAATTGTTAAACAATGGACATTCTATTGTCGGCTGTACACGCAGAGTTAATGCATTACAAAAATATTTACCTAGTGTTGACTGGATTCATTGTGATTTCACCCAAGACATGTCCCCTGACCTATGGCTACCGCGACTAGAAGGCATTGACGTTGTAGTCAATGCTGTGGGTATTATTGAGGAGAAAGGAAATCAGACATTTGAATCCATTCAAACACTAACACCTATAGCATTATTTAATGCCGCAAACACCCTAAATATAAACGTTATTCAAATATCCGCTTTAGGCGCTGACGACCCTGACGTAAAAGAGGATTTTCTACGAACAAAATTAGACGCTGACAACTACCTAAATACCCTACCTGTTGAATCCATTATAGTGCACCCTTCAATTGTTATCGGGCGCGGCGGAACCAGCACGGCGTTATTTAATAGCATGGCAGCATTACCGGTTACACCTTTGATTGGTGATGGACAACAGAAAGTACAACCTATACATATTGATGACACCATCACATCTCTGGTTCATATGATAGAGCACTGGCCTGGCGGGAAAAGTCGACACCAACTAATGGGGGCTAATATTCTAACGATGACAGAATTATATAGCATCACTAGGGAATGGTTGCGATTACCCAACATTCGATTTATAAAAATCCCACTCACGTTACTACGACCATTAGCAAATTTAAACGAAAAAATTGGCGGCAAGGGATTTCTTAACAATGACACGCTTAATTTATTAGAGAATGCAAGAACACCCGAATCAACTTACCATGCAATCACACCAAAACCATTGCAAGAAGCTCTATGGTTGGACCCTGCAACAACATCCGATACCTGGTACGCTCGGCTACAATCGGTACACCCCATGATGTTCTGGTCAATTACCTTTATTTGGATATTTACTGGATTAACATCTGCATTTTTTGATCTCGACTCCGGTTATGCATTAATGGCGTCCGGTGGTTTTGTTGGTTGGCAGGCAACATCGGCCATCTATGCTGGCGCTGCAATCGATTTCACGTTAGGTATTATGATGATAAAACACTATCAATTACGATGGGTTTACAGCATTCAGATTTCAATGATGTTAGGTTACATGATCGCTATTATGTTTATTGCACCGGATCAATGGTTACATCCCTTTGGCCCTGTAACAAAGAACTTTCCACTCATTGCAGGCACAGTATTCTTACTATTTACTCTGCCCATTAAAGGGAAATTTTATCTAAAGGCCATTTAGATTACGTCTCGAATCAACCAGTAGTTCAACTTTTAAAAAACAAGCTCTTTTTTCACCGGCTTTCGAATGTAGTCATCCATACCTGCCCACACACAACGTTCACGATCACCACTCATAGTATTTGCGGTGACTGCGATAATATATGTTTCTGAATTCATACAACCCATGATTACCGCTGCGAATAGCAACGTTACATATTATAAGGAACCATAAAATACGATTGAGACGTGGATTCTATTTTCAGTCTGCAAAAATTATCGAGATAAGGCGGAAAACATTGTCATTATTGCTCAAAAAAGTGGCGCACCAATAGACTTGTCCTTTCAGTGTAGTAAAAAGGCCCAGCACCACTTATCCCATTAAACAATAAGGAGTAGTTTTATATGCTATTTCGTCATAACAGAGATAATCAACGCAGATTAAGCCTCATCAACTACATCCACCGATTCGACTTTTTTAGTAGGCATTCTAGGTTCAACATTCAGAGGTCGAATAAACCCAGTAAACTCCTCGGCAGGAGCCTCTTCTGCCTCAGTATTCTCAGCCACTGCGCGCTCTAACTCTGCATCTTCAGATAATAAGTCTGGTTGCTCTGGATCCGGACCATATTCAAGCACAATAGGTCGGCGTTTTTCACACAAATCCAACTCAAGGGTAGTGCCGCGTAGATAAATATCCTTAGCATTCACTTCAATAAGCTGATTCAGGGCCTGGTCACAATGCGCTTGATGATAAAGCTTTGTAGTGTCTTTACCAGAAACCCACTCACCTTTTTTCGTAAGATATTGTCCGTCTTGGTTTCGGATTACAAAGGCCTTAGCCATCGGTACTCTCCTTGATTTTACAATATTGATTATCAACAACCCCTATTTAGGAGTATTAATGCTTTTAGAAATGCTGTCTAGTGTTGTTCTGCAACGCTACTTCAACTCAATGTCCAAATTCAGTTTGGCAGCTTTTGGCAAATCTCCACCGAACCCCATGGCATGCTGGAGTATCTGGTCTTTCGCTAAATAATGACCATTTAATATTCCCATTCCAGTATTACGCAATAAACGTACAGGCATCGGTTTTGCGCCAAATAAACGTTTAAAACCTTCCATTGCGCCCATCATGAGTAAGTTATGGCCTTTACGACGACGCTGATACCGACGCAACCCCATTGTTTCAGCAGGATGTAGGTCTTTGGCCACATTGCTACATACCTCTTCGGCTAGTACCGCAACATCCAAAAAGCCCATATTAATGCCTTGTCCTGCTAAGGGGTGTAACGTGTGAGCCGCATCAGCGACCAACGCCAATCCAGGCAACACGTAATCAACGGCATGGCGCTGACGTAACGGAAAGCTAAACCGTGTATCGCTTTTAATGACATTGCCCAAACGACCCTCCATTGCTCGGGTAAGTGCCTGGTTAAACTCAGCCTCATCCATAGCCATTAATGTTTTGGTATAGCTTTCTTCCGAAGACCATACAATCGAGGAGAGACAAGAATTATCGTCCTGTTCATTCGCTCGCAGCGGCAGAAAACCCAACGGGCCAGATGTTAGAAAGGGCTGCCTGGCAACACCGCCATGAGGTTTTTCAGTCTCCACGGTTGTTACGATAGCAGTATGACCATAATCCCATTCTCGTGTCGCTAACCCTGTTAGCCTTCTGACGGATGAATTTGCGCCATCAGCACCAACTACTAATGCTGCCGTTAATTGCTCGTCACTTTCTAAATCAATTACCCATAAACTCTCATTAGCACGGTCATTGCTAGTATCATCAATAACATCCCCTAACGTTTTGTTAAGTGGTTTAATCGCTCGTAGGCCTACTGCTTTTATTTCAATGTTGCCATACGTCAGACACGCCAAGTACAATCCATATTGGGTAATACGGTTTTCTATTATATGACCCAAATATTCTACGTCCGCCTCACTCGCATGGAACTGTATATTACCCGTACCATCACTATCCCAAACATCCATATCGGTATAGGGGGATATGCGTTGTGTTTGAATAAAATTCCACGCACCACATTGGCGTAAAATATTTTCTGACGCCCGAGTAATAGCACTTACCCGCGGGTCAAAATCATCACCCCAACTATCAGGGCCGCTTGGCAGTTTTTTTTCTAGCACGGTGATTTTTTTACCGCTGGCAGCCATTAGACACGCTGTTGCTAATCCGGCCATTCCTCCGCCGACAATCACAATATCTGTGGAGAAATTCGCTATCTCACATTCCTCACTAGCCTTGCCTTTCAGGTTTTGCTTTTCCATATTTATTTTTTGCGCCGTTTTTTCTTTGCTGCTGCCATCAACGTTTCAATATCATCGGCCTTTTTAGGAACTTTTGCGGTAAGCACTTTATGATTTTTAGCCGTTACCAAAACATCGTCTTCTATACGAATACCAATTCCACGCCACTTCTCATCAACACTTTTATCATCCGGCGAAACATAAATACCCGGTTCAATGGTCAGCACCATGCCCTCTTCTAACACACGCCATTCACCTCCCACTTTATAATCACCTACATCATGGACATCCATACCTAACCAATGACCAGCACGGTGCATATAAAACTGTTTGTAAGCCTCGGTTTCGATGAGTTCATCAAGCTTGCCCGTTAGCAATCCTAACTTTACCAATCCTTGCGTAATGACTTTTACCGTGGCTTCATGAGGGTCGTTCCAATGATTACCTGGTTTTACAGTCTTAATCGCTGCCAACTGCGATTTTAAGACTAAATCGTACAACGCCCGCTGAGGCTCTGAAAATTTCCCATTCACGGGAAACGTGCGAGTAATATCCGCTGCATAATACTGATACTCTGCTCCCGCATCAATTAATACTAAATCGCCATCGTTGAGTTCTGCATTGTTTTCTATGTAATGCAAAATACAACCATTCGCGCCCCCCCCAACAATGGACGTATAAGCAACGGAACGGCTACCACGTCGCGTAAATTCGTGTAGAAACTCTGCCTCTAATTGATACTCCATCAACCCAGGTTCACACAACTCCATTGCCCGGATATGTGCAGCCACTGACATGTCCGCGGCGGTTTGCATTATTTTTATTTCACCTTTGCTTTTGTACAATCGCATGTCATGTAATAGATGATCAAGATCTATAAACTCACCTGGGGGCTGTGCTCCTGTACGAACTTTCGATCGAATAGTGTTTACCCAACTCATTACTTGACGATCAAATTTCGGCTTGCTGCCCATCGCATAATATACACGCTCACGACCTTCAATTAACCCCGGTAAAATGTCATCTAAATCACCAAAGGGAAATCCGTCATCTGCGCCAAAATCTTTTACAACACCTTCTGGACCTGATCGGTAACCGTTCCATATTTCCATTTCACGATCACGATCCCGACAAAATAAAACGTATTCACCATGCTCTCGACCTGGGGCCAATACCAATACAGCTTCCGGCTCTTCAAATCCTGACAAATAGTAAAAATCAGAATCTTGACGATAAGCATAATCACAATCGCGATTACGTACTTTCATTGATGCTGCCGGAACAATAGCAATACTGTTTGGCTCCATCATGTCCATTAATTGTTGTCGACGCGCGGCAAACTCTTTTTTAGTTAACGTCGGTGTTGGATACGGTTTCGTCACAGAGAATCATCCATATAATTTATGTTGTAGACACTGGTCCTAGGTACTCGCGTACCTAGGTAAATGTTAAAAACGGCGGCCGGATAAATACTTTTCATCAATGTAAGGTTTGATCACCACGACGATCTGCCTCTGACTCAGATGCAGCCGATTCAGCCATATCATACTGACCGACAAATTCACTATAGATGAGGATAGATGCCATTCGAATATACTCAACCACTTCAAAGTAATCTTTTTCTTGCTCTTCCAATACTCCGGCATCTTCTTCTGAATCAAGTTCCGACTCAACCTGGCTAATAGACACTAGATCACGAAACGTATTTCGAATATCCTTAGAGAAGTCCTTTTCGTTACGCTCCCCTGTGCTGCCAAACCCGGCCAAAAAACCCGAGCACCAGCTACCAATACCTTCTAAACGCTCACTCAAAGGCTCATCATCATCGAGCAATAATATTTGAAAGCTAAATTCAGGGTCTTTTAGATCTTCTAACGTCCATTGACGCAGTGCATAAAACCACTCACGGGTGTCATCCCAAGGATCACGCTTCACACCAACATCAGGTAAATATTGCTTTAACCAACTCAGCCCCTCTAAGCGGTTTCCACCACACAACTGGCCAACCAATATCCCGTGGGATTCCTCTGTGCTTGATGCTGCGTCCATTTTTTTCAATTCTGCTTGCAGCTCATAGTAATCAAGCACCTGTTCTTTCACTAAATCTTCACTCACACCACGCACCTACTCTTTTGATCAATAAAAGGCATATTCCCTGCCTAGGGGTTATCGGCTTAAGGATAGTGTTCACACTCATTTTCACACCCTAGCGGATTTTCTGAGATTGTATCATGACAACAATCGATAAACTGCTTCACGATTTGCTACTCTTTCCAGATGCAGCCCTTCTCAGTTCATAGTCGCTAGGTTACCATGGCAACTCGCATTGAAAACCCCCTCACAACAGCAATAACGAAGTGGGAATATGAGCCTAAAAACACGATTAAACGCCATAGAATCTCAAGTAGATGAGTTAGTGGCGCTATGCAATGAATACAAACGCCACAACACAAGCCTGCGAACCCGAGAAAGCCAGCTCAATGAAGAGCGATCCAACCTGTTACGGAAAAACGATATGGCCAGAACCAAAGTAGAAGGCATGATTACCCGCCTCAAAGCCTTGGAGGAAGACTCATGAGCAAGGAACAAAAAGCCGTCAACATCAAGATCCTTGACAAAGAGTATGGCGTATCTTGCACACCCGATGAAGAGCAAGAGTTACTTAGTTCCGCGAGTATGGTAGACCGCAAAATGCGAGAAATCCGCCAATCTGGCACGATTGTAGGGATGGATCGAATTGCCGTAATGGCGGCATTAAATATCGCCCACGAGCTCATCAAAACACAAAATGAACTGGCACAGCATACCGATGGCACAGAAAAACAGCTTGAAAGAATTCAGGAAAAAATCGAATTCGCATTAGCTCAAGCACGCCAAATGGAACTATAATCTCTTGATTTTATAAGCTTTATTGACTGTACAGGAAGATATTTTTATTTTTACCCTAGCAATTCAACATACCTATAGAGCAATCAGATAATAATTATGTATACTGTAATTGCTCCCTGGGTGGTTTGTGATTCTGCTACGTCCCTGAGCCGATGTATTACCTTTGGAGGCAACGTGTTTTGTTGGCGTGCATGTCCGCTTGACGGAAAGCCCGATGCTTTACTGATGCCACCACCTTGAACCTCTGGGTTCAAGGACCAAGCTGATAGCGACTACTCGGGGAGCTCTTATTTGCCTTCTTCAAAATCATCACTACGGCAATCTTTACGCCTTGCCCGTACCCAACTTACTCACCCGGAACAACTTACCGCATCCATCGGACTATGCCGGCAGCTTTTATTACACCCACGCTTTATCAATAGCCGAAAACTCGCTGTTTACATATCTAATGATGGAGAGATAAATCTTCAACCATTAATTCACCTTGCCTGGTCCCTGCGCAAAGATGTTTACTTGCCGGTATTACACCCTTTCCGACAAGGTGAGCTGGTCTTTATGCTCTATAAACCCGGACAAACCTTAGCCAAAAACCGCTTTGGCATACCTGAACCCCTCTCTCCCCATGATACAAGAGCTCCCTCATGGATGATGGACTTAGTCCTAACACCGCTAGTTGGTTTCGACGAACAAGGGAACAGGATGGGAATGGGCGGCGGGTTTTACGATCGCACTTTTGCCTTCATTAAAGGTAATACACGTCCACGCAAACCTTATCTCATGGGTACTGCACATGAGTGCCAAAAAACAGAGGAGTTAGTATTAGAATCTTGGGATATCACTATGAACGGAATAGTGACAGGCAGTCATACCTACGACAACTAACCCGCGCAGGCTAAAGAAAAAAATCATTCAATCTTAGCGAATTGAAAACTGACTCGCTACCATTTCAGGGTCTGGCTGATCAAGTGTATAACCACTCACCACAACACTCATTCCTACAATAAACATCAGTACTACTAATAAATCAGGCTTCTTTCTCATCTTAACATCTCACAGTTGCGTTACCCATCTACAAGCTCAATGAGCTTAATTGCCAATTCGACAATTTAATAGCAGCCTTCCTAGCAACAAAGTAACAGTGCGCACGTATTTGTATACTTCCTTTACATGTCTTATTTTTATAACACTTTAATGTGAACCTAGCATATCTCAATTCTATATAGCATTCTGCGAACCAGGTCAAATGATTACTTATCAATCTATAAGGGCAAGTAAATAATCACAACTCTTCACTTTCGCACAAAGGTGTTCACACTCATATCGTGTTTATGCTGATTGAACCATAAATCTCGATGCTCTACTAAACAGTGTAGTGCAAGAACCCATCTATGCTAGCCAGTATGTGAGTGGTAGCTCACATTTCGTACATTAAAATGACTAATTGACTATTTTTCTCATTAAATCAAGTCAGTAGCTGCATCGCTTAAAGCGTGCTCGCAAATTAACACGCTAAATAATAAAAAGAAAGTGAAACGAACCGAATCTATGTTGTTGTCATACACAAACCTCGCTATAGTAAGCAAAGTTAAAGCAGAATAACGAATACTGATATTTCCCTTAAGGCAATGTTACGACTTTCAGGATGCCCCTAACATGAACAACCCCAGCCCTCTCTTCATCGCGGGACCTAAACCCCAAGGCCTCTCCATTAAACGTGATAAAGCCGGTATTCCTCATATTCAAGCCAATAATATTAAAGGTATAAACTGGGGAATGGGATATTGTCACGCCATTGATCGGGGCACCCAGTTATTGATGATGCGTATTTTAGGTCAGGGTCGGCTTAGTGAATTACTATCCGATAACGATGAATCTGTGGCTATCGATACTTTTTTCCGTAGTGCCAATTGGGGTAGCCATATCGATGAACAAATTGCCTTACTTGATAGCGCCACATTGGAAGCCTGCCAAGCATACTGTGATGGTGTCAACGCGGGGCTTCAAGCCAAACGCGCATGGGTATTACGTTTTCTTGGTTACAGCCCCGAACCTTGGACCATCCAGAGCTCAATTCTCATTTTGCGCATGGCAGGCTATCTCACCCTTGCGCAATCACAAGGAGAAGTGGAGCGCTTATTTGTGGAAATGGTTCAAGCGGGTGTCGATACAGAAAAACTAGAATCATTGTTTCCTGGCAGCACAGAAAAGCTCAACAGAGAACAAATCGAAAGTGTAAGCCTGGGTGAGCGTATTGTACCTAAGAACGTTTTATGGAAATCAGCGATACCTCGTATGATGGCATCGAACAATTGGGTTATCGCTGGCGATAAAACCGCATCCAAATCCCCCATTATGGCAAACGATCCTCACTTAGAAGTAAACCGTCTTCCAAACGTATGGTACGAACAATCAATACAGTGGCAAGACCGCCAAATCATGGGCATGGGTATGCCCGGTGTTCCAGGTATTATTATTGGCCGCAGCCAAAAAATTTCCTGGGGTGCGACCTACACCTTTATGGATACCGTTGATAGCTGGATTGAAAACTGCCACGATGGGTGTTACGAACGCGAACATCAGTGGCACCCATTCACCGCTCGAGGAGAAACCATCAAACGGAAAAAACATGCAGATGTTGAGGTTACCTTTTATGAAAACCAACATGGCGTATTAGACGGCAACCCTAACCAAGCAGGTAAATATCTTGCAACACGCTGGTCCCCTGCTCAATCCGGCGCGCAGACGTTAAAGGCAAGCATGCAGTTAATTAACGCTGACACCGCTGAACAAGCCATGAAACATCTTGGCGATATAGAATCTGCCTGGAACTGGGTTATCGCTGATACTGAAGGCAACATTGCTTATCAGATGTCAGGTTTGATGCCCATTAGGCACCCGCAATGGAATGGCTTTAGCCCTGCTCCTGGCTGGGACCCCGCGTATGACTGGCAAGGCTTTGTTGATCCTAATGATCTACCTCGTAGCCTTAATCCGAAAGAAGGCTACTTGGTTACCGCAAATCAAGATTTGAACCACCTTGGCAAAACAGACCCCATCAATATGCCCATGGGGGACTATCGCGCAAAACGCATTGAGTCCGTTTTAGCCGCGAGCAACAATCATACTGTGGAAAGCACTAAAGCATTACAGTTTGATGTTTATTCACAGCAAGCAGATTTATTTTTAGATATTTTATTACCCCTACTTAAACAAGAGGCTAACTCTAAAGCAAAAAACATTTTAGAAAATTGGGACCGACAATATAACCTTGAATCCATTGGGGCTCCTTTGTTTGAGATGTTTTACGCGGCATTACGCAAAGAAACATTCGGCAATGAACTGCTGGGCTCTGAGATTGTTAATCATCTAACCGAAAAAACTGGCATCTTTATTGATTTTTACCAAAATTTTGACCGAGCGATGCTTAATGAAAACTCTGGTTGGTTTGCCAATAAAGATAACCCTCGCACACGAGACCAAACGTATTTAAAAGCGTTTGTGGTAGCTCAAAAAATATTTGAAAAACAAGCCAAACCAATGCAATGGCAAGAACAAAACAAAGTCTCCTTTGTAAATCAAATATTCCAAGGCAAGTTACCCGCAATCTTCGGTTTTGATACTCGCCCAATCCCTTTAAGGGGTGGTAGAGCGACACCGCATCAGGGGCAGATTTATCAAAGTAATGGAAGAAGCACCAGCTTTGCTCCTTCTGTTCGTCTTATTGCTGATATGAGTGAAAATACGCTGCATACGTGTTTAGCAGGTGGCCCATCGGACAGCCGATTTTCTAAATGGTATAAATCAGGCGTAAAAGATTGGATTTTGGGGAATTATAAGACGTTAAGTTTGAATCCTGAAATTAGCAAAAAGCAAACCCAAAGGGGAAACTCTACCTCTTCATAAACGAACACCACCCACTTCGTAAGGTTACTTCAAAAACAATTGATACGCAGGGTTATTACTTTCATCCCAATACCGATAACCGAGATCAGAAAAATACTCTTCTACCGTATTTTGTTCCCCTTCTGGAACTTGCATTCCTACTAATACTCTTCCAAACGCTGCACCGTGATTTCGCAATGCCCCTGGGCGCTCTGGAAATTCAAAACGAAATACCAACTCCAACTCTTTCTCTACGGTAGCTTCTTCGCCCCTTACCTTCCTCGATGGACCATGGCCACCCACCAAATGACGGATATGTAACTTCGCCATTTCATTGTCAGAAAGGTTTACTGCCGAATAACCTTTTTCACTCAATTCTGTCTGCAATATATCAACTTCTACAGATGACTTCGTTTGTACCCCCACAAAAACATGAGCTTGCTCACCGCCAGCATAACGATAATTAAACTCCGTGATACTACGTTTACCTAGGGTTTTACAGAATGCCTTGAAGCTTCCTGTTTCTTCCGGAATTGTCACGGCGAAGATAGCTTCTCTTTTCTCACCAAGCTCACTGCGCTCTGCAATATGACGAAGGCGATCAAAATTCACATTCGCGCCGCTAGTAATGGCCAACAACGTTTGATCCAGCACACCGTGATTTTTGACATATTTCTTTAAACCAGCAACCGACAATGCGCCCGCTGGTTCAGTGATACAGCGCGCATCATCAAATACATCTTTAATCGCAGCACAAATTTCATCGGTGGTTACCGTGATAACCTCATCAACACATTCACGCGCCAAGCGGAAAGTTTCTTTACCAATTTGCTTAACCGCAACACCATCGGCAAACAACCCCACCTCGGGTAGAATCACACGTTTACCAGCATCCATTGCGGCCTTAAAGCAGGCGGAGTCTTCCGACTCTACGGCGATAATTTTAATATCCGGGCGTAGGTATTTAATATAACAGGAAACCCCAGCGATCAACCCACCCCCACCCACAGGAATAAAGACAGCATCCAAAGGGCCACTAATTTGGCGTAAAATCTCCATCCCCACGGTACCTTGCCCTGCAATAACATCCAAATCATCATAAGGATGTACAAAACAATACCCGTGCTGAGCCATCAACACTTGAGCGTGAGCATAGGCATCGTCAAAGCTATCGCCGTGTAATACCACAATACCACCCAATGCGGCGACGGAAGATACCTTGATCTCCGGTGTTGTGGTTGGCATCACAATGGTTGCTTTAATCCCTAACTGTGCCGCCGCTAGCGCTACTCCCTGGGCATGGTTACCCGCAGACGCTGCGATAACACCTCTCGCCTGATCTTCACTGGAAAGGTTCACAATTTTGTTATACGCCCCTCTCACCTTAAAGGAATATACGGGCTGTAAGTCTTCACGTTTAAACAGAACCTGATTGTTCAACCGTTTGGTCAAAAAGCGTGCTGCATCAATCGGTGTTTCATGAGCTACGTCATAAACACGGGCTTGAAGGATCTTTTTGATGATTTTTAGAGGCATAGAGTTTGGGATCCTAATACAACACAATTATTAAAGGTCATTGAATAACATTAGAATATATCCTTTGGCTCGATAGTAGTAGAAAAAATAGCGGTTTACCCGCAAATTGAAGGGCTTATAATAGGCGATTCCCCTATCAATTCGCCAGTTGAGACAGTCATGACACAAGATGAGCTAAAAAAAGCCGTTGCTAAAGCCGCTATAGAATACGTTGTTGAAGATGCCATTGTAGGTGTCGGTACCGGCTCTACCGCTAACTATTTTATTGATTACTTAGCTGAAATTAAGGGCAAAATTGAAGGTGCCGTTGCGAGTTCAGAAGCCAGCAAGCAGCGTTTAGAAGCCCATGGCATCCCTGTTTATGATCTCAACGCTGTTGACGACATTCCGGTATATGTCGATGGTGCTGATGAAGCCGATCACAACCTGTGCTTGGTCAAGGGCGGCGGCGGGGCATTAACCCGCGAAAAAATAGTCGCAGCTGTATCTGGAAAATTTATTTGTATCGCCGATGGCTCAAAAAAAGTGGCTATTTTGGGCAACTTTCCATTACCAATTGAAGTCATACCCATGGCTCGTAGCTTTGTTGCTCGGGAGCTTGTTAAGCTTGGTGGAGACCCGGTCTACCGGGAAGGTTTTGTAACAGACAACGGCAATATTATCTTGGATGTTCACAATATGCAGATTGATGAGCCCATTGCGATGGAAAGCAAAATTAATAACATCACAGGTGTTGTCACTAATGGCTTATTTGCCCGCAGAGGTGCCGACGTGTTACTACTTGCCACGGAAAATGGCGTTGAAACCATTACAAAGTAATGCCAAGAAACAACAGACTACCTTCCTCAGATAACGGTAAAAACAACAACATTAACTGACACTAATATCTGCAATAACCCCCTCCTAATGAGTAATCACGAGGAGCGGGTTATTGCTACCAATTTTGAATCAAGCGATCACTGGTACACCATGATCTTTATCTGCTGTTAGAATTTCAAATGCAGCACGATGCTTAGTTTCGAATACACGCTCAGGCTTTCCTTTCTCCTGCACAACCAATCGACAACTTGCAATTTTACTGTTCAAGCAAGTATTCGAGTCTCCGGGAGGGTTATAATAATTCAGCCCCACAAAATTCTCTTTTGGGCCATAAATACTGCCTTGTACACGAACATTGTCATTTCGTGTATCAAAATTCCAATGAAAGTATCGATAGCTTGCTTTTGCCCTTACTGCTTGCCATATGCTATTAATCGCCACTTCTTTTTGATCATAACGTAATACCAATGTAGTGATCCAAGGCGTTCTCACCGGACCTACTTTAATTCTCGCAGTCCCACACTCTAAAAACGCATCGGGGTCATTATCAAAACCCGCTACCTGTCCCCAGGCATATTGGTCAGTATGTTTGCTTCCCCAGTTATGATTTTCTGACCCCACCCAACGATCAACCGAGTACACGTCTCCATTTACCGTCAATGTTCCCACAAAAGATACCATTGGGTTAGCCACCAACGCTTTGGCTTTAGGTAACGCTGTCTCGTATAAGTTATCTGGCAGCAATTTAAGGGGTTGCTGTCCACCACCATATGCCAAATCCCATGCTATCGTATTTTCACCGCTTGACGCCGCCCCCTTGAGCACGCCGGGTTTTAGAATTGCACTATCAGCAATACTGACATCCAAACCATTTGCAGAAAAATAACATTGCTCAAAAGGAACCTCTTCTTTAGCTGCGACTACACTCCCCTTCTCCTGATCAAACACCATCGCCCACAATTCACCGAGGTTTTTCTCATCATTACTCTGACTCCCTGCTTTTGGTGAAAAAATGGTATATCGAAACCAAAAAGCTATCGGTTTAGTCGGATGGTTTGCCCGCAAAAAATAACTTTCATAATGCCCAGATTTAGAACCCTCAACAAAACGAACGCCATTAAGCGCCTGACGCTGAGGAAGGTGGATATCTTTTTCCACCGACATATTTACACCCATAACCTTGTACTCTTGATGTGAATATTTAGTGATTATTGTCTAACACGCTTGGTAGGGTAAAAATGCACTTTCTTCTGAGCTAAAGCCAACTGCCTTAAACGGAAACTCTATCAAAGAATCTCGATAAGCCACCTCAGCATTACCTATAACATCACCTTTTTGATATACCGTTAACGGACAGGTTGTCATAGATCTTACTAAATCAAATATTGAATAGGTTTTTTCACCGGCAATTCGTAACAACCCTAGCTCTGGGTGATTAAAATCCAAATCATAACGCGGTCCTGTTGGCTTAAGCGATAACTCTCCTTCCACCAGCGCCTCATAACCACGATCTTCTAATCGTGCAATACCCTTAAACGGTTGCGGCCCAAATGGATTGATTTTATTAGCAAAGAATACGGTAATGGTGAAAGAGAATTTCTCTGATTTGCCATCAGGTCCCGCTTGAATCCAGCCACTCATTGTTTCATTTAACGTTACACTACTTGTCATATTAACCACCTCACGTTTTCACGCCATTAACTATAATTAAGTTTCTTCTCTGCTATTTGGCTAGCCGCTTTTGTTGCCATTGCCATTATTGTCACTTGAGGGTTCGCCCCCAAAGAACTTGGTACAGCACTACCGTCCATAACATACAGCCCATCAACACCAAACACCTGATGGTTTTTATCACAAACACCCTGGGTTTTATTTTTTGCAATTCTTGCAGTACCTAAAGGGTGGTATGCCGTCACTGCAAAATCTTTAGGTTTTAATTTTCTAGCAAATAGCGTGTCTAACTCTTCACGATTAGACACGCTAGGCAGCCCTGACATGCTAGCAAGCGTTACCTTATCAGCCCCCGCCTCTAGGTGCATAAGCGCCAACATGTGTGCCGCTTTTTTAAACAATTCAAAGTCAGTTTTATTCAAATTGTACGTTAGCAGCGGAATATCCGGGTGTACACCCCTTCTAACCTTGCCTCTTGACGTGTCTTTAATCATAAATCCAAAATACGCCGTTTGCTGGTAATTTTCTGCAAACTCAACAAACGCATTCCCCACAAATGGAGACATCAACCCATGAGCGATAAATGGTGGTGTTCCTCCCTCAAACATTACACCCATTTCAGCCCAATCAGCAACTCCGTAACCTTGTGGTATGGTGGCTGTATTTTTAAAGTTTCTATTCGCGTAATGTCCTAACACCGCGCCTGCGGGGTGAATTGATAAATTTTGGCCTAACCATTTATTGCTAATACCATTTTTTGCCAATAATTGAGGCGTAAAAAAGGTACCTGCTGCAACTATCACGGTGTCAGCATTGACTCGTAAGTGACGCCTAACCCCATCCTCACCGATACCCGTTGCAGTTACACCGTTGATAACACGTGTGCTTTTCACATTGCTTGCATCATTACCTACATAGTGAAACTCTTCTGCTTTCATACCGGTAAATAGAAAAGCCCCTGCATCAAGTGCTCGAGGGATATAAGATACATTGGTAGACTGCTTGGCATCCGTTGGACAGCCAAATTGACACAAACCCTGACCGTCACAGCCTTTTGCATTTCTCATCAACGCATGAGAATGTGTAAAACCAACCGCATCAGCACCTTTCTTAACAACCTCCGCAATCTCACCAACAAATTTTATCTCCGCTCGCTCGACGTTAATCATCGCCTCTACAGATTCAAAATAGGGGGCCATAATTTCTGAGGTAAACTCTTCCAACCCTTCACTTGCCCACGCCTTTAATACCGAATCTGGCGTACGCATACAGGTGCCCGAATTGATGGTTGTTGTACCGCCAACACTACGCCCTACAGGAACTGGTATCGCCACGTTCCCTAGTGTAACCGTGCCACCCCAGCCTCGGTATAGTTTGGGAATAACCTCCGTTAACTTGCCATTAAAATCCTTTCGACCGTGATACTGGCCCTCTTCCAAGATCACTACTGCTAAACCACGACTAGCCAACTCATACGCTGCCGCACCTCCACCAGCACCGGTACCAATAACAACCACATCGGCATCAAACGTTTGCGCAGATTCTAAGTCATCAACGTTACTTACTTGTGCTTGCCAGCGATACTGCTCAACCTCTGAAGGTACCTCTAATCCATTATGGGTTCCTACACGTTTTAGATTTTGTTCATCTAATAGATAAGCCGCCCGAAAAGGCGTTTCAAGCGCTCGTAACAGTTTTCCAGTGATAAGCGAGTTAGCATTTTTGGCAAGAAAGGTTTGGCGTTGCTCAAGTGACGCTGTCGCAAAAACCTTACCGGTAGACATAAAAAAACGCGCATTTAGCCAGGTTAGCAAACCTGTGAGCCCTTGGGACAACCCAGGAATTGAATCAAAATACTGGTCAACACTACTAGCAACGCTGGAGGCCTCAGCTTTATCCAGGCGCTTCCCTTGAGGGAACAAGGCTTCAATAAGGGCCATGGCTGTTAGGTTTTGCTCAATTCCCATGCAAATACTCCTGCCAGTGTGATTGAGGGGCTGTATTAAGAAGAACAGTATAGTTCAGGACCAGACTACGGTGAGTGAGTCTCATTATCCGCATAAACAAGTAAAAGTCTTGACTGAAAGAACACAAAAATAAGGCAGATAAGGACAAATTTCTGAGCGTAAGGCATGTGTGCTTTCCTTCTATCTAATGCTAACTAAGAATACGGACTAATAACCTAACTGCACTGTCGACAAAACTTACACAAATCAACGGTCATTTATACGTATCGTCGTAAGCTATTGAATAAAAAAAGGAAAAGGAAGTGGCATCATTATTGCTCAATGTGAACATATTTTAACCAGAATGGAATGTAGTATGAAAAACATATTTCTGATGAAAGTTCTTTGGGGAGCTGTAATCATGAGCAGCCTTGCTGCCAATACATATGCAGGGGTTATCACGCACACCGATAGTTTCTCGTTTGGATCTACTACAATTTTCGACCAAGAGTATTCCAACAACAATAACGCTATCACCACTCAAACAAACACTACAAGCCTCAACATCGCTGGCTTCGATAGCAACCTAGGTATATTAACTGGTGTCGAAATATCTTTCGATACCAACTGGTTATTAAGCGGGAAAATTGAAGGCTGGGACACTCGCAATTCAAGGTGGCACCCAGAGTATGTTAAGGGTGCAGGCATCGCTACATCAAAGATGCAAGTCACGTTAACTAACCCAGCAAGCAGCACTGAAGACAAAATCAGTGCGACAACTAGTTCATGCCACAAATGGGGTAAAAAGAGTGCTTATTGTACTAAGTCCGAAAGCACTTCTGGCAGTTTTAATGACACACTAGACTTGTCCACAATAGCCTTAAGCAACTTCTTAGATACAATGCTAATTTTAGAGTTCGAGAAAAAGCTAACCGCTGAAGTAACCAAATGCGAAACATGGTTTTCAAACGATGATAAATGCCGGATGACCAACTACAACAATAACTGGCTTGGTGGTATCGCAGTAACTTATGCCTACGATGAGTTCGTTGTTGCCGTACCAGAGCCTAGCTCTTTGGCGCTATTCGGTTTAGGCATTATCGGTCTTGGGTTTGCTCGTAGAAACGTGAAAACCTAATAAAACCTTTTATGAGAAGGGTAGGTATTCTCCTTCCCTTCTCATTTTTATCCCACTAAAACCGTAAACTCGCAATATTTGTCCAACACTAACACCAACTCATCCCCACCTTGCAACGCCCCAACCCCCGCAGGCGTCCCCGTCATAACCACATCCCCCGGCAACAACGTAAACTGCGTAGACATAAATGCTACAAGATCAAATATACCCGTGATCATTTCAGAGGTATTGCCTTTTTGCTGTAGCACGCCGTTACGCTCAAGCTGAAGATCCAAATTGAGTGGATCAGCAACCTGTTCTACCGGAACAAATGCCGATAGCGGGCAAGACCCGTCAAACGCCTTCGCCGCTTCCCAAGGGTGTCCTTTCTCTTTTAATGTATTTTGAACATCACGAAGGGTTAAATCCAAACCCAATCCATACCCGGCAACAGCTTTCTTAGCTGCTTCTTGGCTTGAATTCGTTAATACCTCACCAATCAACACTGAGACTTCCAACTCATGGTGACAAGCGCCTCTACCTTGAGGAATAGTAATAGGACCATCCAAACTCACTGCCGCAGTAGCAGGCTTAATAAACAACATCGGTGTACTGGGTATCGGGTTATTCAACTCTCTAGCATGAGCCGCATAGTTCCTCCCCACACAAACCACTTTGCCTAAGGGCAAATCGCATGAGCCGTCATCAATAAACCGATGTACATAACTCACAGATCAAATACCTTACCCGGGTTCATCACACCATTGGGGTCAAATACCGCCTTCATAGCTTTCATATAATTGATTTCTGTTTCGCTACGGGTATAGGTTAAATAATCCTTTTTGGTCATCCCAACACCATGCTCAGCAGATACGCTACCATTGTATTTCTCAACAGTTTCAAAGACTTGCTTATTCACCTTCAAACAGCGCTCAAAAAACTCCGTCTTATCTAGATTAGCAGGCTTAAGAATATTCAGATGTAAATTACCATCCCCAATGTGCCCAAACCAAATAATTTCAAAATCAGGATATTCAACGGAAACAATGTCATCGATATCATGAAGAAAACCAGGCACCTTTGATACAACAACAGAGATGTCGTTTTTGTAGGGGGTAAATTCAGAAATTGTCTCACTAATGTCTTCACGCAAGCGCCACAGGGCTTTGAGCTGAGCATCACTTTGACTCATAGCACCGTCCAAAACCCAACCTTGTTCCATACAGTACTCAAACAAAGCCATGGCTTCTTCCATCACTTGTTCCGATACAGCTTCAAACTCTATCAATGCGTAATAAGGCGCTTCTGTTTCAAATGGACGCTGAACATCACCGCGCGCGGTCACTAACTGAACCGCTCGCTCAGAGAAAAATTCAAATGCCGTCAAATCAATTTTGCTTTGAAATGCTTCCAACACATGCATAATGGCGTCAAATTCTGCCACACCAAGTACTAATACATTCAAATTTTTCGGAGGCCGAGCCAATCGCATCGTTGCTTCCACAATAAAACCTAAGGTGCCTTCTGCGCCAATGAACAAATGACGCAAATCGTAACCTGTGGCATTTTTAACCAAATCACTATTTAACTCCAGCAAGTCGCCCTTACCTGTTACGACCTTTAAACCCGCCACCCAATCTCGGGTAAGACCATAACGAATAACTTTAATACCCCCAGCGTTGGTAGAAATATTACCGCCCAGTTGACTCGAACCCGCAGAAGCAAAGTCCACCGGGTAATATAGCTCATTATCTTCAGCAAATTGCTGCAATTGCTCAGTAATTACTCCAGGGCCACAACGCACTGATCGATCGGTTTTATTGAAATCATTAATTTCATTCATTAGATCAAATGCGACAACCACTTCACCGTTTGCGGCAACAGCAGCAGCAGACAAGCCAGTTCGACCGCCAGATGGTACCAAGTTCACCTGATTCTCATTGGCATAACACACAATCGCTTGTACTTGCTCAATCGTCTTCGGGAACAAAATGGCTAGCGGTGCGGGGTCATACATCTTGGTCCAGTCGCAACCAAACTGCCTTAGGCTATCTTGATCGATTTTTATTCGGCCCTCATCCACTAATGCCGTTAAATCAGTAATGATCTGCTGCTGGTCTGTCATAATGTCTACTCTTTATTTTCTATCAATATCAAAGGGATAAGGGGGCATGTATGCTTAGTATCTGTGCAGTCACGAAATAATTTGGCTCTCGCACTCCTACAGGGCAGAATATGATAGCATATGCACCCCACTTTTTCGGTATCGCTAACTTAACGGTTTATACTCATGAGCAAAACTTCTTTGGATAAAAGCAAGATTCGTGTCCTTCTACTTGAAGGCGTGCACCAATCTGCTGTTGATAACTTCACACGTAATGGTTACACCAACATTGAGTACATTA
>MAAC01018659.1_pt1 | contig 27582 bp, 22 predicted proteins | sample 1115981 | NCBI WGS metagenome assembly MAAC01 (sample SAMN04961126, study PRJNA320927) | seawater metagenome | isolation source: sample BD02T64 sea water enriched with oil for 64 days | place: USA:Gulf of Mexico | collected 2013-07-27
CAATTTCTTGAAAGTTTTATCCTCCATTACTTCTAAAGCTTTATTGAATGCATCATCTGAAGCATTCACCACTCTATAAAACTCCGTAGATGTCCATAGGTTAGTGGCCATTAACGCTTTCACGTTCATTTCAATTACCCGCTTCGAATGGGCTATTTGTTCATCATTACGTTCAATTCCCTTTTCGGTGGCTCTTGAAATAATTTCTTCCATCATTTCATCCGTTAATATAAAGTCATGATTAAAGGTCTCAAACGTAGGATATTTCTTTTTTAAATCATTTCTATGAAGATCTAAATAGTCCAGGTTATAGGTATACAAAATTCCCTTACGAATAAGTTGTCCAAGGTATGCGGATGTTTCCGTGGTATCTAGTGGAATAAATATATCCGGCATGATTCCTCCACCACCATAAACAGTTCGTTTTAATTTTAAAGTCTCAAACTTTAATGAATCCGGGAATTGGATGGAATCAGAATTCATAAGTTCTCCATGTTCGTAGCGTTTATTCACCTCGTTGTAATAATCTTCTTTCCCCTCAGAGTAATCTCGTTGAATGGAACGACCCGCAGGAGTGTAGTACCTGGAAATGGTTAAACGTATAGCTGATCCATCGCTTAACTCAAAAGGCTTTTGAACCAACCCTTTTCCAAATGATTTTCTACCAATTATGAGGGCTCTATCCCAATCCTGAACAGCTCCCGAAACAATTTCACTGGCAGAAGCCGAACCTTCATCAATCAGGAGGACCAATTTTCCCTTTTTGAAAGTTCCTCTATTACTTGAACGGTATTCGTCTCGTGGAAATGCTTTACCTTGGGTGTATACAATCATTTTATCCTTTTCAAGGAAGTTATCAGCCAATTGAATGGCAGTACGTAGGTATCCACCTCCATTTCCTCTTAAATCGAGGATTAAGTTTTCCATTCCATTCTTTTGTAAGGAATCCAAAGCTTTTCCTACTTCATTCATACTTTGGGCTGCAAAACGATTTAACTTGATGTAACCCGTAGTTGGACTAGCCAAATAGGCAGCATCCATACTATAAATTGGAATTTTATCTCTTGTTATTTCAAATTCTAAAAGCTCGGTCTCACCAGAACGAAGGATTTCAACCGTTACTTTTGTGCCTTTTTTTCCTCTTAAATGTTCGGCAACATCTGTATTGGTAAAACCAATACCTGCGACTATTTTTTGATCGATGGTAATAATTTTATCGCCTGCACGAATTCCTAATTTTTCCGAAGGTCCTCCTGCAATTGGGGATACCACAGTGATGGTATCATGTAAAATATTAAATTGAATTCCTACCCCTTCAAAATTACCTTCTAAAGGTTCATTCATTTTTTGTAAATCCTTTTTAGAGATATATACCGAGTGGGGATCCAACTCTTTAAGTACGGATTTAATGGCCGTTTCGGTTAACTTTTCCGAGTCTACAGAATCCACATACGCCAATTGTACATAACGCATGAAGGTTTCCAGTTTCTTTAATTGTTCTTGATCTTTGGTTTGAGCAAATCCAATATTGGATAATAGGAGCAGAGCCCCAATAGCAAAAATTTGTATCTTCTTCATATATTAAAAAATTAGCCCGCCAATACGAATTGACGAGCTATTAAAATTGTAATAAGACTGTATTTATTTTTCTAGCATTTTAAGTGCTTGTGCAGCTGAAATCATTTTTCCATAGTAGACTCCAACAACGTAACATCCTTCAAATCCCTTGTTTAAAAGTTCTTTTTTATAAGCTGTTGCTTCTTTATAACTAGAAAATGAACCGGCAACATATCGGATGTATTTATCCTTACCTTTCATTTGATCAACGTTACCCAGTTCCATGTATTGTTCTAAAACTGCGGTAGGGATTTGACTTCTAAAGGATCCTAATTGAACTTTAAATTTTAGGTTTTCCTTTTGATCACTGGTCAATGCGTCTGTAGATGTAATTCCAGCAGTTTGGTTTTTATCCAAATTAATAGCGCCTAAATTATTTAATGAAACTCGATTACCATTTCTGAAAGCCACTACAAAGGCTCCATTAAATCCTTCGGATAGAATATTTATTTTGGCAATGGCAGCTTCCTTATAGGAAACATAAGAACCGGTAAAATACCTTATATATCCATCATCAGATACCACTTTAATAATTTGGGCTAAATCTCTAAATCTATTCTCATCTGCTTTTTGGGTAAATGCACCTACTTGTACACGGTAAATTATTTCTCCATTTTCCGTTTCACCTGCCCATTGTTTGGCGGTGAATTTTGGGGTGTCACCCGTCACCTTAGTAATCTCTTTTTTACGGTTAATCCGTACAATATCTGTTGGGGTAATACCCTCTTTTTGAAGTTGCCTTTGTCTGGCTTCCGCTTCTTCCTTGGTGTCGTAGGAGCCTACAGTCACAATTATTTTGCCATTTTCATCGTATGTATTTACATCCTCAACACTTAAAATGTTGTTGACCATGTCTGCAGGGATTTCTCCTTCAAATTCACCAATACCTATGGAGTATTTCTCTTTATTGACAATTCCTCTACGTTGAACCTTGCTAGCAATGACTTGCATGGTATAAGTTTCCGCGGTGATGGGGGAGAAGTTACCCGTGGTGTCATATAATCGGTCGTAATGTGCTTGTCTATCGGCATCCGAAATGGTTACACCTAAAGAATCTACTTGGGCATTGACTGCCGACATTAATTCATCATCTCGATAATTGGGTACACCATCCTTATCGGTATCTACCGGACATCCTTTTAGGTCTACCTCGGCTCCAAATGGAGTTTGTAAACACTCATCAGCCCAATCAATAACGCCATCTTGATCTTCATCGGCATTCATATCAATGTCAATAAAATCATCCATTGCATCATCAAATGCATCTCCCTTTTTTCTAAAGTTATAGGCAATGGATACGGAAGTATATAAAATATTATCCATCGCAGCATCTCCTTCAAAGTTTCCGGAATTTTGACCTACTCCATCCAACAAATCGGTAGAGGTAAAGTGATAGGTTAATGCGGCACCAAATTTCCAATTATCTGTTATGTATAAATTTGCCCCCACCGTTACAGGTATGGAAATACAAAAAGTATTGTAATCACCTAGGTCATATAATTCAGAATTCTTGATGTCGGATTCGTAGTAATAATCCCGGTCAATTCGAACGGCAACATCTGAGTTGACAGAATTTTCGGGTAAATTCCGTATGGAACCATCACTCCAATAATGATAATATACATTATCCGTACTATACAAATCTGTTTTTGAATTGAAACTGATAACTTCAAATCCTACTCCGATTATGGGTTCGAAAATTCTATCTGGTTTTAAGAAGTTAGCAAAATTATAGGTGAAACCGGCACCCGCTGAAAGTAGGGTGGATTGAAAATTTAAGTTTCGTGTAAGTGACCTTTCGTTTGCCGAAATTTGCCCGCCCCATGCATTAATATTAAATTCTAAAAAATGTGTTATGGGTTGTCTAAAGGCTAAATGAAATCCAAATCTACTCGTAAGAGGGGTATTAAAAGTATTGTTTTTATTTAATTCACCGTAATAAGATAGCGTTCCTAAGCCCACCTCAAAAAATGGGTTAGAATTTTCCATGATTGATTTGGCTCCTGTTGTACGGGTAGAGTCATCGGTGTTAACTGTTTCATCTTGAGCCATAAGCTCGTTACAAAACAGTGTTGTCAATAATAGTAGCGTGAAATAATTTTTCAATGAAATTATGTTTGTTATTTTAACCCTAGGTCTGTGGCTAAAGTAATCAAATATTGGATATTACTAAAATTAGTTCACCCATTTCTGATTAGTGATCATCAAAGCCTCTTGTACGGTTATTCTATCTCCGTTATTATAGGCTACCACAAACGGGCCTTGGAAATCATAGTCTTCTTTATGATTCTGGCGTAAATCTCTGGCAGATACGTAATTATCAAAACCTCCTGTTAGGTATTTTATCCATCCATTGTGTGAGTCTACTTGAACAGTACCTAAGTAATTAAATCTTTTTTGAAAGTAACTTTTGGTTTCTACTGATTTTCTAGAAGCCATAACCTGGACCTTATAGATAACCCCATTTTCTGGAGTTGGGACTTGAGTAACAGGAATGGACTCTACTTCTTGTTTTGGGGTTTCTTTTTCTGTTGGAGTTGGAATAACTTCAGTCAAAATAGGTTCCTCTTTGGCTTCCAATACAGAGTCTGTTTCCACTGGAACAATTGGATTAGTGCTTTCTGCTAAATCGGGTTCTTCTATATCTACAAAATCAATGGCATCCGGGTTTTCAATTTTAATTTTTTGAGATGAACCTTCGTGAATAAACGCAAATTCACCCGATACGGACGTAATGTTTTTGGATTCTGCTTGGGTTAAATCTATGAGGTAGGAAACAGAAATATCATTTTTATCTTCGGGGAAATTCATCCATACAAATTTGACTTTGGTATCCAATATACTAAATACCGCATCACTCGTAGATTCCGGGGTTACATCAGAATTACGTGGAATAATATCTTGAATTTTGGCAAATCCAGAAATGTTAGCGTAATGAATATCAAGAGTGACTTTATATAAGTTGGCATCCATGTTTTTTATGGTTCTTTGTATGGTTACTTCCGCTTCAGGGATTTCCTCTACAATAATTTCTTCTTTACCCATAAATACGGTTCTGGAAGGTAGATCAACGGTCATTCTTTGGTTTTCATCTAAATATGAAAATGTACCTCCCACCTTTAGTTCCTTTAGTTCAGAGTCGGTAACAACCACCTTATATGATATTTCAAAAATGCGATCCTCTGGAAGGGTCATCCATACAAATTTGGCTTTATTATCTTGAAAATTGAATTTTGCAATTCCCTTTTCAACCGCGGTGGCGGTTACACCTTCGGGAAGGACGACTTGGAATTTCGCATAGCCTTCTATGGTACTTTTATCAATGGTCACCGTAACCATGAATTCGTTCCCTTCTTCTACACGGTCGGGTAGGGATTGCTCTAGAGTAACATCTTCTAATAAAAAATTAAAAAATATTAGGGTTACTAAATTTAATGTGAATGCCAGAATTTTAAACATAGTCCTTACGGTTGGTATGTTCACAAATCTACCCTCTGAATGAAGACGAAATAGGGAAAGTAACCCGTAATTACAAACAGAAATCTGTTAATAAAAACGGGTTGTAATAGATTAAAAATTAGGTGATAATGAAGATTTTCGATAGAAGTCCTCAATTTCCTGTACGGCTTCTTCGGTGGTATCTACTACTTTAAAAAGAAACATATCGTTTGGAGATACGGTTTGTTCTCCTTTAAGAAGGGAAGATTTAATCCACTCCACTAAACCCGACCAGAATTCTTTTCCTACTAATACAATCGGAAATTTACCGATTTTTTTGGTTTGAATTAAGGTCATGGCTTCAAACAATTCGTCCAAAGTGCCAAATCCTCCTGGTAAAACAACAAATCCTTGGGCGTATTTGACAAACATTAATTTTCTGACAAAGAAATAATCAAAATTGATGAGTTTGTCTTGATCGATGTATTTATTATGAAATTGCTCATGGGGTAATTCAATGTTTAAACCCACGGATGGACCTCCTGCTGAAAATGAGCCTTTATTAGCGGCTTCCATAATACCTGGACCACCTCCAGTAATTACACCGTAACCTTTATCCGTAAGTTGGTGGGCAATATCCGCAGCTTGGATATAAAACTTATTGTCGGGTTGGGTTCGTGAAGAACCGAAAATAGAGACACATGGACCAATACGACTTAATTTCTCAAAACCTTCTACAATTTCGGCCATCATTTTAAAGACTTGCCAAGAATCGTTGGTTTTAATTTCATTCCATGTCTTATGATTTAAAACGGTTTTAATTTTTTCTTTTTCTGTCATAGTTTATGATTTGTGAGCGTCAACAGCTGCCCGAACGCTTCCATACTTTAAAAGTAAAGAATTTGCGTTATCGTAATCAATATTTAACGCTTTTTGAACCATTAAAGTACCTCGGTCGACTAACTTGTTGTTACTAAGCTGCATATCTACCATTCGATTCCCTTTTACCCGTCCTAATTGAATCATTACCGAAGTAGAAATCATATTTAAAACCAATTTTTGAGCCGTACCTGATTTCATTCGAGTACTTCCAGTAACAAATTCAGGACCTACCACAACTTCAATCGGGTACCGAGAATTAAGAGCTAGTGGCGAACCTTCGTTATTCGTAATACAACCGGTTAGGATATTTAATTCATTGCATTTCTTTAGAGCTTCTATTACATATGGTGTGGTACCTGAAGCTGCAATACCAATAACGCTGTCCAAGGAAGATATTTTAAATCCCTCCAAATCTTCAAAACCTAAATGACTACTGTCCTCCGCAAATTCAACCGCTTTTCGAATAGCAGAATCCCCACCCGCTATAATTCCTACTATAAGGTCTTGTTCTACTCCAAAAGTAGGAGGGCACTCCGAAGCATCAACCACTCCCAAACGACCACTTGTGCCAGCTCCTAGGTAAAATAAGCGGCCTCCTTTTTGCATTCGTTTGACAATCTCTATGACCAAAGGTTCTATTTGAGCAATGGAATTTTGAACTGCAGAAGCGACTTTTTGATCTTCTTCATTAATTCCTTGCAATAATTGAAGTACTGATTTTTGATCTAAATCAGTATGATTGGATTCTTGTTCCGTAGTTTTAATCATACTGCAATTTTAGACTAACCAAGGGCGGGTTTTGATAATAGTGGGAACTAATAGTTCACAATTAAGTATGGGAAACCTAGTCGGTAATTTTAATATTGTGTTTGGTTAATAAGCCCAAAAGCCCATCCTGACTAAATTTAGCACCATTCATATAATTACGGTCGGGATCAATGGCAAAATTCACCGAGTTTGAAAAATCGGTTTGTTCTAAAATTGAATTATCAAATTGGGCATGGAGTAAATTACAATCCGTTACTCGCCCTTTTTCTATGGTTGATTGCACAAAGTCGACTTCCTCCAAATTACAATGGGTAAATGAAGTGCCCTTTATTTTTAATTGATAAAACGAAGCAAAGTTTAATTGACAGTTGTTAAATTGAAACTCCAACAAAAATGTATTACATACACTAAAATCTATTCCTAACATTTTGCAATTTTCAAATTGAATATCTCTAAATGCCGTATGGTCAACCTTAATATTGGATAGGTTACAATTTGAGAACTGACATTCAATAAAATTAAATTGGGATAAGTGAGAGCCTTCAAAATTACAGTTTGTGAATTGACAGTCTTCGTATTCTCCTTTTATTAACGCAATAGAAGTGAAGTCCATATTGGCGTATTCTTTAGACTCAAAATTGTCCATTAGTCCTTTGATTTAATTCCACTTAGGTAGAGACTCATTAACTCTTGAGAACCAGCATAGGGAGTTTTTTCACCATTAATTACCTGGTCGGTAATGGAGTCTAAGTTTTCCTTTACTTCTTGTTGTTCGTAGAAACATGTTTTTAAGGAAGATTCAAGCTGATCTAATAACCAAGTTTTAGCTTGTTGCTTTCTACGTTTTTCGAACCATTTATTATCGCTTTGATGTTGTTTAAAGGATTGGATAGTATGCCATACTTTATCCATACCTGTATTTTCAATTGCCGAACAAGTTCCTGCTATGGGAGTCCAGTTGTCTTCACGGGCAGGAAAAAGATGTAATGCATTCCGATAGGCTTGAGCTGCCTTTCGAGACATTAATTTATTATCACCATCTGCTTTATTCACAAACAAAGCATCAGCCATTTCCATGATTCCTCTTTTTATTCCTTGAATTTCATCGCCAGCCCCAGAGAGCATGAGTAACAAGAAAAAATCAACCATTTCCTTTACCAAGTACTCGCTTTGACCCACACCCACTGTTTCTACTAAAACAACCTCAAATCCAGCTGCTTCACATAGTAAAATGCTCTCCCGAGTAGCGTTGGCTACTCCTCCTAAAGATCCCGAAGCAGGGGAGGGGCGTACAAATGCTAATGGGTCGACTGAAAGTAAGTTCATTCGAGTTTTATCTCCCAATATACTTCCCTTGGTTACGTTTGAACTTGGATCAACGGCTAGTACAGCGGTTTTTATTCCTTGGTTAGTCAGCATTTTGCCGAAACTTTCAATAAATGTGCTTTTACCAACTCCGGGTACACCTGTAATTCCAATACGAATTGATTTACCCGTTAGGGGCAAAATTTGATGGATTACTTGGGTGGCTATTTCCTTGTGGCGATCTAAATTGCTTTCCACTAAAGTAATAGCCTTCGCTAAAAAATGAGGGTCACCTTTTTCAATACCTGCCACTAATTCTTTAACCGTTAGGAAATTGTTCTGCGATTTTAAGAATCGCTCAACAGCCTGGGATTTTGCAGCGTCTGACTTTGAAGACTCCATGACTGAAAGTTATTTGCGGAAGCTTTGATTCCAATCAATTATTTCTTCCTCGCAATCACCTGATCCCTCAATTTTTTTGTGAATAATCCCGTCATAGGTGTTGCCAATGGTAATGTAGTTTTTTTCAACCCAATTTTTTGAGGTTTTTACGTCCCGTATGTCCTCCAAATTTTGTACTTTATTAGCGTAAGAAATAGTTCCGTCAAAATCAACGAGAACAATCATATGATTTTCATTTTCAGGATCGGGCAATATATCCAGGATCGTCATATTGAATTTTTCTTCATTATATTCACATGGTCCCTCCTCAGAATTGGATTGACATGAATTAAACGTTAATAAGATGGCTACTATAGCGAAAGAATAAAAGCGATTTATGTACATACTTTATGACTGTGTAAATTCAATGTTAAGAAACCGCAATTTAACACTATTTGCTCGGAAAATGTACGTTTTATCTATTCAGTTAACTGTTAAATATTAGTAACTTTGCACGCATTATAAATCACACCTATTGTCATTAAATCAAAATTTAAATGGTTCAAATAAACGGGACGACTATTCTAGTTCCGTTCACTTCTTAAAAGGTGTACACCTTTTAAGAGCTATTGTTTTGGTTGTTTTGTTAGGGAGTATGGATTTTAATTTAACTTTAAAGAATGATCCAGTTTCCCATAGTGTAATAAAGTGGGCGAATAGTTTTGTTCTTGACAACGATTTATTAAGTCCACAATTAAGTGTTTTAAATAGTTACTCCCTAGCTTCCAATACCCAATTAATAGAGGGGGGCGAATCTACCATGGTTCCGGAAGGGTTTTTATCTAATAAGATTGAACCTAGTTCGAGTAGATCCAATTTGAAACCTACCATTAAATCAGATGAATTGAGTTTATATCTACCCACCAAATCTTTTTTTGATTTGTTTATTATTGAAAATGGTGCGACTCGTATTTTAGTCAACGATTTTGATGGTTTGCATAGGTCCAGATCTAATGTTCGTTTACTTGAGCCAGAAGAATTTTATTCGGTGTTAATTGATCAAGGTTCTCCAAGCATTGAAATTAAGGGGTTTACAAAAAAGTGGTTTTTTTCGGGCGCTATTGGCCCTCAATTAGTAAGTGGTACCATTGCTCAACCAAAATCAAATTTATACCAAGAGCTAACTGGATTGAATGAAATTATTTCCAGTTCAGAAGGTTCAAATACATCTACAAATAACGCATCCTATGGTGTTTTGGTAAATCTTGGTTTTCGAATTGCCAAAAATTGGGATGTAATTTCGGGTTTGAAATATTCTGTTTTTAATGGGAAACAAACTGCTTATTATGATTCTGAGGTAATCCGAAGACAAACTATTTATACCGTTGTGGCTACTCCTGGAGCGGAAGGTGAAATGAATTATAGTACGCATGAAGAAGAGGTGGAGTATACCAATTATTTTTCCGACACCCTTCGTTTAAATTATAGGTTATCTACTTACGAAGTTCCCTTATTGATTCGGTATAACAAAAGTTTTGGTAAATGGAATGCTTTTGCGAGTACAGGTGTTTCGGGGGTTTTCAAAACCCGTTATAATTCGACCTATATTTCTAATGAAATTGGAATGGGATCAATTATTACGGAGGACTTTGGTTTTAGTGCCATTAATGTTAATCTTGGAATGGGAATGGCGTATTCCATAACGAAGGATTTAAGCTTTCAGTTATCCTCAAACTACTCTAAAGGTATACCGGTGTATCGATCGTCCATTTTTCAATCCAAGGTATATACTTTGGGTGTATATACGGGATTTACGTATTGGTTTAAATGATCATTTTTAGCAAATTACATCAATAACCTTCCCTTTTAATCTTTTCCCTAAGAGAGGTGTGTTTTTTGACTTTGAACGTAATTGAGATGCCGATACTGTCCATTCCATTTCCGAATCAAAAATGGTTAAGTTAGCCGCTATTTCGGTATTTATTGCTCGTAGTTCTTGTCCGAAAATAATTCTAGGATGAATAGATACGGCTCGGATCCAAATATCGATTGGGATAAGGGGTGATAAATAAGTTTGATACAAACTATAGGTAGTTTCAATACTTGATTGTCCAAAACCAGCAATATCAAATTCGCATTGTTTCTCCTCAATATTTTGCGGATTGTGATTGGATACAATAGCGTCAATGGTTCCTTTAACAACCCCGTTAATTAACGCTTTCCTATCCTTTTCTGTGCGAAGGGGAGGGGTCACTTTATAATTGGAATCAAAACCTTCAAGGGCCGCCTCATTCCAAATTAAATTGGCGATGGCTACGTCACAAGTAACTTGTATCCCCCGTTTTTTCGCCCTTTTTATTTGGGATAAAGAATTTGCACTACTGATCGTTCTAAAATGGATAGGAGCGTCACAATATTCTGCAATGGCTAGGTCACGAGCCACCATAATTTCTTCACTTAAAGAGGGGTCCGATTTTAAACCTAAAAGCGTGCTCGAAACTCCTTCGTGCATGACCCCGTGATGCGATATTCGACTATCCGATGGATAAATAATCACCTTGCCATTAAATGTTTTGGAGTACAATAAGGCACGTTTCAGTAAATCAGGATTGGATATTGGTAATTGCCCATCCGAAAAACCCACTGCACCAGCCAGATGTAAATCATACATTTCGGTGAAATTTTGCCCCTTTAACCCTTCAGATAGGGCTGCTAAAGGCAGTATTTCAATAGGTAAGGATAGGTTTCTGCTTTTAATATAGTGGACTTGGGATTTGGTTTCGGTAACTGGATGCGTATTGGCTGATAATATTACGGTGGAATATCCTCCATTTTTTGCAGCTTCCGAACCAGATTCTAAATCTTCTTTGTGTTCCATACCCGGATCATTAAATTCAGCATGTAAATCTATCCACCCCGGAGAAACATGTAAAGACTTTCCTTCGATAACTTTTTTGGTTTCTTTGGAAATAGTTTTTTCTATAGAGCTGATTTTTCCTTTCTCTATTAGAATATCCATTTCTAAAGAATGGAAAGTACTAGAAGGGTCTATAATTAGTGCCTTTTTAATCAATAAACTCATAATACCGAAGGTTTAAAATATCTAATCAATACAATTTCAATAGCCAAAAACAGGAGTCCAAAAAGGATAAACCATCTCCAAAGTTCAATTCCTTTTTCGTTTTGTTTAAAATCAGTACTAAAGGCGTTAATGTCTGAATTTAACACTTGGAAATTTGTAAGTCCCAGATCATCAATTTTTTGCTGTAAATCAATTGCCGAATAAGCTTCTAAGGAGGATTCTATTCGATCGTAATTAAGAGCCAAAACTGCGATCAATTCGTTGTTTTGAGTGACATTATAATTTCCTGCTTTCTGAATTCCGTTATGTAAGGCTATAGAAATCCCATTAGAAGTAGGGATGACCTCTGGTATAAGGTCTGTTTTGAATTTGTCATTCTGTACATGAAAAATCAATTCATTGGTGTTTTGAGTATGTAGTAGAGGAATTATCTCGTTTTCTCCAATTTTTAAAGAAGAATACGTATTTACGCCACTATTAAAGCCCATTTGATAAAAGGTCGGAAGAAATATACTATGAAGACTAAAGTTTGAAAATTCTTCGTTTAACGAAATGCTAAACAGATAAACGCATCCTTTTAGGTTTTTCCATTCCGATAATATTACCTGATTATTTGCCGTGATTAAATACGGAGTGGAACTGGAATTTATTCGTGAATCCCAGTTTTTGTAAACCGTAGGAAGATTAATGTTTTCCATTTTACCCGAAAACACTTTTCTATACAGGAGGGCTCCAAGATTGATTTTCTTAATACGTAAAGTATCCTCTTGGAGGTTTCCTAATTTTTTTATTTGTAAATTCCCGAGTAAATCATTGAGCGATTTCGGAGGGGTATCACTCGAAGGTATAAGTGTTAAATGACCTCCATCATTGACGTATTGCGTTAAAGTGGCTATTAATCCGGTAGAGTAATTGGCTAACTCGTTGACAATAATCAAATCCTGGTTTTTCAGTTGGTTAAGGTCCAATTGATCGAATCGAGATTTGGAGTATTGAAAATAGGGTTCAAATGAAAAAGCTTTTTCAATTTTTGAGCTTCGTCCATCCGAGTATATTTCTAATACTTGAATATGCTCCCGAATATGGAAGGTGAAGTAATGCTCATTATCGTATACCACCGGATAATCCGTAATACTTATTTTGCCCGTATGCCATCCAGTACTTTTAGTATTGAATCGAATTAAAGTATCAAAATCCGATTTGGCAGGTACCGAAATGTTTACAAAAGCCTTTTGTACTCCGTCTAGTTGCAAATTTACCTGAACACTTTCTTTATCTTCTGTACCTGTATTTTTTATGCGTAAATGAACTTCTTCTTCTTGATTAATTCTATGTACAGGATTCACAAACCAAACCGAATCGACCGAAAGGTTTTCGATAGCACCAGGTGAAATGGGAATGAGGGTATAGTTAACTAAAGTGTCATTTTCAATAGCTTCAAAATTGAATTGTGTTTTTTGAAAATCAGAAATGATATAACTCGAATAGGGCTGGCCTTTAAAAGCGGAAGATTGCCTTTTAATTATATTCGCTAAAGGCTGTGAATTTGCGGATAACATCACTTTCTCTAAGTGTTTGTTTAGTTCAGTTACCGGAAACAAGTGTTGCTGACTACCCTCAAATTTATTAGATAACAATTGGTGATTTACATGTTTGGGTAATTCATCCAGTAGCTGAAATGCTATTTCACGTTGAATATCGGATAGGGTACCCTCTGAATTTGAATTCTCGGAACTGAAAGAATTATCAATAAATATAGAACTGGTTCCGTTTGATTCGTTTTTTGCTTTTTTCCCTACTGGAAAAAAAGGTTGGGCAAAAGCCAATACTAAAGCGGTAATGGCCAGCATTCTACTTATTAAGATAAGTAAATGTTTAATGTTGGACTTGGCTTGGGTGGATTGTTTAACCTCTTTTAAAAAGGAGACATTACTGAAATAAACCTTTTTGTGTCTTTGAAAATTAAATAGATGGATGATTATTGGAATAATCAACGTAAACAATGCATAAAGAAACTGCGGATACAGGAATTTCATTAAAAGACAAATTTATATTACCAATAGGAAAGAGGCGTGAATTTTTCTGAGTTTTTTTGATTAATTGATAACAGTTTATTCTTGGTATGATTAGAAATAATAGTTTGGTGATAAAGGTTCCCAAAATAGCGTAAAAGAAGATGTAAATTTGCATCTATTATATTTGATAGATGTTGTTATTTGGTTAACGAAAGTGAAAGTCATAGCTAACATATATAAAAAATAATAAATTTGAAAATTGAACTAAATAGATAAAAAATGTACGTAGAACAGTTATATACCGGTTGTATTGCCGTAGGAACTTATTATATTGAATCGAACGGGGTAGCAGCCATCATTGATCCATTAAGAGATCCAGAACCTTATATGGTGATGGCAGCTGAACGTGGTGCACAGATTAAATATGTTTTTATTACGCATTTTCATGCTGATTTTGTTTCTGGTCATGTGGATTTGGCAAAGAAAACTGGAGCAACTATTGTTTTTGGTCCTACGGCTAAACCCAATTATGATATTCATATGGGGGAAGATGGAGAGATTTTTAATATTGGTGAAGTAACCCTTGAGTTGTTACATACTCCTGGGCATACTTTAGAGTCTTCTTCGTTTTTATTAAGAGATGAAAACAAACTAGAACATTGTGTTTTTACAGGAGATGCTTTATTCTTAGGGGATGTTGGCCGTCCAGATTTGGCGATAAAATCGGATTTAACGCAAAATGATTTGGCAGAAATGTTATTTGATTCTTTACGAAATAAATTAATGCCTTTGCCCGACCGAATTCTTGTATATCCAAACCATGGTGCAGGTTCGTCTTGTGGAAAAAGCATGAGTACAGATACGGTAGATACCCTAGGGAATCAGAAGTTAACGAACTATGCCTTACGAGCGGATATGACCAAAGAAGAGTTTGTTAAGGAGATTCTTCACGGTTTAACACCACCCCCACAATATTTTCCAAAAAATGCCAAGATGAATCGTTTTGGAACAGAATCTAATTTTGACCAGGTATTAGCCAAAGGAATGACGGGCGTTGCTTGTGGTGAAATAAAGGAATGGATGAATAAAGGATATTTAATTCTAGATACTCGTGAACAAACTGAATTTCAACAAGGGTACATTCCCGGGTCCATGTATATTGGATTGGATGGGAACTTTGCCATGTGGGTAGGGGCACTAATTGAAGATATCAATCAACCTATTATTTTAATTGCGGAAAAAGGGAGAGAACGCGAAGCCGTGACTCGTTTGTCAAGAGTAGGTTATGATAATTGCCAAGGCCATTTATTGGGCGGGTTTGAATCATGGAAAGCTGCTGGACTTACGGTAGATACTATTCAGGTAGTTCAACCCAAGGAGATTTCCGGAATCATTGAAAAAGAAGGGGAAATTAATGTAGTAGATGTACGTGCACCAGGGGAATGGGATGCCCAACATGTAGTTGGAGCGACACATTTTCCATTAGCGTTGATTCATTCAAACTTGAAGCAATTGGATAAAAATAAAAAAATGTACTTCCATTGTGCAGCAGGGTACCGTTCTATGATGGCCGTAACTATCTTAAAAAACTATGGATATTCAAACGATAATTTAGTCAGTATTGATGGTGGGTTTAATGAAATATTAAAATCCGATATGAAAGTTACGGATTACGTTTGTGCCTCAAGTACAACAGCTACTTAACACGAAAGTTTAAACAAAAAAATCCCGTAGTGAATACTACGGGATTTTTTTATGCGGTAACTCTTACAAGTTAAGTTCCACGTAATCTAGTATTTTTTGCATTAGATGAATGCGGTCTTTCCCACGAACATTATGTTCGTGACCCGGGTATTCAAAATAGTCTACTTGAACACCATTTTTAACACATTCCTTTAAAAATAAATCAGAATGTTGTTTGACCACTGTAGGATCTACAGTCCCATGAATGATTAAAAGTTTGTCTTTTAAGTCTTTCGCCCGCATCAAATTAGACGTTAACTCAAAACCTTCCTTATTGGTTTCTGGAGTATCCATATATCTTTCGGTATACATAACTTCATAATAACTCCAATCCATAACAGGTCCACCTGCAACACCTACTTTAAATTCACCTGGGTAAGAGGTTAAAAGACTCGTGGTCATAAATCCACCGTAACTCCATCCATGAACTCCAATACGTGAACCATCCACATAAGGCAGACTTTTTAAATGCGAAACTCCTGTCATTTGGTCTTGCATTTCTAATTGACCTAATTGTCTGAAAGTGGACTGTTCAAATTCAATACCTCTATTTGTGCTACCTCTGCCATCCAGGGTGTAAACGATGTATCCTTTGTTGGCAAAATGATGCATCCATAAAGAAGCGCTTGCCAACCAGTTGGAGTGTAGTAATTGTACCCCAGGTCCATTGTAAACGTAAATCAAAACAGGATATTTTTTGGTTTCATCAAAGTCGTAAGGTAAAACCATCCGTGTATGAAGTATGGTGTGACCATCATTAGCGGTTAAGGTTTCTAATCTGGTTTCTCCAATTTTATAGGCCTTCAATGGATTTTCAGCGGTCATTAAATTGCTAATAGAACCATTTCCTAATTCGACTAAATCATAAGAATTTGGTGTGGTTAAAGAAGAACTTCTAACGATTGCAAATTTATGATTGTCTGTTAACAGAGCAGTAGAGTGGTAGGCGTCTCCTTTGGTGATTTGCTTAAAATCACTTCCTCCATTTTGATCCAAACTCGCTACATATAAGTGTTGATCAATTTTGTCTTTATCGTTACCTAAAAACCAAACCTTTCTAGAAGAGGCATCATAACCTAAAAATGAACGTACAATGACATTCGGTGTTTCTACTTTCCAATGCGTATTTCCTTCCACATTGTACACGTAAAATTGATTTAAACCACCCAATTCAGTTTGCCATAAAAACTCGCCTTTCCCAATAAAGTGTAATCCATGAGTAGGATGTACATATTCCTTATCGGTTTCGTTTAAAATTACAGTGGTTTGATTTCCCGTTTTTACGTCATATTGATTTAAAACTAAAGAATCTTGACCTCTATTTAAACTAGCAGCATATACATACTTTTCGGATGGGTCCCAACTTAAAGAAGTTAAATAACTCTCCTTGGCATTGTTAGAGTTAAGGTAAACTACCTTTTTTCCTTTTAATGAATAAATACCAATTTTCACTTCCTCACTTGGCATTCCAGCCATTGGGTACTTGGTGGAATTCGTATGGGCTGGACGAGTCGAATAATCAATCAAAGGATAGTTGGTAACCTGGGATTCATCTTTTTCATAAAACGCTAATGCATTTCCTTTATCACTCCATATGATTCCCGTTTCAATTCCAAATTCTACCCTACTAACAGTTTGTCCTGCAACAATGTTTGAATTGGTATGTTGGGTCACAACGGTTTCTTCGCCATTAATAGAAATAACTATGTTATTATTTCTTGTAAAAGCAAAATCGGCCGAACCTGGACGAAAACTATAGTTTTCACCATCTTTAGGAAGATCGGCATGCTTCGTTGCTTTTTTTGTTTTTGTATTATAAATGTAAATACTTCCAGAATAAAAGAAGTACGCTTCGTTTGGAGAAAGCCAATTGAAATTCGGTAAGCGTTTCATTGCTTTTTTGACTACTAATTGAGCCCCCAACTCTTTGGTAGTTATAATTTCGTTCTTTTCAAAACTGACCGCATCTACCCGGACCAATACTTGTTCCTTTTCCGAATCTTCGGTATACGTATATTGCGTGGTATTTGGAATCCAGTGAAGGTTACTTAACCTTTCTGGACCTAGGGTAGACCAACCTTTCCTAACGGCATCGTTTAAGGAGAGATCTTGCTGTGCTTGGGTAAATGCTGGAACCGAAAGTAGCAGTCCCAAAGCCCCTATAAGAATTGATTTCTTCATATTATATGTTTCTATTTGTTCGTTGTATTAATGTGGTAAAAGAATCACTTACGTGTGATTTTAGCAAGGTATTGGTGGTTTTCTTCTTCAAAGATTTTAACAGCGTTAAAGCCTGCTTTTTCAGCAGCATCTTGCAAGGAATTGAAATCAATGAATAACCAGTCAAATTTCCCTCCCATTTCACCTTGAAATTCCATTTGATATTCTACTTCACCATAATAGTCCCCATTTAAATCAATAAGAACACTCCCGTCTTCTTCTTGATACAAATGGAGTAGGTCACTAGAATCGGCAATGATTAATCCATCCTCATTTAATAAGGTATCCACTTTTTCAAAGAAATGAGCTACCTTATCTAATTGGCCCATTACTCCAAAACCATTCATTAACATTAATATAGTATCGTATGTATCAGATTCAATGGCATAAAAGTCTTGTAACTGAGCATTCTTTATGCCATTTTCCTTCATGATTGAAACCGCCCCTTCAGAAATATCGATAGCGGTAATATCCATCCCTCTGTTTTGTAATTCCAACGAATGAATCCCCGTTCCAGCCCCCACATCTAAAATGGTACCCTTGCATAAATCAAGGGCCTGGGATTCGATTTCAGGAAAATCTTTCTCCTTACGGAAAAACCAGGAAACAGGGTAAGCTTCTGTTTCAGCGATATCCGAATGTATAATGAGTTCTTGGTCTCCTGGATTTTCTAGGTAATTCAATAGAGCTTTACCATAAATATCGGGAACGATGTTGTGTTTGTTATTTTCCAATGCTTTAAATTTGCGCGATATTACAAATGTACTTAAGTATAAATTATGGCAAGTAGAAGAGATTTAAAAAGAGCAATAAATGCAGAAATTGCAGACGTTATAGATCATTGTTACGATATTGTAGCTGAATCTCCTGAAAAGGAAGCAAAAATGAACGAAATCGTAGATGCTTCCGTAGAGTTATACGATAAGATGATAATTGCCATCAATAACTATAAAACAGCCGATAATAAAGGGGCCTATTTTGCGGAAATTGAAGCTTCTTTAGAAAAAGAATTGGAAGGTTTAAATCAGAAAGTCACTAAATTATAGTGACTTTTTTTACACAATTTAAATGAAAGGTGTCGTTCCCTTTTTAGTGGTGGTTTTGGTAATTGTAATAGCCGTTTTAGGTTCGTACAATTTGAAACAGCTGGATACCATCCAAATATTGAACGAAGAGATTTTTGAACAAGCCAGATTAAGACATAATCTAGTGATGGAAAAATATGGCTTGGAAAAAAAGCTAGAAAAATTAGAACAAGATAGCCTGTCTAATTAACCTCCAATAGCGATTTTGTGTATTTAAGCATTTCCTTAGTTTTCAATTGGTCTATGGGTTTAACAAAGAATTTTTGTACCCCAGGATAACTTAAACAAGAATTCTGATTCTTGGAAAGAATAGACGAACTTAACATGAAAATAGTGGGAACCATTGCTTTTTCTTGTAGCAATTTCAATAATCCTAAGCCATCTAATTCAGGCATATGGAAGTCTAACAGTACCACGTAGTCGTTTGGATGCTTTTTTAAAATATCGTAACCAATAAGACCATTGTCTGCGGTATGAATAGATCCTTTGAAACCAGCAATTTCTATATTTCTTTTAGCTAGCATCCTGGCAATTGGATCGTCATCAATAATAAGAATGTTTTTTGGGGAGTTTGACATGTTTCAAATATAGCAGTGGAACCTCTTATTAATGAAACGTTGTAATGAACTTATACTTTAACTATTGTTAATAACTAGACCTTATCTGACTTTTGAATTAACAAAGTTGGGTGCATCTATCCATATTTTATCAATGATATAAATACCAATCAAAATGCACAGGCCTGCAAGGGTTTGAATAATAGGGATGTTTGTGAAATAAATAAGAATAAATGGAATAACATTCCCGATTAATACATTTCCAATCCAAAACATGTTTTTGAACTTTCCGGTCACTATTTCTTTCACTAAATCACTTTGGTGAGAGTTTTTTCGAGTTAAAAAGAATTCAATCGTATTAATAATAGCGTTTAATAAGATACCGATATGTAAAACCACATCTACATAGAAACCCCAGGTAGATCCAATTCTGAAAATTGCATCTACAATACTGTATGCAGCTCCTCCAGCCATAATACTATGAACCAACATATGTAAGGATAACGCCAACCTGTTCCAATGGTGTTTGCGTTTGTTTCGCCCAAATAAGTAGGAGGTATATAGGGAAACGCAAAAAGCGGAAAACCCCGTGAGATAAATGAATATAAGGCTTAATATCCGCCAGTGATAGGCAATTGAAATAGCAAAAAAAGTGGTGAATATTCCAAAAAGGGTAATAACATAAGCTCCCATAACAAAAGGAGTGTTTCGACTGGGGTTTAATAAACGTTTCAAAAAAGTTGCGTAGTCCTTTATATCTCGAGCTAATAATAGGGAAGTGACGATAAGAAAAAATAATGAAATAAGGGTTCCCGTGTAAATTGCCGATGGCCTCACCGACATAAATGGTTGTTCCAAAATATGATTTAAAAACAAACCAATAAAAAGAAGCATAAAAGAACCGCTAGAAATAGCATTGGAAAGTACATAACCAGACGTTTTCCAATCCTCTTGAAAACTCCTGTTTAATGGCGTTTTATGACAGGTACTCCTTTTTTCCGTTTTTTCTTTCAATGGAGGTAGATTGTATAAATGGAAGTCAATACAATAAATTCAACTAGGCTTGAATCGTTAAACAAACAGCAACTTGCTCTTCCACAAATTCTTGGATGGAATCAAAATGTACTCTTAAAACCCATTCCAGCTTTGTGGTAGTGATCACATCTCCTTTTATATAAATCGTTTTCGGAGATTTTTTTGAAATAATGGATAAATTTAGAAATTCTGGGTCCGTGGATACTAGAATCATTTTTTGATCCAAAGCAAGTTTCCAAATTTCCAAATCAGAAGCATTACCAAGGGACAGCATACTTACATGTACTGAATTTGGAAAAACATCTTCCATGCTAGCAACGATTCTTTTTCCTACGTTTTGATCTAGTAATAGTTTCATAGTTATTAAGCAGTAAAACTCATTTTTAATTCTCTATTAGCCGCAAAAGACAAACAGGCATTAATGTGTTCCACATTTAACTCGATATGGTCATTTAAAATGTCGGATTTCGACATCCCGGAAGCTAACCAGTTTAAAACCTCAGAAACCGTGATACGGGTACCCTTGATCACTGGTTTTCCAAATCTTTTTTCTGGTTTGATTTCAATTAGTTCCATTCAAATTCTGTTTTTAGTAAATCGATAGTTCCACAAAGAAAATAATATTAGGTGTAATCGGAAACATCCAAATAGAATTTTATCCCCAATGTTATCAACCCTTTAGATTTGGGGATGAAAGTAAATAAATGATTCTAATTCCCCTAGAATAATTGGTTTTTAACCGTTTTTATAATTGTCAACCAATTGTTGACAGATTTTAGAATTTAATCTTTTTCAGAGGATCAAAATTAACCATCAAACCATTAAATTTGCAGCCATATTTTAAAACAAAAATTACGTCACATGTCATCAAATAAAAATATGATTGCCGAAACTGCCAAAATTATCCGTGGATTATCAATGGATGGGGTACAAAAAGCTAATTCAGGTCATCCTGGAATGCCCATGGGTATGGCTGATATTGCAGCGGTTTTATGGACCAATCATTTAAACCACAATCCGAACAATCCAGCTTGGTTTAATCGCGATCGTTTTGTTTTATCCAACGGGCACGGATCCATGTTAATCTATAGCTTGTTGCATTTATATGGGTACGATTTAAGTATTGATGACCTTAAAGAATTTAGACAATGGGGAAGTAAAACTCCAGGTCACCCAGAAAACTTTATGACCTCTGGAATTGAAACCACTACAGGACCTTTAGGGCAAGGGATTTCCAATGCAGTGGGTATGGCAATGGCCGAGGTTTCTTTAGCAGGTAGATATAATAAGGAAGATAATAATATTGTAGATCACTATACCTACTGTTTTATTGGTGATGGTGATTTAGAAGAAGGTATTTCTCATGAAGCATGTTCATTAGCTGGACATCATAAATTAGGTAAATTGGTCGTGTTGTATGATGACAATAACATCACCATTGACGGAGACACTAGTTTAAGTTTCTCAGAGGATACTTTAAAAAGATTCGAATCCTACGGATGGCATGTGCAAGCATGTGATGGGCATGATTTAGAGGCGATAGATAACGCTATTGATGGGGCTAAAGCAGAAGAGGGGAAACCTTCTTTAATTGCCTGTAAAACCACTATTGGATTTGGAAGTCCTAAAAAAGCAGGTACTTCTTCCGCACACGGAGAGCCTTTAGGTGCAGAAGAAATTATTATAACTAAAACTAAATTAGGTTTACCATTAGTAGATTTTTACGTTTCGGATGAAGTCAAAGAGTTTTGTTTGGCTTCTGGTAACGAAGGAGTAAATGCCGAAGAAGATTGGAATATGCAATTGGCCAATTATACCAATTTACATGCCGATGCTGCTATTGAGTTTAAAGCTTTGATTAGAGGTGGTGTGAAGGATTTCGAATTTGAAATGCCCACTTTTACCCCCGGTAAATCAATCGCAACTAGAGGTGCTTCCGGAGCGGTATTGGATGCTATTGTGTCCAAGATTCCAAGTTTAATTGGTGGTTCTGCCGATTTAAGTCCATCGAATAAAACCTTCCCTAAATCGGAGGTCGCATTTACTCCCGAAGATAGAGCCGGTAGATATGTGCATTACGGAGTTCGTGAGCACGCCATGGGCGCTATCATGAACGGAATGTTCTTACATGGTGGAGTTATTCCTTATGCAGGTACATTCTTCGTGTTCTCTGATTATTTCCGTCCAGCCATGCGTATGGCGGCATTGATGAATGTTCAAGCTATTTATGTTTTAACGCATGATTCTATTGGTTTGGGTGAAGATGGCCCAACACATCAACCAGAATCTCATTTAGCTTCTTTACGTTCTATTCCAAATATGTCTGTTATTCGTCCAATGTGTGCCGATGAAACCGTTTATGCCTGGAAAATGGGCTTAGAAAATATAACGGGGCCAACGTCATTGGTATTAACTCGTCAAAACCTACCTGTTTTAGATCGAACAACGGGTGTATATGCATCTGCAGAAAACGCTATGAAAGGAGCCTACGTCTTAACAGAAGACGAAGGGTTTAACGTGATTTTAATGGGATCTGGCTCGGAAGTGGAAATTGCACTAGATGCAAAAGATACTTTGAATGATGCAGGTATTAAAGTAAGAGTGGTGTCTGTACCAGCAATGGAAACATTTGAAAAACAATCGGACGAATACAAAGCATCCGTATTGCCTGATAATGGTTCGGTAAGAGTTGCAATAGAAGCAGGATCAACCATGCCTTGGTACAAATATGTAGGATTAAAAGGAGCGGTAGTTGGAATGGATTCATTTGGAGCATCCGCACCGTATAAAGTACTTTACGAAAAATTCGGGATTACTCCTGAAAAAGTAGTCAGTCTTGTAAAAGAGAGATTATAATTGAAAAAGGAGGATGTGAAAATCCTCCTTTTTTTTCCACTACCATTTTCTTAACCCCAAAGAATTAGAGCTAATAATTTTAGTATTTAGAGGAATGAAAAGAATTGCAATTAACGGACTGGGTCGAATTGGAAGACTAACACTTAGAAATCTATTACAAGAAAAGGATGTGGAAGTGGTTGCCGTAAATGACCTTACATCAAGTAGAACAGTGTCTCATTTGTTTAAGTACGATACCGCACACGGAATTTTCCCTGAAAAAGTATCGGCTACCGAAAACGAATTAGTGATCGGGAATCAAAAAATTGCCTATTTTAATATTAAAAATCCGGAAGAATTACCGTGGAGAGAGCTTAAGGTAGATATCGTATTGGAATGTACGGGCGTTTTCAGAACCAAAGAGGAGGCAAGTATGCATCTTAATGCTGGAGCTAAAAAAGTGGTGATTTCAGCTCCTGCAAAAGGAGAACCCGTTCCATTTGTGGTATTGGGGGTAAATGATGAGATTCTAACTCCTGAAGTGGCTATTATTTCTAATGCTTCTTGTACCACCAATTGTTTGGCTCCTGTGGTTCAACTCATCAATGATACCTGGGGGATTTCACATGGTTTCATTACCACAACCCATGCCTATACGGCCGATCAACGTTTGCAAGATGCTCCCCATGCCGATTTAAGAAGAGCTAGAGCAGCCGCACAAAATATTATACCAACCACCACAGGTGCTGGAGAAGCTTTAGGCGTGGTTATTCCTTCAGTAAAAGGAAAACTGCATGCCTCTGCCATTAGAGTTCCTGTAATCACGGGTTCCTTAATTGAATTAACTTGTGTGGTGAATGATTCGGTTACCGTTGAAGAAATAAATTTAGCATTTAAACGTGCCTCCAATTTGCAGTTTAAAGGAATCTTACAATACAATGAAGACCCCATAGTTTCGAGTGATATTATAGGAAATAAGTATTCCTCTATATTTGATGCACCTTTAACCCTTGTGCATGGGGATTTAATAAAGGTGACCAGTTGGTACGATAATGAATCTGGATATGCCGCTCGTATGGCCGATTTGACGATTCGGATGGCGCAATTAACGGCTTAAATAGGATCTACCTATTCTTCCATTTTTTCGCTACTAGACGTTGAAAAAAGTCGGAGGACAGATCCCTAAATAAAGTCCTGGGAAAGGGATCAAATAAAGGACGGTATAGCCACCTTTGAAGATTTGAAATCTACGATTCCTTTACTTGAAGAATAGGATCAATTGGTTATCATTTCGGATCATTTTTTTTTATCCAATTCCAGAGGTGTGTATTTATGATAGAGATAGATCCCTAGGAAGCATGGAATAGTGGCGTTGGAGTTCCTTTTGGATTCGCTTTAGGTAAGAGGCGTAGCTTTCAATAATTATTCAAACCTTAAAAAAGCTCTAAATTCTACATAATCCTTTTCCATTTTTAAAGAAGTGCTATTTTTACACCCGTGAAAGCATTATCGTTTCTATTAGCCATTTTTACATTTACATTATCCATGTACCCATGCGATGATGAAATGTTGGTGTCTGAATTAGAACAGATAGAAATTCACAATGCCGAACACAATGGGCACGAACACGAACCCGGTGCCGATTATTGCTCTCCCTTTTGTGTATGTAACATTACGCATGTAGAACGCTATGAGAATCCAACTCCGAAACCCCGGCATACTTTAAATTTTGAGACGCCTAATTTTATGTATCTCGATCCATTTTCTACACGTGTAACCGTAGATATTTTTCAACCACCTCAAGCGTAATTCAACATTGCGTTGGATAGCTATGTCCATTAACGAATAGTGCCCTAATTTTTGTTGAATTAATATTTTTAAAATGATAACAAATATCATTACTTATTCGGTTAAGAATAAGTTAGTTATTGGGTTGTTTACCCTAGCCATTATTGTTGCTGGTTTCTGGAGTATAACTAAAGTCCCAATTGATGCCGTTCCTGACATCACTAATAATCAGGTGCAAATAATAACCCAAGCACCTAACTTGGGGACCGAGGATATTGAAAAATTTGTGACCTATCCCGTAGAAATGGGAATGTCTAATTTGCCCGGAGTAACCGAAATTAGATCGGTTTCTCGTTTTGGATTATCCCTTGTAACCATTGTTTTTGAAGATAATATGGGGACGTATTTGCCCCGACAATTGGTGTCTGAAAAACTTATCGAGGTAAAAGCAGAAATTCCGACCGGATTTGGAACTCCTTTTATGGGGCCTATTTCTACTGGTCTAGGTGAAATTTACCAGTATTCGTTAGAGGTGGATGAAGCTTTTATTGATCAGTATTCTTCCTCCGATTTAAGAACCATGCAGGATTGGATTATTAGGCGTCAAATGGCGATGGTTCCAGGTGTGGTAGAGGTGAATGCTTTTGGTGGCGATATCAAACAATATGAAGTGGCAATTGACCCAGCCAAACTCAAAGCACATCATATTACTATGACCGATGTATTCGAAGCCTTGGAGTCCAATAATCAAAATACAGGAGGTGCCTACATTGAAAAAAACCATCAAGCCCATTATATCCGAGGTGAAGGGTTAGCCCGTAGTATTGCCGATTTGGAACAAATTGTAGTTAAAAATTCGAATGGAATTCCATTAACCATTAAAGATGTTGCCACGGTTCAGTTCGGAAAAGCGATCAAGTATGGAACGTTAACGAAAGATGGTAAAGGAGAAGCTGTTGGAGGGATGATATTAATGCTGAAAGGAGCCAATTCTAATCAAGTCATAAATGCCGTAAAAGAAAGGATGGCAGAAATCCAAAAAAACCTTCCCGAAGGAGTGGTAATAGAGCCGTTTTTAGAACGAGGTAAATTGATTTCCAGGACCATATCTACCGTAAGTGCCAATTTAGTGGAAGGTGCCTTAATTGTCATCTTTATATTGGTTTTATTACTCGGTAATTGGCGAGGTGGATTAATCGTTGCCTCTACCATTCCGTTATCATTACTGTTTGCTTTTGTCTTAATGAATTATTTTGGAGTATGGGCTAACCTAATGAGTTTAGGAGCAATTGATTTCGGAATTATTATTGACGGTGCAGTAATTATTGTGGAAGGAACTGTTTTCTTGTTGGTGCATAAACTACGCTTACAACCCCAAATGAATCAAGAGCAGAAGGATCAGTTAGCCATTGAATCATCTACAAAAATGATGAACTCCGCTTTCTTTGGCCAATTAATTGTCCTTATTGTATTTATTCCAATATTAGCATTACAAGGGGTAGAAGGAAAAATGTTTAAACCCATGGCGCTGACTTTCATGTTTGCAATGATGGGTGTTATGATTTTGTGTTTGACCTATGTACCTATGATGTCGGCTTGGTTTCTACAAGTTAATATCAATTCAAAATTATCATTTGGAGATAAATTGATAATTAAATTGGAAAACGTGTATGAAAAGTATCTTCTTCGATCGTTGAAATATTCGAAATGGGTGGTTGCCGGTGCCGTAATTTTATTAATCGGTTCGGGCGTGATTTTCTCCCGTTTGGGGGGCGAGTTTATACCTAAGTTGGATGAGGGAGATATCGCATTTCATGCCATATTGAAACCCGGGAGTTCTTTATCCGAAACCGTGAAAATTACCACCCAACTAGAACAATTGATCAAATCAAATATTCCGGAGGTAAAACATGTTATTTGTAGAATTGGGGTAGCGGATGTACCCACCGATCCTATGCCTATGGATATTGCGGATTGCTTTGCGATTTTATTGCCCAAGAGTGAGTGGCGAAAGGGGATGACTAAGGCAAAACTGGTGGAAGAATTAAAAGCCCAAGTGAGTTTGGTTCCCGGTGTAAATTATGAATTTACGCAACCCATTGAAATGCGCTTTAATGAGCTTATCACTGGGGTTCGAGAAGATGTAGCCGTAAAACTTTTTGGGGAAGACCTAGCTATTTTGGCCGCTAAAGCAGAGGAAATGGGGAAAATCATATCCACTGTGGAAGGAGTTGCCGATATGAAAGTGGAAGCTATAAGAGGTTTGCCACAAATTACGATCAACTTTAATCGGAAAAAGATGGCGCAATATGGATTGCATATTTCAGATATTAATTTACTGATTCAAACCGCATTTGCGGGGAGTGAAGCGGGGGTGATCTTTGAAGGTGAAAAGCGTTTCGATTTGGTGGTTAGATTAGAAAATAAACACCGGTCAGGAATTGATGATGTGCGAAAGCTATTTATTCCCTTGGCAAACGGACATCAAATTCCAATTAAGGAAGTAGCCGATATTAGTTACGTGTCGGGCCCCATGCAGATAAGTCGCGATAATACCAACAGACGAACTTATGTAGGGGTAAATGTGCGAGGTAGAGATGTGCAATCGGTGGTATTGGAAATTCAAGAAAAACTGAATGCGCAATTGGATTTACCCACCGGTTATTTTATTAGATATGGGGGGGCTTTTGCTAATTTACAACGGGCTACGGAGCGTTTGAAATTAGTGGTTCCTATGGCCTTAGCATTAATTTTTATATTGATCTTTTTTGCCTTAAAATCCATGAAACAAACCGTTATGATATTTATGGCTATCCCATTAGCTGCAATGG